>Ga0070737_10005696_pt1 | contig 11776 bp, 12 predicted proteins | sample Coa_R1_10_FD_66438 | JGI IMG/M metagenome (GOLD analysis project Ga0070737, IMG submission 66438) | Surface soil microbial communities from Centralia Pennsylvania, which are recovering from an underground coalmine fire - Coalmine... | ecosystem: Environmental > Terrestrial > Soil > Unclassified... | reverse complement strand
CAGCGACGTCTGGTCGCGGCTGCCGATCCGCCGCGTCGCCTGAAGCGGGCTTATTCGCCTTCCCAGTAATCGAGGCTGGCGCCGGTGCGCGTGAGAAAGCGCATGCCTTGCGGCTTGCCGTCGGGCCCGGGCGGGAATTCGGCATAGACGCCGGTCTTGTTGCTATCGGGATAATCGACCAGCTCGGGCGAGAGGCGCGTGCTGATCGCGAGGTACTTGAGCTCGGCGGCCGCCGAGGTATTGCGGATCTGATGCGCCGTCTCGGGTCCGCCCGGCGGGCAGGCGACCACGTCGCCGCGCTTCAGCGGATAATGCGCATTGCCGACGACCAGCTCGCCCTCGCCTTCGATGACGAAGAACATCTCCTCGTTGACACGGTGGCTGTGCCGCGGAAAGGCGCGCTTGCCCGGCGGCACGATGGTAAGGTTGTAGCCGAGCTTCTGCGCGCCGACATGCGGCGAGATCGCGCCGAGCCTTGCCTCGTAGCTTTGATCGGGCCGCGTCGCGCCGATCGCCTGGCCGTTATGGCCGACGAGACGGAATTCGCTCAGATCGGCGATATTGAGAACGGGCTTCGGCATCGCTTTGCCCTTAGAAAAGATGCTGGCCGCCGGTAATCGGAATCTCGGTGCCGGTGACATAGGACGAATCCGGCGAGCAGAGATAGAAGATCGTCGCCGCGACTTCTTCGGGCTTGCCGAGCCGCCGCTGGGGAATGCGCGGTATCAGGGATTCCGTCTCGGGCGAGAGCATCGCGGTCTCGATCTCGCCCGGCGCCACCGCGTTGACGCGGATGCCCCGCTGCGCGAGCTCCGCCGCCATCTCGCGCGTGAGATCCGATAGCGCCGCTTTCGAGGTCGAATAGGCCGAGCCGGCGAAAGGATGGACGGCATGGCCGGCGATCGAGGTCACGTTGACGATCGCGCCTTTGGCGCGCGCCAGCGGCTCGATGAGTCCGCGCACAAGAAGCAACGGGGTGAAGAAATTGAGTTGGAAGACTTCGCGCCAGTCCGCAACATCGCCGTTCAAGACGCCGAGGCGCTCGTGCGTCGGCGCCTTGGGCGAAACGCCGGCATTGTTGACGAGGGCATCGAGCGGCGCGGCGCCGAGCAGCTCCTTCACCTCGCGGATGAAGCGCTCGACCTCCTTGACCTCGGCAAGGTTGGCAGGGATGTGATGCGTCCAATTGGGATCGCGTTTGCACTCGGCGGGCACGGCTTCGCGCGAGGTGGTGATGATGCGCCAGCCGGCCTCGGAGAAGCGCCGCACCGTTGCGTGGCCGATGCCGCGGCTCGCGCCGGTGAGCAACAGCGTCTTAGGGTCGCCGATCTTCGGTTCGCTCATGGGAACAGCCTTTCGGTTCGCCAGCCCTCGCCTTCGCCTGGATTTTCGCGGCGATAAACGAAGCGGTCGTGAAGTCGAAACGGTCGATCCTCCCAAAATTCGAAATACTGCGGCACCACGCGATAGCCCCTCCAATAAGGCGGGCGCGGCACGGGCTTGCCGGCAAAGCGGGCATCTGCCTCGCGATCGAGCCGCTCGAGCTCGGCCCGGTCTTCATAAGAACGCGATTGCGCCGAGGCCCAGGCGCCAACCTGCGCGCCGCGCGGCCGCGAGGCGAAATAAGCATCGGCCTCGGCGTCGCTGACCAACTCCGCCTTGCCTTCGATGCGGATCTGGCGTAGCAGCGATTTCCAGTGAAAGCACAAAGCGACGCGCGGATTCACGGCGATTTCCTCGCCCTTGCGGCTCTCGATATTCGTATAGAAGACGAAGCCGCGGCGGTCGTAATGCTTCAAGAGCACCAGCCGCGTCGAGGGTGCGCCGTCGCGGCTCGCGGTCGCAACGCTCATGGCTTCCGGCAGGCTGGGCTCTTTCGCCTTGGCCTCGGCGAACCAGCGCGCGAAATGCTCGAATGGCGCGGCAGCGGGCATGACACTCATTGCCGGCAAAGATAATGCCGCCTCCATGTCGATTCAAACCTCTGCCGTTGCTGCACCGGCATCTTCCAGGCAAAATGTGACGAATGAGAGACCCTTATACCGTGCTCGGACTCCGCCGCGGCGTGTCCGACGACGAGATCAAGAAAGCCTATCGCAAGCTCGCCAAGAAGCTGCATCCCGATCTCAACCCGGGCAAAAAAGCGGTCGAGCAGCAATTCAAGGAAGTCACCGCCGCCTACGATTTTCTGTCCGATCCGCATAAGCGTGCACGCTACGACCGCGGCGAGATCGGCGCCGACGGCAGCGAAAAGATGCAGTTCCGCGCCGGCGGGCCTTTTGCGCGCGATTTCGGCGCAGGCGGACCGTTCGGCGCAGGCGCGCGCGCCGGGGCGAGCCGGGCTGGTGCCGGTACCGCCGGCGGCGGCTTCGGTGGCGGGATCGACGATATCATTGCCGAATTTCTCGGCCGCGGCCGCAAAGGCACAGCGGCCGCGGAGCCGACGTCGCGGAAGCTCAAGATCGGCTTCCTCGAAGCCGCACGCGGCGGCAAGCGTCGCGTCGCATTGCCGGACGGCCGCGCCGTCGAAGTAACGATCCCCGCCGGCATCGAGGCCGGGCAAAAGCTGCGTTTGAAGGATCCCCGCGCCGGCGAAATCTTGCTCGAGATCGACATCGACCCGCACCCCCTCTTTACGCGCAAAGATCGCGACATCCATATCGACGTTCCCGTGACGCTGGTCGAGGCGGTGCTCGGTGCAACCATCACCGTGCCAACCATTCATGGTGCCGTGGCACTGAAGGTGCCGCGCGGTTCGAACAGCGGCGGCACCTTGCGCCTCAAAGGCAAAGGCATCGCGAGCAACGGTCAGGTCGGCGATCAATTGGTGAAGCTGCGCATCACCCTCCCCGACCCGCCCGATCCCGAACTCGTCAAGTTCCTCGAACGTTGGGGCGCGGGCCACGCCTATGACGTGCGCGGGAAGATGGAAACCGAGTGATTCGCCTGCTTGCGGCGCGCCGTCATGGCCGCTTAGACTGATCTCGAGAAAGCCGCGCCGCAGGCTGCTCGACCGGCCGCACGCATGAACGACGCATATTCTGGGGAGTCGCCATGACGTCCTTGCAAGATTCCGAAATCCTGACCCGGGTTGGTCCCGGTACGCCGCTGGGCAACCTGATGCGCCATTACTGGTTCCCGGCGCTCAAATCCTCGGAGCTCAAAGCCGACGGCGATCCCGTCCGCTTCATGCTGCTCGGCGAGAAGCTGATCGCTTTCCGCGACACCTCGGGCCGTGTCGGCGTCATGGATCACCGCTGCCCGCATCGCTGCGCCTCTCTCTTCCTCGGCCGCAACGAAGACAACGGCATCCGCTGCGTCTATCACGGCTGGAAATTCGACGTCGACGGCAACTGCGTCGACCAGCCGAACCTGCCGCCCGCCAAGACCTTCATGGACAAGGTCCATTCAAAGGCATATCGCGCACGCGAGCGCAACGGCATCGTTTACGTCTATATGGGCAATGCCGAAGTCCTGCCCGATCTGCCGGACCTCGCCGCGACCCACATTCCCGAAGAAGACGCCGAGATCACCTTCATCGTCCGCAACTGCAACTGGCTGCAAGGCATGGAAGGCGACATCGACACCTCGCATCTGAACTTCCTGCATTTCGGCTCGATGGGGCCGAGCCAGTTCGGGCCGACCGACCAGAACCGCTTCGGCGCGCTGCATCGCGACCCCGATTACATGACCGACGTCACCGATCTCGGCACGATCTACGGCGCCTATCGCCCGGCCGATGCCGGCAATACCTATTGGCGCGTCGCGCACTTCCTCTTCCCATGCTGGACGCTCGCGCCGTTCATTCCTTTCGAGGTCTATCGCATCGCCCGCGCCTGGGTGCCGCTCGACGACACGCATATGATGTTCATCATGATCGGCCCGAAAGAGGGAAATGGCTCGACGCGGGACCAGATCCCGATGCTGCCGAACTCGACCGATTGGCTCGGGCGCTGGCGCTCGGTGCAGAATCAGAGCAACGACTATCTCCTCGACCGCGACCTGCAGCGCAAATCGAGCTTTACCGGCATCGATCACATCCACATTCAGGATCAGGCGGTCACCGAAAGCATGGGCGACATTACCGATCATTCTTTCGAGAACCTCGCCATCAGCGATCGCATGATCGCGGTGACGCGTCGCCGCATCCTGCAAGCCGCCAAGGATCTCGCCGAGAAAGGCACGCTGCCGCCCGGCTCGACGACGCCCGAGGCTTACGGTCGCGTGCGCGGCGGGCATTTCGTTGCTCCCGAGAGCCGCCCCTGGCCCGAGGTCTATCATCATCAGCTCGCGCTGGTGCGCAATCAGGGCACAACCGAAGCTGCCGAATAAGCGAAAAATTCGGCCAACCAGTACGTATCAGGGAGGAATGCGATGAAAGACGCTTTGTTCGCGGCGGCGGTGACGCTTGCCTCGGTGACGCTCGCCACCACGGCTTTTGCCGGCGGGAAATACGATCCGGGCGCGAGCGACACCACGATCAAGATCGGCAACACCTTTCCCTATTCGGGACCTGTCTCGGTCACGGCGCCGCAAGTGCGGCAGATGAAGGCCTACTTCGATTATCTCAACGCCGAAAAAGGCGGCATCAACGGCCGCAAGATCGATTTCGACAGCCTCGACGACGGTTATCAGCCGCCGAAAACCGTGGAGCTGACGCGCCGCCTTGTCGAGCAGGATCAGGTGCTGCTGATGTTCGGCTCCGAGGGCACGCCGACGCAGGTTGCGGTAGAGCCCTATCTCAACAGCCACAAGATCCCGCAGCTCTTCGTCTTGACCGGCTCGAACAGCCTGATCAATCCGGCGAAATATCCCTACACGGTCGCGACCGGATCGAGCTACGGCTTCGAAGGCTATGTCTGGGCGAAATACATCCTCGCCAATCGCCCGAACGCCAAAATCGGCATCTTCTATCAGGATGACGATTTCGGCAGCGACCATATCGACGGCTTCATGAAGGCGCTCGGCGATAAGGCGAAGACCATGATCGTCGGCAAGCAAAGCTATGCGGTGACCGATCCTACCGTCACCTCTCAGATCATCTCGCTGAAGAGCGCCGGCGCCGACACTTTCGTGCTCTTCGCGCAAAGCCGTGCCGCGGCGCAGGCGATCTCGGTCGCGCGCGATCAGGCGGGGCCGAACGCGATGATCTTCGTGCCCTACGTCGCAAGCGCGATGAGCGTGCTCGGCGCCGTCGGCAACGACAAGCTCACAGGCGTGCTCTCGGACGACACCGTCAAAGACACGACCGATCCTCAATGGGCCAACGATCCCGGCGCGCAGGCCTATATCGATTTGATCAATAAATACGTGCCGGAAGCGGATCGCGCGAGCGATCGCTCATCGGCCGGCGGCTATACGGCGGCGCAGGCAATGGCGCGTGTGCTACAGGAAGCCGGCGACGACCTCACCCGCGCCAACATCATGAAGATCGTCACCCATATGGATCATTGGACCTTCCCGATCTATCTGCCGGGGATCAGCCTCAACACGACGCCGGACAATCTCTTTCCGATGAGCGTCATGCAGATGAAGGCCTTCAACGGTACGCGCTGGGTCCTGATCGGCAAGCCGATTTCCGACCAATAACCGCACGACTCGGGGCGGCCGCGAAGCGCGCCCCGCCTTCCCGTCCCACAGCCTTCCCGCTAGGATGCGCAGCAAGCGTCACTTTTTCTGTGCGATGGGTGCATGACCGAGACCAAGCCGCTCATGGCAGGCAAACGAGGCCTGATCATGGGCGTGGCCAACGACCGTTCGATTGCCTGGGCTATCGCCCAAGCGGTTCATACGCAAGGCGCCGAGCTGGCTTTCACCTATCAGGGCGAGAGCTTCGGCAAGCGCGTGAAGCCGCTCGCCGAGAGCGTCGGCAGCGACTTTGTCCTCGATTGCGACGTCACTAACGAAGCGAGCCTCGATTCGGCCTTCGCCGCGATCGGCACGCGCTGGGGCCGGCTCGATTTCCTCGTCCATGCGATCGCCTTTTCCGATCCGAACGAGCTCAAGGGCCGTTACGTCGATACCAGCCGGGCGAATTTCTTGAAGAGCATGGACATCTCGTGCTTTTCCTTCACCGACGCGGTACGCCGCGCATCGGCGTTGATGACCGAGGGCGGCAGCGCAGTGACGTTGAGCTATCACGGCGCCGAGCGCGTGATGCCGCATTACAACGTGATGGGCGTGTGCAAGGCGGCACTCGAGGCGAGCGTGCGGTATCTCGCGGTCGACCTCGGCAAGGATGCGATCCGCGTCAACGCGATCTCCGCCGGGCCGATCAAGACGCTCGCCGCGTCGGGCATCGGCGATTTTCGCTACATCCTCAAATGGAATCAGTACAACGCGCCGCTCAAGCGCAACGTCGCGCTCGAGGAAGTCGGCGGCGCCGCCCTTTATCTATTGAGCGACCTCAGCGCGGGCGTCACCGGCGAGGTGCATCACGTCGACTGCGGCTATCACGTAGTCGGCATGAAAGCGGTCGACGCCCCCGACATATCGGTCGTCTAGGCGGCGCCCTTGGCCGGCAACAGCTTCGGCACGATCTTCCGCTATACGAGCTGGGGCGAAAGTCATGGGCCGGCGATCGGCTGCGTCGTCGACGGCGTGCCGCCGCTGATCGCGCTGAGCGAAGCGGACATCCAGAAATATCTCGACAAGCGTCGCCCCGGCCAGTCGCGCTTCACGACGCAGCGCCAGGAGCCGGATCAAGTGAAGATTCTTTCCGGCGTGTTCGAAGGCAAGACAACCGGCACGCCGATCGGCCTCCTGATCGAGAACGAAGACGCGCGCTCAAAGGATTATGGCGCGATCAAGGACAGCTTCCGGCCGGGCCACGCCGACTACACCTACTGGAAAAAATACGGAATCCGCGATTACCGCGGCGGCGGTCGCTCCTCTGCGCGCGAGACGGCGATGCGCGTCGCCGTCGGCGCGATCGGACGCAAGATTCTCGGCGACGGCATCCGTATCCGCGGCGCGCTGGTGCAGATGGGGCCGCACAAGGTCGATCGCGCCAAATGGGATTGGGACGCGACCCTCGACAATCCCTTCTGGTGCCCGGATCGGCAGATGGCGCAGCAATGGGAAGGCTATCTCGATAGCTTGCGCAAGGCCGGCAATTCGATCGGCGCGGTGATCGAGGTTGTCGCCGAAGGCGTGCCGGCGGGTTGGGGCGATCCCATCTACGGCAAGCTCGACGCCGATCTAGCCAGTGCGATGATGGGCATCAATGCGGTCAAAGCGGTCGAGATCGGCGCCGGCTTCGCCGCCGCGGCGTTAAGCGGCAGCGAGAATGCCGACGAGATGCGGATGAAGGACGGCAAGGTCGCGTTCCTCTCGAACAATGCCGGCGGCATCCTGGGCGGCATCTCGACCGGGCAGGACATCGTCATCCGCTTCGCCGTCAAGCCGACGAGCTCGATCTTATTGCCGAAGAAGACCGTCGACGTGAACGGCAACGAGGTCGAGGTCCAGACCAAAGGCCGGCACGACCCCTGCGTCGGCATTCGCGCCGTTCCCGTTGGCGAGGCGATGATGGCGGCGGTGCTGGCCGATCACATGCTGCGTCACCGCGCGCAATGCGGCTGAGGCGATGAAGAAGCTTTGGCATATCGTTGTCGGCTTCTTCGCGGTGATCGGTGTGCTGGTTTTCCTGATCGTCGCGGCGGGCGTCGGCGTCGCCGTTCATGTTGAATCGAGCGCGCCGAGGATTGCCGACAACACGGTCCTTACGCTCGACCTGACGCAATCCTATCCCGATCAGGCGCCTGACAGCGGCATCGATCGCTTGCTCTATCCCAACCGCCTGACGCTGGTCGACGTACTCGATACGATCCAGCGTGCCGCGAACGACCCGCATGTCGCGGGTATCGTCGCGCGCATCGGCGACAGCGATATGGGCCTCGCCCAAGTCGAGGAGCTGCGCGACGCGATCGCCGCCTTCCGCGCCAAGGGCAAGCGCGCCGTCGCCTATAGCGACACCTTCGGCGAGCTGTCCTCGGGCACGCACAGCTATTATCTCGCCGCCGCCTTCAACGAGATCTGGCTGCAGCCGATGGGGCTCGTCGGACTCGTCGGCTTGCGCATCGAGATGCCCTATCTGCGCGGCACGCTCGACATGCTCGGCATCACGCCCGATTTCGAGCACCGCGAGGAATTCAAAGACGCGGCGAACATGTTCACCGAAAAACAGATGACCGATCCCGAGCGCGAGGAATTGCAAGCCTTGCTCGATTCGATCAACGGGAAAATCCTCATGGACGTCGCCGCCGACCGCAAAATCGATCCAGCCACCTTGCAGCCGCTGATCGATCGCGCGCCGCTTCTGACCGACGAGGCCTTGAAAGCGCACCTCGTCGATCACGTCGGTACCCGCGAAGACGCGATTGCGAGCTTCAGCGCCGCCTCGAAGCTCGTCTCGCTCGGCGATTACCGCGACCGGGCCGGCGAAGCGCATCAATCGGGGCCGACGGTCGCGCTGATCTACGCGACCGGCCTCATCGCGCGCGGCGGCGGCGACGGCGGCAACGTGCTGACCGGCAATGAATCGGCGACCGATGAAATCGTGCGCGCCTTCCGCCTCGCGCAGGAAGACAAGAACGTGCACGCGATCATCTTCCGCATCGATAGCCCCGGCGGCTCGGCGACCGCGGCCGAAACGATCTGGGCCGCGGTGCATCGCGCGCATCAGGCCGGCAAGCCCGTGATCGTCAGCATGGGCGATGTCGCCGGCTCGGGCGGTTATTACATCGCCGCGCCGGCGGACAAGATCGTCGCCGAGCCCGCGACCTTGACGGGATCGATCGGCGTCGTCGCCGGCAAGCCCGTCGCCGCGGGACTCTTGCAAAAGCTCGGCGCCAGCACGGGAGCGCTGCAGACCGGGGCCAATGCCGGCATGTTCAGCCTGTTCGAGGATTTCACGCCCGCGGAGCGCGATCGGCTCAATGCCGTGCTCGACGACATCTATGCCGGCTTCAAGCATCGCGTCGCCCAAGGCCGCAAGCTGAGCGACGACGCGGTCGAGGCCGTCGCCAAAGGCCGCGTCTGGAGCGGCATCGATGCGCAATCGCACGGCCTCGTCGACCAGCTTGGTGGTTTCGAGACCGCTGTCGATCTCGCAAAGCAAGCGGCCGGGGTCGCGCCCGGCGAGGACGTGACGCTGAAAATTTATCCGCCGCAAAAGACGGAGATCGAGGCGATCGTCGCGCGCCTGAGCGGCCACGGCGACGAAGACGATGATACTACCGATACGCTGCTGCCGACGCGCTGGATCGCCCTCTGGCGCAAGAGCGTCACGCGCGCCGCGCTGCTGCTCGCGCCGCCCGGCGCGCTGACGATGGCGCCGATCGAGACGCGCTGAGCCGTTACCGCTTATCCGGCGGCACGAAGGCGACGCAATCGCGGAACTCGTTCTCGTAGTGGAAGCTTTCGCCGCCGCGGCCGCGCGCCCAGATGTTCTCACCCTGTCGCTTCGTGATCGTCAGCCGCTCATAGGCGTGCTTCTTGCCGGGCTCGTAATCGAACACCATGCCGAGCTCGATCGGGCCCTCGTAGCGGCCGGCGAGCGGTACCGGCACCGGCTTCTTCTTGAGGATCGGCTTGTCGGCGACGAAAACCACGACTTTGCGGAAATCGTCCTCGTCGTGATAGGTCTCGCCGCTGCGGCCGTACGCCCAGATATGCTTCCCTTGGCGGCGCGTAATGGTCAGGCGTTCATAGGCGTGTTTCTTGCCGGGCTCGAAATCGAACACCATGCCGAGCTCGATCGGCCCCTCATAGGGTGTTCCAGGCGCATTCGCGGCCATCGTTTCCTCCTGCTATGCTTTTGCCGATATTAGGATGCGCAACGCCCGGCCGCCACAGCCGGTGGCGGCGCGAAGGAGGATCATGAGCGAGGCAACCATCGATATTTCCGAGCTGGTGGCCGATGCCAAGCTCAACCGGCAGCATCTGATCATCCTTGTCCTCAGCGCGATGATGCTGTTCATCGACGGCTTCGATATGAGCACGACGGGTGTCGCCGCGCCCTCGCTGCTGCACGCCTTTCACGGCGAAAAAAGCGCGATGGGCGTGATTTTCGGCGCCAACTACGCCGGCATTCTCGTCGGCTGCTGGGTCTTCGGCTATGTCGGCGACCGCTGGGGGCGCAAGCTCGGTTCGATCTGGGCCTGCCTCGTTTACGCGATTCCGTCGATCCTCATCGCGCTCGCGACCTCGCTCGACCAGATTCTCTACCTCCGCTTCCTGGTCGGCATCGGCCTCGGCGGGGTGATGCCGACGACCTTGGCGCTGCTCGCGGAATCGGCACCGAAAAGCTACCGCGCCAGCTTCGCGATGACAGCGCTGTTCGGTTTTCCAGCCGGCGGCGCGATCGTCGGCCTCGTCGGCGCGCATCTCATCCCGACCTTCGGCTGGCCGATCGTGTTCTATGCGGCGGGCTTCGGCGGCTTGGCGCTCAGCGTGCTGCTCGTGTTTCTCCTGCCGGAATCGCTCACCTTCCTCGCGCTTCACAAGCCGGACGCGCCGGCATTGCGGCAGCGTGCGCAGCGCCTGGCGCCGCAGCGCCTTTTCGCGCCCGATACGCGTTTCGTCGTTCGCCGCGAGGAAAAACCCAAAGGGCTGATGGTCGGCGAATTGCTCAAGGGCGAGCAGCGCCTCGCGACGGTGTTGCTCTGGACCGCTTATTTCGTCGAGGGCTTCACCTACATCACCCTCGCCAACTGGATGGCCGTCGTGCTGCAGGACAAGGGCCTTTCGTCGTTCACCGCCTTGAGCACGGTTTCTTATGCGAATGCCGCCGGAATTTTCGTCTCGCTTTGCCTCATGCGGCCGCTCGACAAGATCGGGCCGCTCGCCAGCGTCGTTTCCGCGTTCGTTGCGATCACCGCGATCTTCGTCCTCGGCACGCCCGGCATGTCGCAATTGGCGATCATCGCCGCGGCGGTCACGGCGCATGGCTTCTGCTCGGGCACGCATACCTCGCTCAACGGCACGGTGGCGCTGTTCTACCCGACACGTATCCGCAGCAACGGCATCGGCTGGGCCTCGGCAATGGGCCGCATCTCGTCAGTCATTGGCCCGATCGTCCTCGGCTACGCGCTGTCGTGGTCGCTGCAATACGCGCTCTATCTGCTGACTGTGCCGTATTTCGTGCTGGTCCTGACCAATATCGCGCTTGGTCGGCTTTATGTCCGCCGCTACAGCAAGACGCCCGACGCAACCGCCGCGCCCGCCGCCGCCGCGGCCGAATAGCAAAAAGCCCGGCTCGGGCCGGGCTTTTCGTTCACGATCGGAGCTTAGTAGCGCTCAGGCCTTTTCCAACTCCTTGGCCTTCTGCACCTCTTTGAGCCGCACCTTGTCCTTCATCTCGACGGTCTCGCCGTCGCCCTTCACCTGCGAGGTCGAGAGGTCGAATTTGTTGCCGTCGGCATCTTTCACCGCGTCCTCGACATAGGGCCGGCCGGGCGGCGGCGTCATCAGCTTGTGGCCGCGCGCTTTGAGGCGGCTGTAGATATGATCCTTCTCAGCGACATCGACGGTGATGCCGAAGTGATGAAGGCCTTCAGGTGCCAGCTCGTTGCGCCGCGGCAGCAGCGCGACGTCCATATAGCCGTCGGTCAGCCAGACCGCGCCCTTCACATCGGGCCCCTCCGAATTGCTGGTGCCGGTAATCTTCATGCCGAAGACGTCGACATAGAATTCGGCGAGATTGGCGGGGTCGTCCGAAAAAATCGCGATATGGCGGATACGGGCCATGCGGCGCTCCATCCCTGGGTTATGG
>Ga0070737_10005693_pt1 | contig 11779 bp, 7 predicted proteins | sample Coa_R1_10_FD_66438 | JGI IMG/M metagenome (GOLD analysis project Ga0070737, IMG submission 66438) | Surface soil microbial communities from Centralia Pennsylvania, which are recovering from an underground coalmine fire - Coalmine... | ecosystem: Environmental > Terrestrial > Soil > Unclassified ... | reverse complement strand
CGGGGCGGCGGGGCGCAGGTAACCGCCGTCGAGGACGACGGCGTCCCGGGCCAGCGCCACGACGAGATCGCGGCTCGGCAGGCGCAGGGCGGCGCGGGCGGCGTCCGCCGGCATGCCCTGCGCGAGCGGGTCGCGCGCGGTGAACGCGCCGACCGCCTTGGCCAGCTCATCCCGCAGCCGGGCCCAGTGCGCCGGGTCGGCGAGCCAGTCCCCCGCGACCGGCCCGGGGAGCCCGGCGGCTCCGGTCGCGGCGAGGCTGCCCGCGCGGAGCAGGCCGTGCCGCCGGAGCAGGTCCGCCGCCGCGGGCACCTCCGGCCAGGCAGCCAGCTCCCGGGCCGCGGCCGCGGCGGCGCCCCGCCGGGCAAGCGGCGGCGGAGCGGGATCCAGCACGGTCGCGCCGTAGATCGCCAGGCCCGCCGCGCCGGGATCGCGCAGCAGCACCCGGTCGCCGACATGCAGGGGCAGCGGGTCGCGCAGCCGCAGGCGCGCGTAGACCGCGCCGGGGCCCCGCCGCTCGCCGGGGGCCTGCCGCTCACCGGGGCCCTCGCCGAGCAGGCGCAGCCGGGCGGGCGTGCGCGCCGAGCCGATGTGCAGCAGCAGCCCGGGCGGGAACCTGGCCGGCAGGCCGGCCGCGCCCGCCGTGATCCGGACGTCCAGTTCGGCGGTCAGCGTCCAGCGGCCGGGCTCGACAAGCGCCATGCCCCGCTCCGGGACGCCGGTCGGGATGCCGCGCAGGTTCAGCGCCACCCGCGCGACCCCCGTGACCTGGCCGGCCGGCTCGCCGAGCGCCTGCAGGCCGCGGACCCGGACCGGCTGTGCCGAGGGGGTGAGCAGGAGCTCCTGGCCGTTCCGCACGGTGCCGGCCGGGAGGGTGCCCGTGACGACGGTGCCGCTCCCCTTGATGCTGAACGACCGGTCGATCCACAGCCGGACCGGGGCAGCCGGGTCGGCGCCGGGCAGCGAGGCCGCGAGGCGGGCCAGCGCGTCCCGCAGGCGGTCCATGCCCGCGCCGGTGACCGCGCTGACCGCGACCGCCTCGACCTGGCCCAGGCTGGTCTTGGCGATCTCCGCGAGCGCCTGCCTCGCCGCCGGGCCCGGGTCCGCCAGGTCCGCCCTGGTCACGACCAGGAGGCCGTGCCGGACGCCGAGCGCGTCCACCGCGGCGAGATGCTCGGCGGACTGCGGCATCCAGCCGCCGTCGGCCGCGACCACGAACAGGACGGCGGGGACGGGGCCGAGGCCGGCGAGCATGTTCGGCACGAAGCGCTCGTGGCCGGGCACGTCGACGAAGGCCATCTTCTCCTGCTGGCGGGGGCCAGCCGGCCGCTTCTCCTGCGGGCGGGGGCCCGCCGGCCGCTTCTCCTGCGGGCGGGGGCCAGCCGGCCCCTCCCCGCCGGGCAGCGTCATCCAGGCATAGCCCAGGTCGATCGTCATGCCCCGGCGCCGCTCCTCCGCCCAGCGGTCGGGCTCCATCCCGGTCAGCGCGCGGACCAGCGTGGACTTGCCGTGGTCGACGTGGCCCGCGGTGGCGACGACGTACATCAGGCGTCCTCTCCGGCCGGCCGGGACGCGCCGGCCGCCGCGAGCACGGCCGCCACCAGGCGCTCGTCGTCGTCGGGGTCCACCGAGCGCAGGTCGAGCAGCAGCCTGCCCCGCTCCACCCGGCCCACGACGGCGGGCACCTCGCCGCGCCGCACCGGCTCCCCCCAGCGCAGCGGCGCCGCGAGGGCTTCCGGCAGCGCCACCGCGGCGCCGGGCAGGGTGACGCCGGGCGCGCCGCCGCCGCCGACGGCGCCCTCGGCGTCCACCACGCTGGCGGAGACCCGGCGGCGGGCGAGAGCCGCGACCGCCCGTTCGGAGCGCCGGAAGAGGGAAGCGGGATCGGCGGCCAGCGCGCGGGCGACGGGCGGCGGGGGACCGGCGAGGGTCGCTTCGAGCGCGGCCAGGGTCAGTTTGTCCACCCGGAGCGCGCGGGCCAGCGGGTGCCGCAGCAGGCGGCGGACCAGGTCCGCGTCGCCGAGGAGCAGCCCGGCCTGCGGGCCGCCGAGCAGCTTGTCACCGCTCGCGGTGACCAGGCTCGCGCCCTGGCGCAGCGACGTCGCCGCGTCCGGCTCGTCCGGCAGCAGCGGGTGCGGGGCGAGCAGGCCCGAGCCGATGTCGTGCACCACGGGGACGGCGGCGTCGAGGGCGGCGAGTTCGGCCACGGTGGCGCCCGCGGTGAAGCCCTCGATGCGGTAGTTCGACGGGTGGACCTTGAGGATGAACGCGGTCTGCGCGCCGATGGCCTCCCGGTAGTCGGCCACCGTCGTGCGGTTCGTGGTGCCGACCTCGCGCAGCCGGGCGCCGGTGGAGGTGAGCAGGTCGGGCAGGCGGAACCGGTCGCCGATCTCGATCAGCTCGCCGCGGCTGATGATGATCTCACGGTCCGCCGCGAGCGCCGTGGCGGCCAGCACCAGGGCGGCCGCGTTGTTGTTCACCACGCCGACGGCCTGCGCGCCGGGAACCGCCCGCCTGAGAGCCGCGATGGCGCCCCTGCCGCGCTGGGCTGCCCGGGCGCCGGCCGCGAGGTCGAACTCCACGTCGCAGTTTCCCGCCGCGGCCGCGAGGGCGGCCACGGCGGCGGGGCTGAGCGGCGCGCGGCCCAGGTTCGTGTGGACGACCACCCCGGTCGCGTTGATCACCGGGGTCAGCGTGGCGGCGGCCGGCGGGAGCTCGGCGACGGCCGCGTCCGCGACCTGCTCCGGGGGGATCTCCTCGTTCCGTGCCCTGTCCTGGGCGCGCGCGATGGCCGCCTTGACCAGCGGGCGGCCCAGCCGGCGGGTCGCGGCGGCGAGCCGGGGGTCGGCGAGCAGCAGGTCGGTGCGCGGGATCCTGCGCCTTGCCTCGCCGCGCCCGGCCCCGTTCTGGGCGAGATCTTCCACGGTCGCGACCCTACTCCGCATCATGCGCGAGCGACCACTCTGCCTTACTGTGGTATGTTAACCACGCTCAGTAAGCGCGATCGCGGCCGGACGGCGGCGGCAACCGCCGTCCGGTCACGGTGCGCGCAGCCCGGTGAGTTGTGCGGAGCGTTCTCGTGCCTGTGGGATCCCGCCCGTGAGCGGTAACGCCGGTACCCCCGGCGAGAGCGGCGGAGCGATGAAGGCCGGGGCCAGGCCGCCCGCGCGCCGCACGCCGTCACCCGGGTCCCACGGCCGGACGGCCTGGGCGCGGCTGCGCGCGTACTGGCTGACCCCGGCGGGCGTCGCGATGCTGGCCGCGACCGCGCTCGCGCTGGCGATCCGCCTCTACACGCTGACCAGGCCCGGTTACCTGACCGGCGTCACCGAGTACGACGACGGGGTCTACCTCGGCGCGGCCGTCCGGCTGCTCCAGGGGGCGCTCCCCTACCGCGACTTCGCGTTCGTCCAGCCGCCGGGGATCTTGCTGCTGATGGCCCCGGTCGCCGTGCTCGCGAAGGTCAGCACCGCCACGCACGCGATGGCCGCGGCCCGGCTGCTCACCGCGGCGGCGAGCACTGCCTGCGTGCCGCTGGCGGGCAGCCTCGTGCGCTACCGCGGCGTGCTCGTCACGGTGGTGACGTGCGGTTTCCTCGCCGTCTACCCGGACGACATCACCACGGCGCACACGCTGCTGCTCGAACCGTGGATGAACCTGTGCCTGCTGGCCGGCACGGGCCTGGCCTTCCGGCGGGGGCGGCTGAGGTCGCCGTGGTGGCTGCTGTGGGCAGGGGTCGCGTTCGGGGTCGCCGGGGCGGTCAAGTACTGGGCGGCCCTGCCCGCCGCCGTGCTGCTGCTGACATGCCTGCTGGCCGGCACCCAGGGGGGCTGGCTGCGGCGGGCGGGCAGCTACGCGCTGGGGGTGACCGCCGGGTTCGCGGTTCCCGTGCTGCCGTTCTTCGCGGCCGCGCCCGCGGCCTTCGTGCGCAGCACGCTGCTCGACCAGGCGGAGCGGGCCGGCACGCAGGTGCCGCTCTCGCTGCGGCTGGCGCACATCACCGGGCTGATCGACTTCCTCAACGGCAGGGGCCGCTTCAGCCTGCACGCCGGCGTCCACTCGCTGTTCGCCAGCGGCAGCGCCGCGACCACCTCCAGCGCGAGCGCGGGATGGCTGCCGTTCTACGTGGCCGTGATCGCGGCCGCGGCCCTCGTCATCGGCTACCTGTGGGAAACCGGCCGCCCGTCTCCGCTTGAGTGGTTCGCGCTGGCCACGGTCGCGGTGACGGCCGCCGCGGTGCTCAGCTACTCGGCCTTCTTCTACCACTATCCCGACTTCGTCGCGCCATGGCTGGCCATCGCGGCCGGCTGCGCGGCCGGGGCGCTGCCGAGCGGGCTGGCCGGCCAGGCGGCGGCGCGGCGCGTCCTCATCGGCGCCGCCGGGCTCGTGATCCTCGCGGTGGCGGTGTTCCAGGCCCGCGAGGTAACCGGGCTGCATACGACGGACATCTACCCGGACAAGGCGCTCATCCCGGCCGGGGCGTGCGTCGTCACCGACGAGACCTCGCTGGCCATCGCGGCCGACCGGTTCACCGCGGCGGGGCCGGACTGCCCCGACGTCATCGACTCCCTGGCCATGACCCTCGTGCTCGGCAACGGGGTCAGCGTGCAGGGCGGCGCGGCGTCCCTGCCGGACGTGGTGGCCGCCTGGCAGGCCACCTTCGCCCGCGCGCGGTATGTGTGGCTGTCGCCGAACAGCCCGCGCCGGATCCCGTGGACCCCCGGCCTGATCTCGTGGTTCAACGCGCACTTCCAGCCGCTGGCCCCGGCCGGCGGGCGCGGGCTCGGCGTGGTGTACGCGCGGACGGGGCGCCCGGGATGAGCCGGTTACGGCCGGGTTGACGAGCCGGTACGGCCGGGTTACGGCTCGCCGGCCCGGCGCTGGACGAACTCGAAGCCGAACCGGCCCTTGACGCACAGGTGGCCGTGGCTGACGTCGCTTTCCAGCGGGGAGGTCACCTTGACGATCTGGTTGTCCTGGACGTGCAGTTCGAGGTTGCAGCCGACCCCGCAGTAGGGGCAGATCGTGGTGGTGACGGTCTGCCTCGCCTCGTCCCAGGTGCCCGACTGCCGCATCATGTACTCGCTGACGGGCATGAGCGCCCCGGTCGGGCAGACGCCGATGCAGTTGCCGCAGTACACGCAGGCCGAGCCGGGCAGGCTCACGTCGTACTCGGTGGAGATGCGGGCGTCGAAGCCGCGGCCGGCGACCGCGATCGCGAACGTGTTCTGCGCGTCCTCGCCGCACGCCTCCACGCACTTGTAGCACAGGATGCAGCGCGAGTAGTCGCGGACGTAGCTCTCGTTGTCGTACTTCACGGGCTGGCGGACGGTCGCGGCGCTCGCGCCGTCGGGCGCGTGGTGCTCGCCCGGCCGGGCCGCGTCCCGCTCCCCCGCGGCGTGCTCGGCCTCCGGCGGGCCGTACCGTCCCGGGTCGGCGCCGTACTCCGCCAGCCACCGCCGGACGTCCGGCGACGCCAGGCTGATGTCCGCCGACGACGCCAGGAACTCCAGGACCATCTTGCGGCTGGTGCGGACGCGCTCGGAGTCGGTGCGCACCGTCATGCCCGGCTCCGCCTTGCGCGAGCAGGCGGGCACCAGCGCCCGGGAGCCCTCCACCTCCACCACGCAGACCCGGCAGACGTTCACCGGGGTCAGGTTCTCCAGGTAGCACAGCGTCGGCGTGTCGATCCCCTGCCGGCGGCACGCTTCGAGCAGGGTCGCGCCCTCCGGTACGCGCACCGGCTGGCCGTCGATCGTGACGTCGACCAGCCGCCTGGGGGTCTGGAGGAACACCGCGGTCATATCAACTCCCTAGCAGGCCGAGGCGGACCGCCGACTCGACGGCGGAGACCGCCGTCTGCCCGAGCCCGCAGATCGAAGCGTCGCGGGTGACCGACCCGATGTCCGCCAGCAGCGCCAGCTCGGCCGCGGTGCCGCCGCGCGGGGTGCCGGAGGCCAGCCGGGCCAGCAGCTCCTCCTGGCGCACCGTCCCGACGCGGCACGGCACGCACTGCCCGCAGGACTCGTCGCGGAAGAACCGGGTGATCCGCAGCAGCAGGGCGGCGATGTCGACCGTGTCGTCGAGCACCAGGACCACGCCGGACCCGAGCGTCGCGCCGGCGGCGCGCGCCGCCTCGAACGTGAGCGGCATGTCGAGGGCGTCCGGGCCGACGAAGCCGCCGGCCGCCCCGCCGAGGAGCACGGCCCGGAGCGGCCGCCCGCCGCGCACCCCGCCCGCCCCGTCGATCACCTCGCGCAGCGTGACGCCGAACTCATGCTCGTACAGCCCGGGGTTCTCGACGCACCCGGACAGGCAGAACAGGCGGGTCCCCGTCGAGTTCCCGGTGCCGGTCCCGGCGAAGGCGGGGCCGCCGACCCGCAGGATCTCCAGCACGGACAGCAGCGTCTCCACGTTGTTGACCGCGGTCGGCTTGCCGAACAGGCCGGACTGCGCGGGGAACGGCGGCTTGTTCCGCGGCTCGGCGCGCTTGCCCTCCAGGGAGTTGATCAGCGCGGTCTCCTCGCCGGCGATGTACGCGCCGGCGCCCCGCCTGATCTCGATGTCGAAGGCGAACCCCTTGCCCATCACGTCCGGCCCGAGGAAGCCGCGGTCGCGCGCCTGCCCGACAGCGTGCGCCAGGCGCGCCTCGGCCAGGGGGTACTCGCCGCGGATGTAGATGTACCCCTGCTCGGCGGCGCAGGCGTAGCCCATGACGGTGAGCGCCTCGACGAGGGCGTACGGGTCTTCCTCCATCAGCACCCGGTCTTTGAAGGTGCCCGGCTCGGATTCGTCGGCATTGCAGATCACGTAGTGCGGGCGGACCGGATTGGCGGCGACCGCCTCCCACTTGACCGCGGCGGGGAACGCGGCGCCGCCCCTGCCGAGCAGCTTGGCGTCCCTGACCTCGCGCAGCACGCCCTGCGGGCCGAGGGAGACGGCGCGGCGGAGCGTCTCATAGCCCCCTGCCGCGCGGTAGGAGTCGAGCGAGGCCGGATCGAGCTGGCCGATGCGGCGAAGCAGCGAGACCGTCCGGGATGACGAGGAGATCCGGGGGGCTGCCTGAACGCCGGCGGCCTCGCCGGTCAGCGTCCGCCAGATCTGATCCGGGTCCGCCGGCGCGAGCGCGACCCGGGCCGGGCGCGTCCCCGCGCGCTGGATGAACGCGGCCGGCCCGCGATCGCACTGCCCCAGGCACGGGCTGCGCTGCCAGGTGACGCCCGCGCCGTTGAAGGCCGACTCGGTGCCTTCCCTGCCGAAGCGGCGGCTCAGCTGCGCGCACAGCTGCTCCGCCCCGTTGACCTGGCAGGCGATGTCGTCGCAGACGTGCACGACGGCGCCGGGCGACGGCGCGGTGCGGAACAGGGCGTAGAACGAGGCGACGCCGTACGCTTCGGCCGGCGGGACGGTGAGCCGCTCGCAGATGTGGTCGAGCGCGCCCGGGCTGATCCAGCCGATCTGCTCCTGCACCGCGTGCAGCACGTTGATCAGCAGGTGCCGCCGCGAGCGGGCGGCGTGACCGCCGAACGCGACGTGCCCGTCCAGCGGCTGGCGCTGGCCGCCGTCCCATCCGCTCTCCGGCGGGCCGAGGACCGACGCGATCGCGGCTCGTTCCTCCTCGGTCGCGGGCACCGTCGCCCCGAGCCGCAGGTCCACTTAGCTCACCACCTCCGCGGTGCTCGCTTTCCGCTCCGGCTCGCCAGCGGGCCCGTCCAGCTTGTCGACCCGGATGGCGGTCGCCTTGAACTCCGCCGTGCCGGACTTCGGGTCCCAGGCGTCCAGCGTGAGGATGTTGGTCTCCACCTGCTCGGGGAAGTGCAAGGTCATGAAGGCCAGCCCTTCCCGCAGCGTCTCGTCCACGTGCACCGGGGCGGTGAGCGAGCCGCGGCGGGAGGAGACCTTCGCGACCTCGCCCTCGGCGAGGCCGAGGTTCTTCGCGTCCTCGGGCGAGAGGTTGATGGCCTCGCCGCGCCGCAGCGGCGTGGTGTAGTGGCCGCTCTGCGCACCGGTGTTGAAGGAGTCCAGGCGGCGGCCGGTGGTGAGCCGGATCGGGAACTCCGGTGTCAGCTCGTCGAGCGGGTCCTCCTGCTCCACCGGGTGGAACGGGGCGGGCGCGCCGCGCTTGGCCGGGTCGGTCTCCCACAGGCGGGCGTGCAGGAACAAGGTGCCCGTGGACTCCTCGTCGGGGCACGGCCACTGGATGCCGCCGAGCCGCTCCAGCTTGGCGTAGCTCATGCCCGCGTGCATGGGGGACAAGGTGCGCAGCTCGTTCCACAGGTCCTCGGGCGTGGGGTTGCCCCAGTCCATGCCGAGGCGGCGGGCGAGTTCGGTGATGATCTCGATGTCGTCGCGCGCGCCCGGCGGCGGCTCCAGGGCCTTGCGGACCCGCTGGACACGGCGCTCGGAGCTGGTGACGGTGCCCTCGGACTCGCACCAGGAGGCCGTGCCGGGGAGCACGACGTCGGCGAGCTGGGCGGTATCGGTCAGGAAGATGTCCTGGACCACGAGGTGCTCAAGGCCCCGGAGCAGCTCGCGGGTGCGGTGCGTGTCGGCTTCCGAGCGCACCGGGTTCTCGCCGACGATGTACGCGGCCGTGAGCTCCTTGCGCTCCATGGCCTCGAACATCTCGGACAGGTGCATGCCCTTTTCCGGATGGATCGTGACGCCGTAGGCCTTCCCGAACTTCTCGCGGGCGGCGTGGTCCTTCTCGATGTCCTGGAAGCCGGTCAGCTTGTTGGGGATGGCCCCCATGTCGCCGCCGCCCTGCACGTTGTTCTGGCCTCGCAGCGGCACCAGGCCGGAGCCGTACCTTCCCACGTGACCGGTGAGCAGCGCCAGGTTGATGAGCGCGAACACGTTGTCGGCGGCGTTGTGGTGCTCGGTGATGCCCAGGGTCCAGCAGATCTGTGCCCGGTCGGCTTCCGCGTACTCATGGGCGAGCTGCCTGATGAGGCCCGCGGGAACGCCGGTGTCGCGTTCGGCCCGCTCCAGCGGGTACGCGCTGACGGTCTTGGCGTACGCCTCGAAACCCGTGGTCGCCCGGCTGACGAAGGTCTCGTTGACCAGGCCGGCCCGGATGATCTCGTTGGCTATCGCGTTCGCCAGCGAGATGTCGCTGCCGACGTTGATGCCCAGCCAGGCGTCGGCCCACTGGGCGGTCGAGGTGCGCCGCGGGTCCACCGCGTACATCCGGGCGCCGTTCCGTATCCCCTTCAGCACATGGTGGAAGAAGATCGGGTGCGCTTCGCGCGCGTTCGACCCCCACATGACGATCAGGTCGGCGTCTTCCGCCTCCCGGTATGAGCTGGTGCCGCCACCCGCTCCGAATACTGCCGCCAGACCGACGACGCTAGGAGCGTGTCAAGTGCGGTTGCAGCTGTCGATGTTGTTACTGCCCATGACGGCGCGGACGAACTTCTGCGCGGCGTAGTTCATCTCGTTCGTCGCCTTGGAGCAGCTGAACATGCCGAACGACTTCGTGGCGCCGCGCTGGCGGGCTTCGGCGAACCCCGCTGCGGCCCGGTCCAGCGCCTCGTCCCAGGTCGCCGGACGCAGCTCGCCGTTGACCCTGACCAGCGGCTCAGTCAGCCGCACCTGCTTGCTCATCGAGCACACCTCCTTGACAGGAAACGAGGCATACTACGATCGTACGCCCGGGTATCCGGGCTGGGCCACGCCGCCGGCCGGGGCCGGCCGCGGTGCCGGGCGATGTTGGGCGGGACACCAAGCGGACGGTTTCCCCCTTGTCCGCGGGCACGGGGCGTACCCGGGCGCGCGGGCGGGCGCCGGCGCGGCGCGGGCGGGCGGCCGCACGGTCAGGCGGGGGCGCGGCCGCACGGTCAGGCGGGGGCGCGGAGCAGCCGCGGGACGCCGCCGTGCCCGCGGGCCAGCCGGGCCGCGGCCACGCACGTCACCACGAACAGCCCGGCGCCCGCCAGGAGGTACAGGTTTCCCGCGATGAGCTGGAGCCCGTGCCAGTGGTACTCGGCGTAGGCCGGGTTGTCACCGTGGGCGAACGAGCTGGCGGGAGCGTAGTTGATCAGCCCGCCCTGCAGCAGCCCTGCCGTGCGGGACCAGAAGTCCGGCCAGGCGCCGTAGACGACGAGCACCGCGCCGGCGAGCGCGTACCACGCCGTCCGCGCGGCGGCGCTCCCGGCGCGCGCCCCGGCGTCGGCGATCAGCGCGAGCCCGGGCGCGATCCACACCCAGTGGTGGTCCCAGCTGATCGGCGAGACGAGCAGCGCGGTCAGCGCGCACGCCAGCAGGCCCGCGAACGTCCGCCCGGAATTGTGCAGGATGACCGCGGCGGCAAGCCCGAGCACCCCGGCGATCACCGCCGCGAGGAGCCAGGCCGGCATCGACCCGTTCACGCTTCCGACGAGCCTGGTCAGCAGGCCGCGCAGCGACTGGTTCTGCTGGTCGCCGACGAAACCGGTCCGCCCGGCCTGGAAGAAGTCGCCGTCGATCCACCAGGTTCTGGACGGGCCCGGGAGCACGGCGAACCCTATGACCACGGTGGCGATGAACGCCCCGGCGGCCACCGCCGCCTGCCGGAACCTGCGGGTGATCACCAGGTACGCGATGAACAGCAGCGGCACGAGCTTGATGCCGGCCGCCACGCCAGTCGCCGCGCCCTTCCAGCCGCGGCGGTCAGGCTGGCACAGGTCCCAGACGATGAGCGCCATCAGCACCAGCTCGACCTGGCCGAGGTAAAGCGCGCGCTGAACCGGCTCGGTCCAGAACGCCAGGCCGGTCAGCAGCAGCGTCGCCCCGGCCCGCGCCGTGCCCCGCCAGCCGAGCTCGCGGAACGCGATCCAGGCCGTCGCCGCCAGCGCGGCCGTGCTCGCCAGGGCGGCCAGGCCCATCAGCGCCCGGAACGGCAGCAGCGACCCGGCCGCGAACAGCAGCGCCGCGAACGGGGTGTAGGTGAACTGAATGCCCGGGTGGTTCTCGTAGTGCCAGCTGTACAGGTTGCCCGGATGGTGCAGCGCCTGCTGCCCGCCGTCCAGGTAAACCTGGAGGTCAAAGCCCTTCAGCACGGCCGCGACGGGGTGCGAGGCGAGCGCCGCGAGGTACGCGACCGCGGCCGCCGCGGCCACCGCCGCGCCGACGGTCAGCAGCACGCGGCCGCTGGTTTCGTGCTGCGCGCTGGCAGGGCGCCTGTCGGCCAGGCCGACCTCCGCTCTCATAGCTGGCCTCTCCTCGTCCCGAGGTCCGGGGCTGGTGTGATCCGGGGCCGCCGTGGTCCGGGGCCGGTGTGGTCCCGGGCCCGGTGTGCTGGCTCGCGTCCCGGCTTGCTGTCCGGCAGCATAGCCCACCGCCCGCACGCCGCCGGCCCGCACGCCGCCGCTCGCGGCACGCACGGCGCCGCTCGGAGCCGCCGCTCGCGGCACGCACGGCGCGCGCGGGCTCTTCCCTGCCCCGCCGACCATGATCGCGAAAGATTTTTATAGCTATACCATAAAAATTTTTCTTGATGAATGATTTTTCGGTTCTATCGGTCGGCCATGGTGCGCCATCCGCCCCCGGGCCGGGACGAACGTGACCGCTGTGAACCCCGGGGCGCCAGGGACGGCGGCCGGGCAATCGGGGCAAGCCGACTGGGACGCCCGGCTCCGCCCTCGGCGGGCGCGGCTGTCCCGCATGCGCCGCGACGCCGGAGCGCCAAGGCGCAGGCACCCCGGCACCCCGGCACCCCGGCACGCGGGCACGCGAGAACGCGCCGGCACGCGGGAACGCGGGAACGCGGTCACGCGAGAACGCGCGGGCACGCGGGCACGCG
>Ga0070737_10005691_pt1 | contig 11781 bp, 16 predicted proteins | sample Coa_R1_10_FD_66438 | JGI IMG/M metagenome (GOLD analysis project Ga0070737, IMG submission 66438) | Surface soil microbial communities from Centralia Pennsylvania, which are recovering from an underground coalmine fire - Coalmine... | ecosystem: Environmental > Terrestrial > Soil > Unclassified... | reverse complement strand
TCGATCTCCTGCGCCTGCTTCTGATACACCCTGAGCTTTGCTTTGAGCCCAACGAGCTCGATGTCGCGTAGTAGGATTTGGGTTCTCAGCTTCATTCGTCGAGCCCCTTCTTTGCTTGATGATACACCGTGATCTTGTCCAAGTGGTCGATTGAGTGCGCAAAGCACGTTGTGCAAACGCTGCATCCCGACTCGGAGTAGCAGGGTCGTGAGTACAGCTGGACGTTGAACTTGCAATCAATCCCCACGACGTGGGGAGAATCTAGGCACTTGACCGGCTGGACTTCTTCTGCTAGGACCTTGAGTTCTGCCATGCTCGGACGATAATAATCGCGCCGCGGTCTTCCGCGTTTGATGCTCCTCATTGTTTCGGGTTCAGCTCCTCCTTTGCAAACTGCATCGCGAGCTCTCGCACGATTCTCTTTACCTCTGAAAAGTCGTTTGCCTCGATTGTGATCGCGAAGCGCCCCCTCCGCTTGATCTTTAGTGAGCTCATTTTCTACTCGCTCCCCCTACCTACTCGTCAGCACGAGCAGGAATGCGATCAGGGCGGCGTAGCCCGTGAGGACTGCGGCGAATAGAAGCTCGTCCTTGCTGGGTTTTCTCATACTTGGAGGTTCACCCTTTCGGCAAGTTTCAAGAGACAGAGCTCCAGTCCTCTTTGTAGCTCGTCATCCGTGAAACCCAAGCGGAATCCGCACGCGAGATCAGAGAAGATTGTATCCCAGAACTCATCGACTAGGCGTTCTGTCGTCTCGCCCCTCTTCACAGCCGTGAGAAGTTCGCCGATCTCCTCCTGATGCTTTGCAACCTGATCGTTGAGCGTGGGGCGCCTCCCATGTTTGTACCTGAAGTGGTCTGACTGCTTGGAGTCGATCTTCCTCAGAACGTGAAAGTGATCTTCTGTTATGAATAGTGGCATTGTGCTTTTTCCTCTACCTTCCCCAATAGTTTGATTCTCCGCGATGTCCCCACGCTGAACGCCCTAGCCCCTCGTTCGGAAAGTTGACCCCGCTCATATCATAGGGATTGGATTGTGGCCCCGATGGGAGAGATCGCCTCCTCTGCATGGACGCGAGTTTTGCCTTCTCGGCTTGCAGGTTGAATTGAGCTTGCGCCCTCATATCGAGTTTGGCTCTTTCTACCGCTATTCTCTCCACGTTGAGGTTGAGTCGCGTTGTCTTGCATATTGACCGACACCACTTGGCGCCCTCCTCGCTCCACGGGTCGAAGCTTGCCTTCTTTCGCTTGTAGTTGCAGATCGCGGTTTCATTCCCAAGGTGCATTTCATCCTCTTGGAGGATGATCACCTTGTTGTCGTGGATGCACAGCGGCTCTCCCTTCTCGTTGAGATCGAAATCCTCTGAGTTGGGCCACGGCCTCCCCTGAATGTCGGGCCGCTTGGGAGGATTGAGATCGCCTTTGAGTTTCTGTCTAACTAGTTCGCTTAGCGTGAGGTTGAGGGATGCGGCCTCGGCTTCCAATCTCTCCCTTTCTTCCTTCGGCACCTTGGTAACGATGGGATGATTCACTTCTCTCTGACCTCGACCGCGTAGTGGCGACACACGTTGAACTTTGTATGACAGTCCTTGCACTCGTAGCGATACACCGTCGTGCATTGCCTCTGCTTCTTGCCGTCCTTGACGTAGATCAGTCCCCCGCTCGCTGCGTTGCTGAGCTGCCAGTACTTCAGCAGGAAAGTATTGTCGGACCCGCATTGCTCGCATTGCTGGTTCATGCTTCTTTGACCTCCCCGCACTCGCAAACGAATTTGTGGATGTGATCAAGAATGAATCGATGGGGATAGGTGTCCGAAGTAGCAAGATGAATTTCGATAGGCTCTGTCGCTGGTTTGTAACAGTGACGCCACTCGGCATTATAGTCATCGTAGTACTCCCAATGCCCCCTCGGTCTCTCCTTTTCTTTCGCTTGTTCTTCTTCGCTCATTCCGCCGTCGATTACCTCTCTATGACTCCTTGTCCCCCGGCTTGCTTCTTGCCCTCTGAGGCAATTCTCAGAAGTGCAATCCCAAACTCGCAAGAGACCTCAAGACTCGAAAGACCGAGTGCTTTTCCTAGTCTGATCGTATGGACTAGGAGGTTGTCGTAATCTTCGAGTAGCTTGTTGCGTGGCTTTGGCTCGTTCATTGCCTTCGCCTCGCGTTCTCCATCTCTTCGATTATTGCTCGTAGCGTCGCGAACATCTCTTCGGCGTCCTTGCAACCGATCAGCCTACGCGCCCCGAATTGCTGGTCTGCCTCGACCAGATACCCGTTCTCGATTGGGAAGATGTGTATGGCGGACGTGGAATCCTTCGCAGCGGGTCCGACCTGGATTATTGGAGCTGCGATCATGACGTTCTCTCGCTCCTCACTCAAAGCACCCGCAAAGGACGCCGTTGGCTTTGTAGTGCCCGCATCTGTAAGCTGAAAAGAGACGCCTAAATGCCAGCATGGATTTTCTCGTAAATCTCATGCCGTGATCGGCGCCTCCTCCTTGACCCTCGCAAAATAGTCAGAGCGGTCGTCGCTCTGGTTGAGATACTTGATCGCGCAAGTGATTGAGCAGAAGATGTCGCTGTCCCCCTTCAGCTCTGGTGGGTTGTGTCGGTAGCACTCGCCTTGATGAAACAGTTTGTCCCCGGCAGTGTTAGAATAGACCGAACTGGTCATTTCAATGGTCTCGTGAACCATCGAGGCGACCATCGATGCGTTGAAACCCAGTCTTCGGAGCCAGAGCGCGATTCCGATGTGTCTGAGTGCGTGCTCGCTCTTGTCTCTCCAGTAGTTGATCAGTTTGCCCTTGCCGTCGCTCACTGTGTCGATGCCGATTGAGGCAAACGCCTTCCTGTTTGTCTCGCAAAAGTGGGCAAGCCTCTGACTTGGCGAGACCCCCTCAACGTGGAATAGATAGTCCTGCCCGATCCCGTTCTTTGACGCTCGCTCCGCGCAATGCTTGAACAGCCTGATGACCTTCGGGTTGATCACGTATTTTGTGTAGATGGCCTCGGTCTTGCTCTCGAAGACTTGAAAGGTGAGGTATTCATAGCCTCCCAGGCGCATCGTGTGAATGTCGGATGCCTTGAGGTCTATCCCCGCCGAGAATCGATACATCCCCTCGACGCCGAGGGCGAAGAAGAGAGCTTCTGTTTCGCCGACCTCGCGGGCAAGATACTCGACGGCTTTGTCGATTGCGGGATCCGAAAGCTCAATGTTGTTGTATTTCTTGTAGTTGGTCTTTTCACGGGTCAGGTTGCCGCCCAGTCCTTCAGGGACGGCCACGCCGTGAAACTCGATGTAGTTGCACACTGGACCCGCGTAATTCCTGAGCGAGACGAGGGGCCTCTTCTTGCCCTTGTTGATCTCCTCTCCGAATTGACCCATGAGCTCGTCTAGCGAGTTCGGGCCCACGAGCGCGAACCTTCCGCGCTCGATTAGATAGTCCGGCCGGATGTGGAGTAGGGAGCACACTTTGCGGAGCGCGGAGATCGTGTTACTCCATTTCTTGTTTTTCTTGCTCTCCCTGAGGTGCTTTGCGAATGCGCCCACGGATTCGTATGAGTTGCAAAATTCATCGACCGAAAGTTTCTCGATGTCTCTTGCTTCCTTGACCTGAGGGCTCTTGATTACGTGCCCGCCCTCGCTCCTCGTCAACTGTCCGCGCTTTTCGAGTTCGAGCATGTAGTTGCGGATTTGGAACCTGCTCTTGGCCGCGATTGTGGCTATCTCCTGAATGCCCTTCCCGGCCTGCCAGTTGGCTAGGACTTGCTTGAGGATGTATTCCTTCTGCTCCTCGGGGTTCTGGCCCGGCACGACCGCGCCGCCCCACCTGAAACGCGAGTTGAATCTTACCGCGTTCTGCTGTGTTAGGGCGGCTTTCATTGCAGTAGGCCGCTCTCCCTCGCCAGCTTGACGCGCTTGGATACTGTCGCTTGACTGATTCCAAGTGCTTCGGCGATTTCGATCTCTTTGAGCCCTTTGTTTTTGAGCTCTGCTACTTCTCTCGTGAGTCTTCCGTAAAAGTATCCTTCACGTTCAGCAACTGCTACCATTACGATGTTGACCGCTTTCCCCTAGTGAAGCATCCTATATAAGAATATTCCACAGGATATTTCTAGGGGCTGTAAGGGAAGGCGATTGGGCTTTATGTTGGGATTCCCCAGCATAGAGACTGCGGTTCGGGGGACATAGTCGTTAGACTCGCTACGCATTGCGGTGTTGACCAACAAGGCTTTACGTGGCTAAACCCCGACCGCTCCTTATAGAAGTTGGTTCTGTAATTTTACAGTATGCCTTTCATATAAGCATATTAAATATATTTGTTCCGCTAATACTATGAATAAAGTAATACTTTCGCTGGGAATTCTCGTTGTAATCGCTTCCATCTTGGAAATAATGGGCGTAGGCCAAAATTCGGTTTGCTACAACACTCCTACTGTCAATGGTTGCTATTATTACTCAAATGGTATTCCGACTATCATTCAGATCGTAGTCTTGCTACTTGGAATCGCGATCATTGGCGCCTCGGCGGCCTCAGGCCGTGGAAAGAAAGCGAGCTCGGGCTCTGTGCCTGTGATCACTACCTCGTCGCATGAAATGCGAGCTTGCCTCGGCTGTGGAACTATAAACTCTGATGCTGGCGCGAAGTTCTGCAAGAATTGTGGACGAGGATTAAACTGAGCTGTACAGCGTCCCCTCCATTGAGGAAAATCGACCATAAGGGCGTTTTTCTCACTTGAGTAAGGCGCATTCTTTTCCCTCTGTGATTCCGTCAAAGCGTAATACCGTAATACCGAGCGTAATATGAGGAAGTATTTAGTCGAGTGTTGAATCGTAATATGAGTGGTAATATGAGGAAAAAGCAATAGAAGGCTATTCAACGTCTTATTCAACGTCAAAATGTGTAATAGTGTGCGTAAATCTGGCTATTTAATCGAATCTGGATCGGAGAACCAGCGGGAGGAACAAATAGCACGAGCAAAAGACTCGGCATAGTTGAAAAGAGGATCAGGATCAAAAGGAGCAACAGCGGGAGTTTACTTCGTCGCAGCATTGCGATGTTGGGCAGGACTCTCGGATATAATTAAAGATCTAGAGCACAAAGGCTCCCGTGGGATTTGTTTGCGGATCAAAAATAGTTATTAGATCAGAGATCTCTGCGCCATCGCATCACAAAATGCGCTTGGATGGTAAAGTAATAATCGTCACCGGTGCCGCGAGAGGAATAGGCAGAGCGTACGCTCTAGCACTGGCGAAGGAGGGAGCCAAGGTCGTTGTTTCTGATATTTTAGCGGATGGTGCAAATTCTACCGTTTCTGAAATCGAGAAGGCTGGTGGATCCGCACTCGCGGTGATCGCGGATGTTTCAAAGGAGAGCGATACAAAGCGGCTGGCGGAGGAGACCGCGAACAAGTACGGTCGAATCGACGTTCTGGTAAACAACGCAGCAAAGAACACCGAACTCAAGTGGGGGTCGTTTCATGAGATCAGCGTTGACCTGTGGGATCAAGTGATGGCCGTGAATTTGCGGGGACCGTGGCTGTGCATAAAGTCGGTCTTCCCATACATGAAGCAGCAAGGTGGTGGAAAGATAGTCAACATCTCCTCCGGAACGTTCTTCCTCGGCACGCCGGGATTCGCGCATTACGTTGCTGCAAAGGCCGGGGTGATCGGCCTGACCAGAGGACTTTCAAGAGAACTGGGCCAGTACAACATTACGATCAACGCGATCGCCCCCGGACTGACGGTCACGGAGGTAAACACCGACGTCTTTACCCCCGCGCACCTCGCGGAGGTAAACAAGGCAAAGGCCCTGCACAGGGACCAGGTTCCCGGCGACCTCGTGGGGACGATGCTCTTTCTTTGCAGCTCGGACAGCGACTTTATGACAGGACAAACGCTGGTCGTTGACGGCGGAAGGCACATGCACTAACTAACTAACTTGCTAACTAACGCTATTTCCCTGCATGGATATACTTAACTTATGAACGCTCGCAACCGATTTCCGAAAGGAAAGCAAGAAGGAAAGAAATGTTCCTAAGTGCTTCTTCACTTTCCACCCGGCTCTACTCGCTGACAGGGGTCACGAACAAACCTCGGGCGCCCAGCAATTTTTCCGAGCCCGACCTCAAGGCGATCCTGCGCACAATACGCTGGGTGTCAGACCTCGGTCTTGGCTCTATGACCCTGAGCATCGAATCGATTGGTCAGTTGAATTTACTTTCGGAAGAAGAGAATTCGAAGGAGTTGTTCAACCAGTGCAGCAGATCATCGGTCAAAACGGATCACATCTACACCTCGTTCATTCCATCGCTTGTGTTCAACCGCGATGTTGAAACCGAACTGGGAAGGGTGTGGAAGAAAATCGCTTACCTGTCCAAAATCATCGGCGCGGAAACGATCGAGATGTTGTCGCCCGCCCTTCCCCTCGACGGCAACGGGAGCCAAGTGGTCGGTGGTGGATATGAGCTAGCGTGGCTGAATAGCTCATTTTCTTGGCGCAGGATTTGGGAAAAATATGCTTCTTCGATGCGATTCATCTCAAAGCTTGCGGAAGGGTCTGGCATGAAGATAGCAATAGAGCCCCGTCAGGCGGAGATGATCAACGATCCCGACCTGCTCATGAATTTGTTTGACGATGTAGACTCTGACTCTCTTGGCGCGGTGGTTGACGTCAGCCGGATGTACATCTCGAAGGACATCCCTCCTCTCTCGATCAGGAAACTCGACAAGAAAATCTTCAGCGTGCACCTCAGCGACAGCGACGGCGTCACTCAGTGGCACTGGGCGCCGGGGCAGGGGAAGATAGATTGGATGTCGGTGTTCAAGGCTCTGGCCGTGGTGAAGTATGATGGAATCCTGAGCCTTGATGTTTCCGGGATGGACGTTGAAAGGGAGATACTGGAAGGGAAGAAATTTGTGGAGACGCTGCTTCAGTCCATCGGCTCCCCGCTCAAAGCCGCCTCATCAACGACGATGACGAGGCGGAGCTAGTTCCCACCACCGTTCTTGGCGGATTGGATCTTCTCGATCCTTCTCGTGAGGTTTGTAACGAGGTCTATCTGATTGTGCAGTGACAATCGCTGCTGCATCAGTATCTCCCTCAGCACCCATTCATCCTCGTCTATATTTTCAAGTACCGTATCCATGCGGCGGAGCGCTATCTTGAGCGCCACGACCGCCTTCAGGATGGCTGACTTCATCCTCTTGTTGCGCAATTCTTCTGCGGAAAGCGATGGAGGACGACTCCAAATTTCGACGTTGTCGTTGTTGTTATCCTCATCTCTCTTCTTCGTCGTCTTTTCCCTCGAAAGGTCCTTTCGTAGCCGCCGAACATCCCTGCTCGATATGTCTGACTCTAGCGAGGACTCAAGCAGTAGCCCACGCACCTCTTCATCGTTGAAGGATAGTATCTCGTCGATCAGGCTCGTATTTTTTCGGCGCCGAAAAATTTCTTCGAGCTGTTCGGCGGGAATCGTGAGCAGTTTCTTTCGCTTCGATATGTAAGAAGGGCTCTTGCCAATCTTCTTCGCTAACTGCGATTCTGATCCCCAACCGTGCTGCGCGGTGTAAGCATCAAACGCCCTTGCCTCCTCGATTGGATTCATCGACATTCTGGCGACGTTTTCGGCGAGTCCGACCTCGAACGCCTCTTGATCTGACAGTTCTCTAATGGTGCACAGTATTTTCCTCCAACCGAGCTTGCGACACGCCGCCAGTCTTCTCGCGCCTGAAACGAGTTCGAACCTGCCATCTTTCGGCCTTATGACGATAGGTTCCAGAAGTCCCTGGGTGGATATCGAGAGCACGAGATCGCCGACATCGCTTGAGCCTGCGCGAAATTTGTACTTCGGGGCGAGAATGTCGCTTATGGTCACTTCATCGACGAGGCTCTCGACGAAGGAGGATCGCATTTCACTTCTCGGCTCGCTAAGAACCTATTAAGCATTCACGAAAAAAGAGAGCCGTTCCTTGTTTGAGATCTAGTTATACAACCACTATTTCTTGTGAAATTTGATCTCCCTGATCGAAGGAGGCAGCGGTATCTCCTCGTAGTGAAACGGAGGGCCGTACTTTATCACCAAAAAGTGACATAGTTCTTTTGTGGTATTCCACACGGCGTGTGGAGTCCCGGGAGGGACATAAACCGTATCGCCCGCTCTGCACACCGCGCCAACATCCCTTTCATCCTTTGATCTGTAGTACACCTCGAGTTTGCCATCCAGCATGTAAATTATCTCCACGCCGCTATGGGCGTGATATTCGTGCCCGCCCCCCGGCTGGAATTCCAGCCGCGCCAGATAGACCTCGGATCCGGTATCCCTCGTCAAGATATTGTCGTATGAAGTAACGGGCCCCCTTCCCTGGCTAGTTGGTTTGTCAGCCGAGATGATTATCCCATCTTCCCTTTTGCTCACAAAATCCTCGTATTGCAGGTCTTCACTATACTTCAGCCTCTTTGTGTTCCACACATTTGGCTTGAATGGCATAACAAAGTGGCGTGGATTTGGCGTTGAATTTTAAGATTTAATTTTCGATCTGCATGACTTTAGGAGCTATTCGTCTCTCTCACTCTCTCTTCCCCGCCTCTTTTTTCCCTCTCGAATCTTGGGGGGGCAAAGTGGGTGCTGTGTATCTCTCTATACAGGTCCAAACTTGAAATGTAAATTAATCACTCCCCGGTCTTGTAACCCTCACTCTCAAAATTGAATAGTCTTCAACGGCGAGTGCAACTCGATCAAGAGTTTAGGCGCGAGCTTTCATCAATCGTCGGAAACGAGTACGTAATTGATGACGTCGAGAGACTGGGGCCATACACGCACGATAATAGTCCCTTTCCCTCGGTACCGCCCTGCGCTGTGGTCAAGCCCTCCTCCGCCGAAGAAATTTCAAGAATCCTGCAAGCGGCTAACGCTCGCAAGAACAAGGTGCTCGTGAGAGGCGGAGGCTTTTCCCTCACTGGACTTCTACCTTCCGAACCCGAAAGAACCGTCATACTTGACACGACGCGGCTGAACAGGATTCATGAGATTGATGAACAGGACATGGTCGCTCGCGTGGAGTGCGGGATCATTTTGAGCGACCTGGAGAAGGAGCTCGCCAAGCGCGGCCTCTACGTCCACACCGTGACCGTCCCGATAAATTACGTCACGCTGGGGGGAGTCCTGAGCGGTGTCGTCGGGGGCGGTCTTCCTCCGAGACGGCCCGTCTACGGTACCGGAATCAACTTTGTACTTGGGCTCAAGGTCGTGCTGCCCACGGGTCCAGTGCTCTCCACTGGCGCCGGCGGCGCCAACGTGGATCAGAAGATCGACTACATCAAGGGAGGAAACGGGCCGGACATCCTGGGAGTCTTCGTCGGAGACGGTGGAATCTTCGGGGTAAAAGTTGAAGCCACGCTGCAAATGTTCCCGGAGCCGACGCTGAAGCGGGGAGAGTGCCGCGTCTTTGGAAAATTCAGCGATGCCTGGAACGTACTCTCTAAGCTCATGTCGCTCGACACGCTCCCATTTTCTCAGCTCAGAATCGTGGACAGAGGGAAGGATTACCTGCTGGAGTACGTCATCGAGGTTTCCACTCCGCATATGCTCCAGTTCTCGCTGGACACGATGGCTCGGATCTGCAAGGAAGGCGGTGCAATGGATCCATCCGTGCAGGAGAGGGAAGAAGCAAAGAAGCTCGCCGACATTTCAGAGCTCCGATCTGAGAAATTTGTTCGCCTCCCCAGGTACTTTGTTTCTTTCATGACCGGCAGAAAGGATTTTCCATTGATCTACAAGGAATTGAAAGATTTCATCCTGCACGAAATTTCTTCAAAACACTTGGAGAAAGTGGGCGTGGCGGTGCAGATGGCTTTTCAGCCGAGCATGCGCAACTCCATGTTTTGCACTTTCAACATACAATACGATCCGAACGTGCAGGAAAGTTGCTCGAGCGTCCTTGCTCTTGGGAACGCCTCTTATGAGAGGGTGATCGAACTGGGAGGTTGTCCGCAGCCACACCAGGGGTTTGGGGCAGAACTCTTGTCGCGCTACTGGTCCAAGGAGTACAGGGAGATGATATTCGGAATGAAAAAACTGCTCGACCCAAACATGGTCTTGAATTCAAACGTCTGGGGCATCAAGCCCTAGGATGTACAGACGTCGAAGGATTCCTTCGTCGGCGAACGAATCTCGCCTCTTGCTTGGGGTTTCGTTCCCACATCTGATTGGCAAAGGCAACGTGCTTGGGCTTCTATCCGCTTCTCCACCTTCTCCCCTCTTAGATGACATCTTTGTCAGATCGTTTTTCCATGATTTGCTCCTTCCTTACGGGAGACCTTCGCAATCGCTGTACTTGGACGCCATGTACTTTAGGGCAATCGAACTTCAGCAACAACCACCCCACCTCTGCGAGGGATTTCATCACCGCGATCAAGTCGCGGCCTCCACCATCTTCGCAAATCGCCCATCAACTTGCTTGCTTCCATCCATCGATCCATCAAAGCAAAGTAACCACTCATTCATCTCTCTCCGCTCTCAAATTTACCGCTGACGCGCTGGTAAGTCAGGACTTCTCTCTACTTACTGTGAGTCGTCTTCCTGGAAAAAGTCCTCTCGTTGCGCACGCGATCGAAGAGAAAAGTAAGTCCGAGGAGAGAATTCGGCTTGCCGGTCTCACTTTACAAACTCGACGTTTTCGAGCCTCTTGAATGCCTCGTCGCCAGTTAAAAATTTGAGACCCGTACTCTTGGACAGTGCATACCCCACCGCATCTGTGTATGAAATGTCCAAGCGCCGGACCTCAACCTAAATTTCATCGCATCTTTTACGTCGTCGTCCTTCAGGGGAACAACCAACTGCTTGAACTGCACGTATGAATCTTCAGCCGAATCTTCGCCAGCATCTTGAAGGACGTGGAAATAGAGATCCATCAGATTCAGAATCGAGGTCTTCTGCTCGTTATCGGATGAGAAATATTTCAGATACGCCTTGTTGCCAGCCAAGTATTCCATCAGCGCGTAAGTGTCCAGGAAGTACTTTCCCATATCTAGTCGCCCCATCCTTTCCTGTCTTCATCTTTCATCTCCTGGCCTGGCTTGCTGAACCTCACGGTACCAAACAGACTCTTCATGTTCACCTTTCTTCGGATGTCCATCTCCACCACATCACCTTCGCTTATTTGTTGAGCTCTTGCCTCTTCTGATGGAATCACGACCGTGAGCGGATTTCCGATGCGCCTTACCTTGGTGATTATCTTGTTAGCGCACATAGGAAGATTATACATCACATATAATTTAAGTCCTTGGAGCCAAACGGCCGCCCGCCGCTTCTTTGTATGCTCATTTTTTGGGTTAGTAGTTCCCACTTGCTCATCTTACCGGAGGCAATGGACAGGATCAGATCAGATCAGAAGATTCAGACCGATCGATTGGTTCAGCGAACGCGCATAATAAGGCAATGGAGAGACAGACGCCGCTAGAAGTTGTTGTTGATGTTTCAGTTCATCGTCAAGTGGTTTGTGTCGGCGTTCAGCGGTGTCGAGCAGTAGTTCTTCCATAATCTTCAAGGAACAGGATTTGCAGGTCGAAGGGTTTCTTTTTCAACTCCAATTCAAGCTCCTGTTCCCTGCTTCTGAACAATACCGGAAGTCGCAGGTGTTTTCCAAGCGCCAAGGAAAAACAATCAGCGAGCGTCATTGATCTCTCGCACTTGTATCTCCCCGCAAGAAACGTAAGGCTCGAAGTCTCAGTCACGTAGAGGTAGTTCGACGCCCTAAGATCCTCATACCTTGAAGTGGCTCTCT
>Ga0070737_10005690_pt1 | contig 11785 bp, 17 predicted proteins | sample Coa_R1_10_FD_66438 | JGI IMG/M metagenome (GOLD analysis project Ga0070737, IMG submission 66438) | Surface soil microbial communities from Centralia Pennsylvania, which are recovering from an underground coalmine fire - Coalmine... | ecosystem: Environmental > Terrestrial > Soil > Unclassified... | reverse complement strand
GTTCGAGTCTCCCACTCGCGAGTCGCCGTGGTTCGCTCTTTACGTCGATGACGTTCAGAACTTCACCACCAGTATCTTCGGCGTCTTCATCTGGGAGTCGCTCAAGTACGGCTTGGCGCGGCCCTCGCCGACCACACTCTTGCCCAGATCGGCGAGAAGCCGGTCAGTCTGCTCCTGGGCAACGTGAGTACACCGGTCATCTTCCAAGCCGACCATCGAGGCGTCGAACGGCTCTCCGAGGAGTTCTTCCGTTACTCCGGCTACCGGTACTCAGCCACTAGGTGAAGAGGGTTGACCCGCGCTGTATCCGGTACTGGAGTTTGGGCGAGGAGCAGGAGCACTGCCGTAACGAGCTGCAACACCAAGCTCCGAAGCATACCGGGGGGTCAAGCATCATCTCGTCGGTAGACCCATTCCGATCCAACCGCTCGATGTCCCACCGGCATGACAGAAGCTGCACAGCGATTCGGTCGCCTTCGATCAGACGCTGGCGAAGCTGAGCCAAAGTCGATCATTCGCATTACCTTCGACAGATTGCGCAGTCCTAAGCTTTCCTTGTAATACTAGCGTGATCGAGTCCACTGAAGATAACTTCGACTGGTGGCACAACCGGAAGCGTGCTAACCGTAGCAGAGAGGCAGACGTACATGGGCAAGCGCGGGAACAACGAAGGCACGATCACCAGGCGAGCAGATGGCCGTTGGGAAGCCCGCATGAGTCTTGACAACGGCAAACGAAAATCGTTCTACGGCAAGACTCGCAAAGAAGTCGCCGGCAAGCTCACGAAGGCAATGCGGGATCATCAGCAGCATCTTCCCATCATTTCCGAGCGGGAGACCGTCGCCACGTTCTTGTCGCGCTGGCTCCAGGACGTCGCGCAGCCGTCACTGCGTGCCCGAACGTTCGAGTCCTACGCGATGATCGTCAATCACCATCTCATTCCCAAGCTGGGTAAGCGCCGGCTCGCTACCCTCACGCCGCAGGATGTCCAGCACTATCTCAACGAGAAGCGAACGAGCGGTCTTTCGACACGCACCATCACTTATCACCGTGCGGTGCTTCGCAAGGCACTCAATGACGGGCTCCGCTGGGGTGTTGTCAGTCGTAACGTGGCAGCACTCGCCACGCCGCCGAAGTACGAGCACGCTGACCGGCGCTATCTCACACCGGCCGAGGCTCGGTCGGTTCTCGTAACCGCCGAAGGCGATCCGCTCGGGCCATTGGTGATAACGACACTGGGACTCGGTTTACGTCAGGGCGAAGTACTCGGCTTACGCTGGGAAGATCTCGACCTTGACCAAGGCATTGCCGATCTTCGGATGCAGGTCCAGCGTATTAAAGGTCAGGGTCTGGTACTCGTGCCGCTGAAGTCGACTGCAAGTCAGGCAGCTGTACCCCTGCCGGTGATCGTGATCGACGCACTCCGGAAGCAGCGCATACAGGTACTCGAACAGCGCGTCGCCGCCGGCCCACTGTGGAACGATCACGATCTCGTCTTTCCCTCGCAGATCGGGACGCCACGAGACCCGCGTAACCTCGCCCGTGCCTGGCAAGCATTCCGTTCGCGCGCCGGGCTCGGCTGGCTGCCCTTCCACGGTTTGCGCCACGGCTTCGGCTCACTCCTCGCCGCCCAAGGCGTTCACCCACGCGTTGCTATGCAGCAGATGCGACACTCGCAGTTCTCGCTCACCATGGAGGTCTACACCCATGTTGCTCCGGACCTTGCCCGCGATGCGGCGCTCCAGATCGACCGGGCACTCGGTGCGAGCTGATGTTGTCCCGGTTGTCGTCAAAGTTGTCGTCAAACGGATGAAACACCCAGGTAGAGGTGCCTCGGTGATACGTATTATCCGCGTCATAACAACGATTTCAAGAAGTGAGCCCGGTGGGATTCGAACCCACGACCCACGGATTAAAAGTTTGCGTCGACGCGTCCGGGACTGTTCAGAACCCCTATTCGTACGCGGGTTCTCGCGTCCATCCGTCCGGTTGTGTCCGGTTCCGTCCGGCCCGTAGGCTGTCAATTTGGCTGTCACTGATCGCCTAACTCCCAGTGTCGCGTTTGCCGAGGGCGCGGTCGATCTCCGCGGCCGCTTCCCGCGCCAGCTCGGGCGCGACGTGGGTATAAATCTCCATCGTTAGCGACAGTTGCGAGTGGCGCATCTGCTGCATGGCGACGCGGGGATGCACCTTGCGGGCAGCCAGGAGCGAGCCGAACCCGTGCCGGAGCCCGTGGAAGTTGAGCCAGTCGAGCCCGACCCGCTCCGCCAGCTTCCGCCAGGCGCGTTCGAGGTTGTTCGGGTCGCGCGGGGTGCCGATGGTCGATGGGAAGACGAGATCGTGATCCTGCCAGACCGGTCCGGCCTTCAGGCGCAGCTCGGCGAGGCGCTTGCGCTGGGCCTTGAGCGCATCGACCACGATATCGGGCAAGGGCACCGTCGCCTCGGCGTTCTCGGACTTGAGCGGCGAGAGCACGAGCCCCTGGCCCTTGACACGCTGTAACTGCGTCCTGAGATCGACGGTGCGGGCTTCGTGGTCGATATCCCGCCAGCGCAGCCCGAGGACTTCCCCCATGCGCAGCCCGAGGCCGAGCGTCGTCATGACGAGCGGCCCGAGCGGATCCTCGGCGACGGCGCCGGCCAGCCGCTCGGCTTCGTCAGGCATAAGATAGCGCTTCTTCGGCTTGCGCTGGCGCGGCGGCGAGACGGGTTCGGCCGGGTTGCGCTCGATCAGCCCCCAGCTGATCGCGTCGTTGAGGGCCTTCCGCAACACCGCCCGGTAGTAGGCCACCGAGCGCGGTGAGCGGCCCTGGTCGCGCGCGTCGTTAAGGAAACGCTGTACGTCGCGCGGGGTGAGCTTGCCGAGCGGGATGCGCCCGAGGGCCGGAGTCAGGTGGACCCGGCAGATCATCTCATACGACTCGTAGGTGCGCGGCGCGGCGGACGGCTCGACGGTATCGGCCAGCCAATCGGCCAGGTAGTCGCCGAGCTTCTGCCGGTCCGAGAAGAGCGCGCGGCCGGTATCATGGTCGCTGGCGAGCTTGCGGAGCTTCTTGGCCACCTCGTCGCGGGTCGCGCCATAGACATAGCGGCGCCGGCGCTTACCACCGCGATAGCCGAGGTCAAGGGCGCCGGTCCAGCGGCCGTCGGACTCGCGCTGGTGAATGCTGCCCTCACCGCGCCCGCGACGGTGTTCCTTTGGTGGCATGGCATGCTCCTATGGGTTCGACAGCGACGTGAGCACGGCATAGAGCTCGACCTTCGCCGGCTTCCCGCTCGTGGTGACCTGTACCGTGGCGGCTGCATGACCTCCAGCCGGAACAAAATCGACGAAGGTAAACCCGCCACCATTGATCTTCCCGCTGGCATCATAGGTGACGGCTGAGACACGTACTTCCTTGACATCGACCTTCCACGGATTGTTCACCACGCCGGATACCTGCTCATCGCCATAGCCATCGGCGGAGTAGGTCGCTTTGTCCGTCGTGAGATCAGTCGTGTCGGTCATTGCTCCGGTAGTCCCGGTCGACACCTGGACTTCGATCTTCGCGGCCTTCTGCCCTTTATCGAGGAAGAGCTGTCCTCCCACGCCGAACGTTTCGCCGGGCCGGATGATGTTGATGTAGTTCGAGTCGGTCTTGAGAACGGTCCCGCTGGAGTCGTAGGCTGCAACCTGATACTGCGAGTTGCTAATACCCAAGGCGGAGTTGGGATTCTTGACGATAAACGCGTACCCAATCTGGCCGTTGTCATTCTGACCAAAGCCGGACGCGATAACCTGGAGGTTCTGCGTAACTGGACTTGGCGAGGGCGCTGGCGTCGGGCTTGGTGTGGCCGTTGGAACCAGTGTCGCCGATGCTGCGACAGCAACCGTCGCCGGTGTCGTTGACGAGGCGGCTGATGTTGCGCTATCGCTCACTGCCGTCGAGGTCGAAACCGTACTGCCCGTCGTCGTTCCCGACGATCCGCAACCCGTCAATATGCAGGCGCTTACCAGCGCTATGATCACCACCAGCCGTTTCATTATGTCCCCTATCCCAATTTATCGGTACCTTTTGCCCGGTTCGGACGTCATGACCAGCGCGCTGAACGCGCGCCGCACACAACCACGAACGAATCGATCCGTTGATGAAAGCGGATTCCCCCTCGAATCCTGGAACATTCAAGCCGTGCCGCCGGTTCTCGCTCTTGGCGGTGGTGAGAACCGGCGAAGCGCTGACGATCAGCGCTCACCCGCTATGGTTGGACGAACCAGTTTGCTTTATAGAACCCGATGATCTCGAACTCAGCGAGGATTGATAGCCGGCGAACGACGTTGCCGTGCCCGTCGCGCAGTTCAATCCAATCACCGTCTCGCTGCCAAATCTTCAGGCTGTATTCATCCTCGACGCGAATGAGGATGATCTGACCGTTCTGAGGCGCGCGTCCGTTTGCACGCTCAATCAGCACGTCATGGCCATCTGCGATGCCGCGCGGCAGGAGACAGTCGCCGGAAGCCGTAACCACCAGAAAGTCGCGTGGAGAGCGCCCCATCCACGAGGGTGGAACAAGGCGCACCGCGTCACTCCCTTCACCACTTACCCATCGAAGCGTGTCCGCTGGAACAACGCCATAATAATGCACGGGGACCGGTTCTTCGGTTCTCACCTCCTCAATTTGGAGCCCCTGAAGCTGCCGTTCAATCTCACGGAGTCGCCGCGCTCGCTCATAAGCAGATTCCGGTTGCGGCAGTGTGGCGACGTGACCCGCGTGATAGAGAACCACCAGCGGGTCGATCTCAAGAACGGCAGCGATCTTTCGGCACGAAGCGGAGGATACGCCGCGCTTCCCGTTGAGCCAATTCGACACCTGTGCCGGCGCGACATCAAGGCGGCGCGCGAGGTCCGAGACGGACCAGCCTCTCCGCTGCATTTCATCGTCGAGCCAGGTGCTAAATGACACGGATTCAGTGCCCATGGACGCATAATACAGGCTTGGGGTGCATATTGTTGACATTGGTGTCACCGTATGGTATATTCGTGTCATGAGACACGCAAAGACGATCTACAGACGAACGACACTCTGGGATGTGATGGAGCAGCAGGGCCGGACCTGGTCTTGGCTGGCGCGGCAGATCGGTTGCCACCGCTCGTACATCTCAAAGATTCGCTCCGGCGAACGGCCAATCTCGGATTGGTTCGCTGAGGCATCAGCCAAAGCGATGGAGTTGCCGGTGTCGGCTCTTTTTTTTGACCCGGTTGTGTCATCGGACACCACTTCCGTGTCCTGTGTTGGAGTAATACCCGGTGTCGCCTAACGCTCGACCCATCGCCAGCAGTCCAACCAAGGTCGCGAAGAACGCCGCCTCTACGCGGCTGCTGGCGAGTGGCCGGTCGTTTGGCCGGGACTCCTTTCCCTTCCCTCTCCCACGCTACGGCTTGGCAATGACGGAGATCGCGCACCGCCATTGCCCGGCCATCGGTGCTCCGCTGTGTTGGCTGGTTCCCTTCCCGGCCAGCGATCACCGCAGCGAGGCACCGATGGCTGATTCGCAGATCAGTTTGTTGATCGGAGGCGCCTATTCGACACATGGGACGAGTCTAGCAGCGAACGTGCAGGGAGAAACTAATTTACTGACGCATGACAGCCGAGAGGGAACCGATATGGCCAGAGATCGCCGCCTCATCGATGTGGCGGTGGAGGACACGATGGACACGCGGCTCGCCGTCGAGCGCCTCAAGGGGCTGTTGGCGACGGCGCTGACCGATGGCCGGATCGATCCGGCGGAGCGGATCCAACTACTCACGTCGCTTTCGACGCTTGAGCAACTGGCGGCGGCGGCGGTATCGGCGACCGAGCGGGCGAATATCGCCGAGCTGGTCAGCGCCTCGATGCTGCGCTCGGGCGGCGTGAACCGCTATCTGCGCAAGCAGGCGGAGGCGGCGGGACTCCCGATCGTGATGCTGAGTCCGAATCTTCCGCGCACACACGAGCCGGCACTGCCGGCGCCCGAAGGCGAGGCGGCATGACGACGCTCCATCTGGGACGCAACCGCTTCGATGTGCGCCTCTTGCCGATGCCGGAGCGGCCACCGCTGGAGACGGTGTCAACGACGGTGCCGCAGGCGTCGAAGCTCTCGGGGCTCTCTCGCTCGACGCTCTACGTGCTGATGAGCCAGGGGGAGATCGAGAGTTTCAAGCATGGCCGGCGGCGGCTGATCTACTACCCGAGCCTGGTGGCCTGGGTGGAGGCACAGGTGGCCGAGACGACCCGAACCAGCCAGCGAGAGCGGCTGGAAGACGTGAAGCGCCCTCGACGGCGGCAACCGTCAACGGCGCAGAAATAGGGACAGGAACACTGTGAGTATACACGAACCCGTCAATGACACGCGAACGTACGCGGGCATCTCCTTGGAAGAGTTACACGCCAGCTTCCCGACCATTGTGCGGCAACTGCGGGACTATGCCCGGATGAGCTTCGAGCAGTCGCTCATCGCGCAGGGCTACGAGCCGAAGGGTCCGGCCGTCTGGTCCCGCTTCGGAGGCCGGAACGTGGACGCCGACGCGCTAACTCGCTGCACCTGCACGGTCTGCGGACAGCGGGGGCTGGAGTACCGGCCCTGGAGCAAGCCGGGCAGCTACCGGGCGATCGCCCGCTGCACGGCCTGCAACGACTGGTCGGAGTATTAGCGATGGAGGGGCGAGTGATAGGGGCGCGACGAACCTACCGGCCACTGGTGACGATGGAGCGGGGCCTGGTGGCTCCGCTCCGCACCGAGTCATTCCCAACCCGAGTCGTGATGCCGTTCGACCCGCTGGTCGATGAGAGGCGGCACGCGCTCTTCGGTCCAGCGCACATGTTCACGGACGACCTCTACACCGGACGACGGAACTACCGGCTCACGGTGCGGCCAGGGCCGCGCTACCAGGGACGGCGGGTGGCAGCGTGAGATGGACGGACACCGACACGCGACCCATTCCCATCGAGCCGCGCCGGTTGACCGCCGGTGAGGTGGAGCGCATCGAGCGCGGTGAGACTGACTTCTACCAACTAACCGGCCAGGAGCGCCCGAAGCGGATCGTTCCGCAGCCACGGCCCTGGCCGAAAGCGACCGCGCCGGGCGCCGGACGGCGACGAACCGGCGAGCCGCTCGCCTTCGGGCGGGCGCTCGATCAACCGTCACGGGCCGCGCGGTTCGCGGTCTGGTGTGACCTCCACAGCCTGTGGCTGCTGGTGATCGTCACGGCGCTCTGCGTGGGCGCGGTGCTGCTGTGGGGGGTGTAATGGACGAACTCCGTTTCTCAGACCTCCTGGGCATCTTTCGCCGCCGCGCCGATCTTTCGCAGACGGCGCTCGCGAATCTCATCGGCGTGATTCCGAGCTATATGTCCCGCCTCGAATCAGGCGAGCGGGAGCCGGACCGGGATGTGGTCATCATGATCGGCCACGTGCTGGGGCTGCACCGGCTTGACCGGGCGGCGCTGCTCCTGAGCGCCGGCTACGCGCCGGACGATCCGGCCATGCGGGCAGTGCTCCGCATCCTCATCGAGGCGGCGGTGGAACGGGAGCACGTGGCGGCATGACTGACCCAAACTGGCGGCGCAAACCGAAGTATTGGACTAACGACCGCCTCTTCGAACTCTCCGGCCTGCTCGATCTTGGCTGGTCCGATGCGCGGATTGGCCGGCACTTCGGTAAGACGGCTGAGGCGATCAAACTGGCGCGACGGAAGCACCATCTCGCGCCGCGTGCCGAGCGGTATCTATCGAGTCAGCGTGTCGCCAGCCTGATGAATATCTCGTGTTCCAAGACGGTCATCCGCTGGATCGAGATGGGATACCTCAAAGGCAAGCGCGGCGTACGTATCGGACTCCACCGGACCTGGATGGTCGAATGGGACGATCTGTTCGACTTCCTCCGCGACCCGGCGCACTGGCACCGCTGGGAGGTGTCGCGGATCGGCCCGGACTCACCGCTCTGGTGGGCCTGTGCCGATGCCCGCGGGCACCATGCCACCGAACGCTATCTGACGCTTTCGGAGGTCGCTCGGCGGTTCTTCGTCCAAACCACGACCGTCTGCCAGTGGATCGGCAAGGGCCAGCTGCCGAGCGTCCGCAACGGCAATCACCTGGTCCGTGAGTCGGACCTACGCGGTTGGACGCCGCCGAGCTGGCAGCCACGGGTGAACCATCACCCGCTCCGCTACACGGCGGAAGAGGACGCCCTGATCCTGGCGCACCCGTTCGGGGCATCGTGGGATGCCATAGCGGAGCAAACCGGCCGCACGCACAAGGCGCTGACCAAACGGGCGAGGATACTGCGGCGGGTGGCACAACAGCGAGCGGAGCGGGCAGCATGACCCAAACATCCAAACTCCGGCGCGACGGGGAGATCAATCGCGCCACTGGTGAAGCGCACGCATCGGCCCGGCTGACCGTGCAAGCGGTCTGGGACATCCGTTCCAGCGTGCCGCACGGCGCGAGCATCAAGGGACTCGCCCGCAAGTACGGTGTCTGCCCGCACTCGATCCGGGATGTCTACCAGGGCAAAACCTGGAAATGGCTCTACGAGGATGACCCGAACGTCGAGATCGAGGGACGGTTGACCGCGCCGGGGAAGGTAGACGAGTAGATGCGACGCGACGGACGGCAAGCGGTGACCTGCCTCGCCAAGGAGCTTGCATGGCGGAGACTCGCCATCTCCGCCGACTTCCGGGCCGAATTGGAGGCGATCTGCGCCTATCCCGATACGGCCATCGCGGTCTGCATGGCGCGGCTCGACAAGGGCGAGGCGATCATCGCGCGGCGCGGCGGTAACCATGCCCCCGACGCGCTTTGGACGCGCTTCGAGGCGCTGCTGGCCTGCTGGCTCTGTTGTGACAAAGCGATCGAGGCCGAACGCGAAAGGATTGAACGGCGGCTACAACGAGAGCAGATCAAGCGCTATCAGGAGTTGGACCATCGACCATCGACCATCAGTACAAGGAGCATCGACCAATGAGTTTCACGATTCCGACCCCGAACAGCACCTCAGGCGGCGCGACACCGGAGGGCGTCTACGGCGTCCGGCTCGTCTCGATGGATATGGAGCACTTCGAGGATGGCCCCTACGGGCCACAGGACCGGGTGAAGTGGATCTTCGGTATTGAGAAGGTCATCGACACCGACTACGACGATCCTGAGTCGCTGGTGGGCAAGGAGATTTGGGCCTTCACCTCGAACTCGATGCACATCATGTCGACCATGCGCAAGCACGCGGCGGCGCTCCTGGGACACGAGATCGAGGACGGCGAGAACGTCCAGCCCTCAGACCTGATCGGCAAGCAAGCCAAGGCGAACGTCGGGCCGCACACCAAGAAGGACGGCACGCTCACGACCAAGCTGGCCTACCTCCAGCCGGTCAAGGGCAAGCGGCCCGCGCCGGTCCAAGCGCCGGACGACGACGAGGTGTTCGACTAATGGCGAGCAGTGAGCAACTAGAGCTGATCGCGCGAGCCATCGCCGAAAACCTGTCAAGCCCGAATGAGCTTGACCGCAACCTGGAACCGGCCAACGTGGTTGATGGCCTCTACGCCATCGCGCGTGCGGTTCATCACCTCGCACGGGCCGTTGAACGGTTCAATCCGACGCCGGACGACGCGGAACAACAGCCCTAGGCGAACGCGCCAAGGAGACCGTTGCAGCGATCTCCTTGGCTTTTGGAGTAGCACCCGATGCGCGAGACGATTGACCCCGACACCGGGCAACCCATCATAGACCATCAGCGAGCGGCGGCATGGTGAGCCGGCCAGTACGCGACATGGACCACTTTGACACCGTGCCGCCTGAGCTGCGTGAGCGGCCACAGTGGGTGGTCTGGCGGCTGGTGCCGCGGCCCGGCGGCAAGCCCGATAAGCAGCCGATCAACCCGCACACCGGACAACTGGCCAGTAGCACCGACCCGGCGACCTGGAGCGACTTCACGACGGCCTGGGATGCCTACCAGCGCGGTCCCTGGGCCGGGCTGGGCTTCGTCTTCGCCGCCGATGACCCGTACGTCGGGGTGGACCTCGATGACTGCTACGACCCGGTTGCCGAGTCGCTGAATAGCTGGGCTGACGAGTACGTCACCCGGCTCGACAGCTACACCGAAGTCTCGCCGTCGGGCACTGGCGTCAAGCTGATCGTGCGGGCCGAACTGCCGGATGACCCGCAGCGCAAACGCTACGGACGCCGGACGCCTCAGGTGGAGATGTACCAGGCCGAGCGCTTCTTCACCATCACCGGCGATAGCCTCTGGTGGACGCCACCGGCGGTTGAAGAGCGGACGGAGCAGTTGGCCGCCGTCTACTGGAGGGTGTTCGGCACGAATAGCGGGCAATCCGCTTTACCGCGTCCGACGCCGTTGGGAACCAAGCTAACCGACAACGAGATCATCAACCGGGCCATGCGGGCGGTCAACGGAGCGAAGTTCGCCCGGCTCTGGCGCGGCGATACCGGCGACTTCGATAACGATGACTCACGGGCCGACCTGGCGCTCTGCTCGCTGCTCGCCTTCTGGACCGGCCCCGATGCCAGCCGGATCGACAGTCTCTTCCGGCAATCGGGTCTCTACCGCGAGAAGTGGAACCGGGCCGACTACCGTGAGATGACGATCAATCAGGCCCTCAACCGCACCGACTACTATGAAGCCGGCGCACGCATGACGTTCGACGGCCAGGACGCGCCGGGAGACGGCCAAAACGGGCCGGAGCGGGAGCGTTTTCCCTTATCCGACCTGGGCAACGCCGAACGGCTCATCGCCCGTTCTGGGGCCGATATGCGCTACTGCGACCTCTGGAAGCGGTGGCTCGTCTGGGATATGACCCACTGGCGCACCGATGACACGCTCCGGGTGGCCAGTCTCGCCAAGACCGCCGTGCGCCACATCTACGATGAGGTGGGACTGGTAGAGGACAGCGAGGAGCGCAAGCGGCTGGCGAAGTTCGCCATTGCTTCGGAGTCCTCCAGCCGCATCAAGGCGATGCTGGAGCTTGGGCAGTCGGAGCCGGGCGTCCCGGTGACGCCGGACGACCTCGACGCCGATAGCTGGCTCCTGACCGCGACGAACGGGACCATCGACCTGCGCACCGGGGCGCTGGGACCGCACGACCGGGCGCACCTCATCACCAAGGCGGTCAACGCGCCTTACGACCCGACGGCGGACTGCCCCGTCTTCCTGGCCTTCCTGCGGCAGATCATGGCCGGTGACGAGGAGATGACCGGCTTCCTGCAACGGGCCATCGGCTACTCGCTGACCGGCTCGATCCGTGAGCAGGTGGCCTTCATCGCGTGGGGAGCCGGCTCGAACGGCAAATCGACGCTGTTTGACCTTTTGCTCGATCTCCTTGGCGACTACGCCATGCAGACACCGACCGATACGCTGATGGCCAAACGACAGGACGCGATTCCGAACGACGTGGCCCGGCTGCGAGGTGCGCGCTTCGTCGCCGCTGTTGAAACCGAAGATGGACGGCGGCTAAGTGAGCCACTGGTGAAGCAACTGACCGGCGGCGACCGGGTGACCGCGCGCTTCATGCGGGCCGAATGGTTCGAGTTCAGCCCGACATTCAAGCTGTGGCTGGCGACGAACCATAAGCCGGTCATCCGGGGCACCGATCACGCCATCTGGCGGCGCATCCGCTTGATTCCCTTCACCGTCACCATTGCCGAGGCTGACCAGGATAAGGAGCTACCGGCGAAGCTGCGGGCCGAGATGCCCGGCATTCTGCGCTGGGCTATCGACGGCTGCCTCAGTTGGCAGCGGGACGGTCTCGGTGTGCCGGAAGC
>Ga0070737_10005689_pt1 | contig 11786 bp, 10 predicted proteins | sample Coa_R1_10_FD_66438 | JGI IMG/M metagenome (GOLD analysis project Ga0070737, IMG submission 66438) | Surface soil microbial communities from Centralia Pennsylvania, which are recovering from an underground coalmine fire - Coalmine... | ecosystem: Environmental > Terrestrial > Soil > Unclassified... | reverse complement strand
CTTTGCTTCAATTTCTCATTGGTTCTCACGATATCTCCAAGCTTATGAGTTAAGTCATCTTCAGATCTCTCACCAGTTTCTAGCGTTATAGAGGGCCTAATGCTGATTGGCGGTACTGGTAAAACGAATAGTATTGTATATTCAGGCCTACTGGGAGGAATAAAACCTAGTAAGATAGCATCGCTTTCAGGTATTTGCTTGAAGCGTTCATAGATATCATAAGGCGAGAGAAGCTTTGAGCCCTTCTCTCCTTCCTCATAGAAATAAAACGGTCTTTCAAACTTTATCTTGGGCTGTTGTGTTTTGCAATGTGGGCATATATCTGTCTTAGAAGCCTTTTTACTCGCAAGGTTGATTAAGAGATTTGCGAAATAGGGTTGATTTCTATCAACATACTTCTTTATAAGTGCATGAAGTTTTTCAATCGTTTCTTTTTTCAGCAATATTCTCTTGCACTCTACACAAGTAGCTTGGAGCGCTTGATATATGTTCTTTATGAAACCTACATGTAGCACAGGTCTTATGAGTTCTATTCTTCCGAAATGTCCTGGACAGGATTCCATTCTCTCGCCGCATGTAGCACAGCTTTGAAGTGGTTCTATTGTTCCAAGCCTACTATCCATTAGACCGAAAGGAATAGGTGTCCACTCTTCATCATATGTATCCGGTACAGTTATTGCTACGACAGACATCTTCCTAATCTCGTCTGGCGATAGTATACTGAGCTTTATGCCCTTAATCGTATATTCAGTTTCTTCCCTTACGACCATCTCTCTATCTTCTCCTCTAATAATATTCTAGGATGGATGCACATGCTCATAAGCTCTTTCAGTAAAACAGTAAAGGCATAGGTGGTTTTAACTTTTGTTACTTCTCTATGCGGGCCACAGAAGTAACATACAGGTGTGTTTTTCTTGGCATCATAATAAGCCAGCGCATTGCATTTTTTACAAACATAAATGTAAGCTGAATCTGACATATCTAATAGGACATCTTGGAGAACAAAGGCAGTACCATAGCCAATCAAACAATCCCTTTCCATTTCTCCAAATCTTAAGCCTCCTTCCCTTGCCCTTCCTTCTGTTGGTTGCCTTGTAAGTATTTGAACAGGACCTCTTGCCCTTACATGGATCTTATCACTAACCATGTGATGCAACTTTTGATAGTAGGTAATGCCTATGAAAACTTCTGCAACCATTTTCTCGCCTGTAATGCCGTTATAGAGCACTTCCTTTCCAGTTGACTTAAAGCCATATCTTTCAAGCTCCTTTTTTATCGCTTCTAAGTCATCACCTTCGAAGGGAGTTGCATCTACAAACTTGCCCTTCAAGGCAGCATATTTACCTGCAATCGACTCAAGCAACTGACCTACAGTCATCCTCGAAGGAATTGCATGAGGATTGATGATGAGATCGGGAACAATGCCATCCTCTGTAAAAGGCATATCTTCATGTGGAAGTAAAATTCCAATGACACCTTTTTGACCATGTCTTGAAGCAAACTTATCGCCTATCTCTGCGATTCTATAATCCCTAACTTTTACTCTTACAAGTACGTTATCATCGATCGTGTTCGTTAAGAAGATACGGTCTACGATGCCTTTTTCTTCATGCCTGAGCATTACTGAGGTATCTCTCCTATTCCCTGCAGTCTCGACTGCTTTGAATTCCTCAGCGAACCTAGGCGGACTAGTCTTGCCTATCAAGATCTCACCGCCTTTAACTTCAACTTCAGGTATTATTACGCCGTCTTCTTCAAGCTTTGCATAAAACTCTGGTGCATAGTATCCTTTAACGCCTTGCTGAGGTATTTCTATCCTATCTTGGGCGCCACCAGGATATCTGCGCTCCTCGCTCTCATATAGCCTTACAAAAGTTGATCTCGCCAAGCCTCTATCTACGGATCCCTTGTTTATTATAACTGCATCTTGAATATTATAGCCTGTATAGGATAACACTGCAACTACCATGTTCTGGCCGAAAGGTCTTCTTAGAACACCGCTTATCTTCATAGGCTTGGTCATGACTAAAGGAGTTTGTGGATAATGCAAAAGCTGAGCCCTCGAGTCTGCCCTTAAGAAGAAATTCAAATATGGTATACCCAGTGCTTGCTTACCCATAGCAGCTTCGAAAGTGTTCCTAGGAGAGTGGTTATGCTCTGCATAAGGAATAACGGATGCAACGACACCGAACATCGTAGCGGCAGGGAATTCGAGATGTGTATGCTCTTCAGTTAGATCTTTAATATTTACGCAGACATAAGCATTCTCTTCTTCCTCTGCATCCAAGTATTCAATATACTCACCAACGAGATCGCTCCAAGTTAATATGCCATCCTTTACCTTATTGATGATATCTTTTGTGATCTTCAACTTGCCCTTTTCAACCAAAAGTAGCGGCCTTAATACCCTACCTGCATCTGTATTGATCCTAACTTCTTTGCCTGTCGCCTTCTCATATACCGCTACACCTAGTTCAGCAGGTAGAACACGCTTCCTCCTAAGCTTCCTTATTGATTCAGCCAATCTTTCAGCATCTTCATGATAGCCAATCAGTTCACCATCGAGATAAACAACGGCTGCCTTTTCTTTACTAAGCTTAGGAGAGACTTTCAAGCTCGTTAGTAAATAATTCCTTATCTCCTCCCTATAGCCTCCTACTGATATAGTAGCCATAAGCGCTAGATTCTTTACCAGACCACAATTAGGACCTTCAGGAGTTTCAGTAGGACATATCCGGCCCCATTGTGTAGGATGTAGATCCCTTGCTTCAAAGTTTGGCTGTGTTCTGCTCAGCGGAGATATTACTCTTCTCAGATGGCTGAGCGTAGAAAGGTAGTTCGTCCTATCCAAGAGCTGGCTCACTCCAGTCTTCCCACCGACCCAGTTACCAGTTGCTAATGCATAGATTATCTTTTCTGTAATTATATCAGATCTTATCAGCGATGTTATTTCGATTTCTCTCCTCTTCGTTATTGACTTATCTAGTTGATACGCTACATCAGTAACAAATGCCTTAAAAACACTTCTGAACAACGTAGCCATCATATCGCCAGCAAGCTTTAGGCGTTTGTTCATGTAATGATCCTTATCATCAAGTGACCTCTTGCCTAGATAGGCCTCTATTACTGCGCCTGCCATTTGAGCAAGATAATAGGCCTTCCTTATCCTTGCTTGAGGATTTATGCCCAAATGGGGCAAAAGATTCCTATCTAAGACTTGCATCGCCCTTTCCTTTCTCTTATCTAGAGGACTTCCTGGAGCGACTCTGTTACCTATATATTCTAGCGCTTCTTCCGTATTATGGACTTTTTCAGATTGTAATGACGATATATACAGCTCACGCCATACATCCTCATCTCTTGAAACAGCATTGAATATTTCCTGATCTGAAGAAACTCCAAGTGCACGCATCAAAATGAAAAGCGGTAATTTGCCTGGAATGGCTGAGAATGAAACCCAGAGCGAACCGTCTTTATATCTCTCAACCATCACTGAAGAACGCTGGCCAGGTATTGCTGAGATCACTTTTGCTGTATGAGTCGCTGCTGAACCTTTTTGGGCAACATCTACAAGTATTCTATTTTCAGCTAAATCCTCTTGAGCAACGATCACACGTTCTGAACCATTCACTATGAAATAGCCTCCTGGATCATCTGGATCTTCACCTGCCTTTATGAGCTCCTCTCTATTCATCTTAGATAAATAGCAGATATCAGACTTGACCATTACGGGAAGATCGCCTATCTCGACAGTTGCAGTGCTTTGAGGCTCGTTATCTACATAAAGCGTCATCTCTAGCATTAGAGGTGCAGAATATGTTAGGCCTCTGAGCCTACATTCGCTGGGCGTAACCTTGGTAGGATAACCTCTAGCTTCTTTTATTCTAGGCTCGCCTACTTTTATTGACCCTAACTGAATGTAATAGCCTTTAACGCTAGAAGGCGCCTCTATCACCTTGACTTCATCAACAATTTGCTGTAAACCACGCTTTACGAACTCATTATAAGAATCAAGATGTAATCTTGCAAGACCCCTTTCCTTTACAAAGCTTTCAACTAAAATCCAAAAATCTTCGGTTTTAATTTCGTGCTTGCTCATTTAACCCATCTTGGAACAACATACCTATAAAATACAGCCTCCTTTGCTGTATGACTTTTCCTTATTATCTTAATTATATCTCCTCTCTTAGCTCCGATTTTCCTACATACAGGATCGTTTTCTCTTATCCAAGGCAGCTGATGAGGCATTATATTTAGCGTTCTGAGAAGCTCCTTTGCTTCCTCTTTGCTTAAAACTACATGTTTAGGTACAAGCTCATGCTCTAAAATATTAAAGCTATCTTTCTTAGCCATCCTAAAATGTGTATTATACTATCTTATAACTCCCTTAAAAAATTATCTCTAAATTCCAAGAGAAAAATTCTTATAAATATCCTTTCCGATAAAGCATAATTGAGGGCGCTTAGCTCAGCCAGGAAGAGTATTGGGCTTTTAACCCAAGGGTCGCGGGTTCGAATCCCGCAGCGCCCGCATTTCAAATAAATCTTTGGATTCAAAGAAATAATTTGTTTCTAATAGAATTATTGCTTCAAAGGTTTGAATAGTTCTTCAGTACCGCGCTCATCTATTACAAGAATATCTACTCCGTCACCAGAAAGTACATCTCTGCCACAAGCTATCTTTACGGCTTTGAAAGCTAGTTCAATAGCCTGATCCTTTGATAGATTATCAGCATACTCAGCTTCTAGAATGCTCATAGAAAGCTCAGAACCTGTGCCAAGGGAAACATATTTGTCTTCGATGAGCGAACCTATAGGATCCAAGCTATATATATGCTTGCCCAGCTGATCAATACCTCCCATGATCACAGATGTCAAGAACGGAAAATACTTCCTGCTGTAAAGTAAATTAGACAAAAGCTTAGCAGCACTTCTAACAGTAGGCTGTCTTTTATTCTCTAGTTCATACATTTTCAAGTCGTAAGCGAAGAGCTTTGAAACTGCCTGCATATCTGCAAGGATACCAGCACTTGCTATACCAATAGTATCTGTTATCTTAAAGACCTTCTTGCCTCCCTTACTTAATAGATAATTGCCCAATGCTACACGTTTCTCGCCGGCAAGAATTACGCCTGTAGAATAGACAAAACCTACTACTGTAGCGCCGGCTAGCTCAAGAACATCTGCCATGGAGTTTAATCCCTATAGGTGCTATTAAAAGTTATTTCACTTCAATTCCTTTGATTTTTATCCTTGCAGGTTTATCTATTTCTCCTATAACTTCAAATTCTATTGCCAATAGCTTCTTCAAGAGATATAGCGTTGTATAAGCGTGCATGGTATACTTGTGAGTAAAAATCGATGATTCGCCCTTAGCCAAGGACATCCAAATGAGCAATTGATCTCCTGCATGCATATCTACTGCTGCATTCGTTGTGAATATATTTTCTAATAGCTCTCTTGTTGGCTCTTCAGCGACCTTTTCTGCTGGAAGCCCTTTCATGCCTACTTTATCGTAACCTATTACTGAAGCATTTGAGCCTTTCGCAGTTATTATAAAGAAATTCCCTATGTTATTGGATCTAGGTTCATTGCAACGCTTTTCGATGCTTATGAGATCTTCATTAATGCTCTTCCTTGATAATAAAGAAAGGCTTGAGCTCACCTCTCTATCAACAACATGGCAAGGTAAACCCTCGCTATATGAATATATGCTCAAATGCTCAAGCGCTCCGAATTTTTCAAGTATCAAAGGGCTTAGCTCATCTGTGCGCTCAACAAAAACATTGACTAAACCTCCACCTCTTGGATAAAATCCATGTCTTTGAATTTCCAAATTCACTTTAAGACCCATTTTGTTTAAATACTTGAACAAAACTTGCGAGAGATACTCAATTGTAGGAGCTTTAGGGACAGCTGTACCTCCTTTTATTGTTATTTTTGAATCAGAATCTGCGAAGGCCAATACAGGGAGGACTGCCTGGAGTACTAAGCTAATCGAACCTGCTGTGCCTACGTCAAAATAAAAATTGCCGCCTTTAATCCTTGAAGGAATGAATTTTAACTCCCTTGAACCTATGTATGCTCCTTCAAGCTGAGCATCGCAAAGCTCAGCTATAGCTTTAACAGCTAAAAGATGTTGTGGCCTTAAGCCAGGATTCTCCCTTTTTACCCTAATATTTTCTATCTTTATTGGCTTTCCAGTTAAGGCAGAAATAGCAATGGAATTCCTTAGTATTTGTCCTCCTCCCTCACCAAAACTCCCATCAATGAGCTCAAACACGGGAAATTGAAATAGTTTCTGCTTGGTTTAATGAAAAACGATCTTTAGCACTGCCCTTATTTATGGCAATTTCGAGCAAATCAAAGCTATCGATGAGTAACAATGGCTCGCCTTCTTTGACCTCGCCATATGTTGACTTGAATGGTAGAACCATTGAAACATCTTTTCCCAAGAATTTTACTTTTATAAAGGGGAGATTCAAAAATCCCAGGCTCTCAAGCTCTTTAGAGCTGATATTCGTGACCAAATTTCCGAAAGAATCACAATAAAGAATGATGCCTTCAATTTCATTATCTTTCAGTTTAGGCGTTGGCAAGCTTAGTTCAGTCATTTTTTCAACTTTCTTGGCAATGAAATAGGGCCTATAAGCAATACTAAGAATAGATGCTGCAACTGCGAATATATCTCTGCCATGGAAAGTTTTAGAAATTTTTCTTGCAGGAAGCTTTTCTATATCGATCTCGTATACAGAGATGACCCCTTCTTCACTTGCTACTGGATAAAACAGACCGTTATCAGGGCCGATGTAGATATGTTTCTTGGTCTCTACGATTATTGGCTTCCTCTCAGTACCTACACCTGGATCAACTACGACGAGAAATATTGTTCCATGAGGATATTCTTTTGCAATATGTTTGAGGAGAAAAGAACCTTGAAGTACGTTTTGCCTTTCTATGTTGTTCTCAAGCATTAGGACCTCTGCATATGGATTAATACTCTTGATTACTCCTAGCATTTCGGCAACGTATATACTTTCAGTACCAAAATCAGTGAGTATGCAGATCACTGATTAGAAAATATAGTAGCAAAACTATTTTTAGTCGATGGGGTACAACAAAACGCTCATTATGCTGCCTGGTCCAACGAATGTTGCAGATGAAGTATTGGAAGCTATGAAAGAATCTGTGATCAATCATAGAGGAGAAGATTTCCACAAGCTATACAATGAAATCCAAGACCTCCTAAAATACGTATACCAAACAGAAAATTTTATAGCGACTCTATCCTCTTCAGGAACAGGAGGAGTAGAATTCGCAGTAACTAACTTCATACGAAAAAATGACAAGGTCATAACATATACTGCAGGAGAATTCAGTGAAAGAATGTATGAAAAGATCAAAAGTGTTGGAGCAGAAGTGATTAGGATAAAGAAGGATTTGGGCGATACCATGAGTTTTGATGATTTCATGAATGTATTGGATGATAACAGAGATGCTACATGTCTTGCTATAGTATTCAATGAAACATCCACAGGCACAAGTGTTTGGGATCTCGAGAAAATACTAAAGGTTGCGAAAGAAAAGGGTATGTTGACTATTGTAGACTCAGTATCAGCTTTGGGAGGTGTTGATTTGCCTACTGATAGATTAGGCATCGATGTCCATATAACTGGAAGTCAGAAATGCCTTGCATGCCCACCTGGCCTTGCGTTTGTATCTGTATCTAAGGAAGCAATAAAGAAAAATGAAGGAATAAGCAATTATGGTTACTTCGATCTGAAAAGTTATCTTAAATTTCATGAAAAAAAGGAAACCCCATATACGCCAGCTTTGCCGCTATTCTTTGCATTAAGGGCCTCACTTAGAAAGATTAAGGAAGAGGGACTTGATAATGTATTCCAAAGACATAAGAGATGCTCAGATATGCTTTATTCCTTCGCAGCTAAGGAGAAATTGGAAATATTTCCAAAGGAATATGCAAGATCCTTGACTGTTGTAGCCATGAAAACACCTCAAGATAAAAAAGCCAGCGATATAGTCAATATCATGCGTAGAGAACATAATATAGAGATAGCGAAAGGATTTGGCGAGCTCAATGAGAAAGTAATAAGAGTTGGTTGTATGGGTATAATAAACGAAAAAATCGTAGAAAAAACTACTCAAGCACTGAAGATTACGATGGAAAAAATTAAGTCTATTCCTTCCTAACTGGTTCTATTTTTGCAACGCCTTCAAACTTCAAACTTCCTATTTTCGATTCGCCCATATATAGCGATACTGAAAGATTGAGGTTTGTTGACCAGCCCGTTTCGAGTAGCATCTTTGATGTTTCAAGCAGGAAGCTTAAGAAAGGACCTAAATCTAGCTTAGCGGAAACTTTTCTCTCTTCTTCCATATGATTAATTATTTTTTTGCACTTATACGCTTTCTAGAATAATAATAGTATGTTGGAGAAGGAATTCAAATTCAAAATAGAAAATAAGGATGAAATCATCCGCAAGCTCTTTAGTTTGAATTTCAATGACCTAGGAGAAAACAAACAGGAAGATATATACTTCGATACTGAGGATTTAAAGCTGTTCAATCAGGGAAAAGCGCTTAGGATTAGGAAGGAAGGAAAACACTTCTATCTTACATATAAGAACAAGGTGATTAGAAAAAGGCCTAAAATAAGAAAAGAACTCACGATAAGACTTAATGAAAGGCAATTAAGAGTGATGATTGAAATTCTAAATGAACTTGGATATAATGAGTCTTTGAAGATAATCAAAAAAAGGAGAGAATTTGAAAAAGGGAAAATAAAGGTTGCAATAGATGAAGTTGAAGGCCTTGGAAACTTCCTAGAGGTTGAATATGAATCAGAAAAGGATGCAAAAGAGTTATTGTCCAATCTTGGATTGAAAATCAAAAATGCAATAGGATTAACCTATGCAGAAATGCTAAAAATATAAAGGGAGTAATAAATTCCGATAGTATGAGCCAAGCAAAGCTAGAACTTAAAAAAGATGATTTCATCTTGGTGAATTACGAGGTCAGACTTAAGGACACAAACGAGCTTCTAGATACAAATATTGAGGAGGTAGCAAAGAAAGAAAAATTTGCAAAAGAGGACTTGGTATACGAAAGCGCGCTAGTTATTCTAGGGAGAGGGAAATTTCATAAGGGACTTGAAGAAGAGTTGTTGAAGTTGGGAGGGATTGAACAAGAAAAAAAGGAATTGGTAATCGAGCTTAGCCCTGAGAAAGCTTTCGGCAATAAAGATCCTTCTAAAATAAAAGTGATCAATACAAAGGAATTGGCAAGAGAAGGAATAATACCTAGAATAGGTCAGAGAGTTAAAGTAAGAGATAGCGAGGGTACTGTTATAAGCGTTAGCAGCGGAAGGGCGATAATAGACTTCAACCATCCACTCGCAGGAAAGACATTGATCTTTAAGCTACAAATTGTGAAAAAGTTAGAAGATATTAAGGAAAAAATTGTTGAACTAATGTATCAAAGGCTAAGACCAATAAATAGGGAAGAGATCCTCGTAAATGTTACCGATGAAGCACTGAACATAACACTGAAATCCAACGTGTTAGATAACCAGTATCTCCAACAAGCACTTAGACTAGCTCTTGATGATATTGAAGAGCTTTTCCCTCAGTATGGAAAAATATCCTTTATAATTGAAAGAGAAAAACCAAAGGAAGTCAAGGAGAGAATACTAAACCCATAACTAGATTTTTATAGTGGAAATAGTAGATAATAGTTAGCTTATTGAGGGTGAAGTTGTTGGACAATAAAGTCTCTCAAATTAGGTATGTTGGGACTACTACAGTAGGATTAGTATGCAAAGATGCAGTTATATTAGCTGCAGATAGGAGAGTTTCAGATGCATACAACATGAAGGTTGCGCATAAGGTTGGTAAGAAAATATTACAAATCGATGATCATCTCATAGCAGCTATAGCTGGTGCAGTAGCTGATGCTCAATATGTAATCGATCAATTAAGGGCTCATTCGAAATTGTACAAGCTAACTAATAATAGACCTATATCCACTGCAAGCATTGCCAACTTTGCAGCCTTACTCATGTTTAGCTCAAGGGCCTTTCCATACTATACTGAATTGATATTGGGAGGATATGATTCAAAGGGCCCATCTATATCTACAATAGATTTACTTGGTTCTCTTACTACAGAAAAATACATAAGCCGAGGCTCTGGATCTCCTTATGCATTAGGTGTTCTGGCCTCGAGATATAGCCCTGAATTAACATTGGAAGAAGGAATTAAGCTTGCGCTTGAAGCCATACAAAGCTCTCTGAAATGGGATCTATTCACTGGAGAAGGTATAGATGTTGCCTATGTTGATAAGAGCGGTGTAGTATTTTTGAAGCAAGAAGAATTGGCAAAATATTTACCTGAAGCTCGTTAATGGAGATAAAAGAGCGGCTGTATTCAGCCTTCGAAATTATACAGCCTGAGAAAATAAAGAAAATAGAATATGAAGGACCTTTTTTATGCATCTATACGGATGAAATTTCTTATATAACGGGAGAATCTGGAATAATTCCTAAGCTAGCTAAGGCTCTCAAGAAGAAAGTGATTATAAGGCCTGTTCCAGAAATTAGGATTGAAAAGGAAAAAGCAATTGAAATAATGAAGAAGATAATACCAGAGAATGCCGGTGTGGATTACAATGAGATATATTTTGATGAAAGAAAAGGTGAAGTTCATTTATATGCAGGGGAGCCCGCCTTTGTAAGGGGTAGAGGAGATTCAACGCTTTGGGAATTAATAAGTGCAATAAGGTGGAGGGTAATTATTCATAGGAAACCTGCAATAGAATCTAATATTATAAAAACTGTCGATTTACTCGAGAGAAACAATGCAGAGTCTAAGAATGAATTCCTTAGCTACGTAGGAATGAGGATAAACAGAGAGAAGATTAAGGACATTGAAAATATAAGGATCACGGCATTAGGTGCTGCAAACGAAGTAGGTAGGAGTTCTTTTTTGGTCTCAACAGATCAAGGAGATATCCTTCTTGATGCAGGCCTGAAACCTGGACCGAAGCTCATGCATGAAGAATACCCTGCACTTCATTTCATTGAAGATCTCGATAGAATTGAATGCATAGTGCTCACACATGCTCATTTCGATCACTGTGCAGCTCTTCCTTACCTATTCAAATACGGATATAGAGGCCCAGTTTACATGACTGAAGCTACGAAGTATCTCATGACACTGATAATCTCAGATTATCTCAACGTAAGACAGAAATCAGGTCTTCCTCTTCCGTATAGCTATGCAGACCTTACATCTCTGCTTGCTCATACTGTTGTTCTTGATTATGGAGAGGTTGCAGATATAGCACCAGATGCAAAACTTACACTCTATAATGCAGGTCATATACTAGGCTCAGCTATAGCACACTTGCATTTCGGTGAAGGTTACTACAATTTAGTTTATACTGGAGATTTCAAATACGACTTCAGGGAGAGAAATAGGCTCCTCGATCCTGCCTTCAATAACTTCAAGAGAAATGATACGATCATAATGGAAGGAACATATGGTGGAAATGAAGACATCATGCCCAGTAGAGCTGAAGCGGTGAATTCACTCATAGGGATAATTAAGAATACGCTTGAAAACAATGGGAAGGTGCTCATGCCAATGCTAGCCGTTGGTAGAGCGCAAGAAATTCTTCTAGTACTTTACGATGCCTTTGAGAATGGTCAACTACCGAAAGTTCCAGTATTCGTAGAAGGTATGATACATGAGACATCTGCAATTCATA
>Ga0070737_10005688_pt1 | contig 11786 bp, 9 predicted proteins | sample Coa_R1_10_FD_66438 | JGI IMG/M metagenome (GOLD analysis project Ga0070737, IMG submission 66438) | Surface soil microbial communities from Centralia Pennsylvania, which are recovering from an underground coalmine fire - Coalmine... | ecosystem: Environmental > Terrestrial > Soil > Unclassified ... | reverse complement strand
ATTTGAGGCGCGAGGAAAATCCCCAGCCAAGCAAGATCGGCTTGGGTAGGGCACCGGCGGAGGGAAAAATATCTTCTCTTGAAATCCCTTTTCATAGAACCCGCGGAATATATAGCAAGGAGAGGTTCTAGAATGACGAAAGCGGGGCTCTGCAATGGTTAGGTTCGTTACAAAGAAGGAATCGACCTACGTTGGACGTTGCATTTATTGTGGCACTGCCCACGGCAAGCTAACTGAAGAGCACATTTCTCCCTTTGCGCTGAACGGGCTCATTACTTTACGCGCCGCAAGTTGCCTCGATTGCAGTAAGGCAATCACGAAGGTCGAGGAGCACGTGCTTCGGAGAATGTGGGGCGCAGCTCGTGCGGAGATGGGGTACTCCACACGTAACAAAAAAGGAGCCAGCGAACTCTACCAAATCACCGTGATTCAAGACGGCGTAAAAAGTGTCCGGAGAGTTCAGCTCAAAGACGCTCTGAGGATTATTGAGTTACCAATTTTCAAGCTGCCTGGAGTTCTTGACCAGCGAGACGACGCGAGTACTATTGAGTGCATTTCCAAGGACCAGATTGTTCTGGTTGAACAGAGGGAGGATCTTGCCAAGCGGTTAGGTGTTGACGAGGTATGCACTCCGGAGTTTGACTCAAACCTGTTCGCTCGCTTCGTGGCAAAGTGCTGCTTCGGATACGCGGTCGAACGATATGGACTTGATGCTTTCGAATCCATTTACGTTCGATCAGCGATACTCGGAAAGACAAAAGATATTGGGCGATGGGTTGGATCGCCCAACACGAGGGAGTTCCCGATCCGCAGCACACCGATGTCTGGCGGATTCAGAATCCTTCCGGATAGTAACGACGTCCTGGTACGCATCAAACTCTTTCCGCGCTTCGATGGTGTCGAATACATCACTATTGTAGGAAAGATGAAACAGTTTCATGCAGATCAGTACCGCCTAGTCAGGGGCGGGCGAGAAGCTCAGCGCAGCGGATAGGGGAGATTCGGAGGCGCAGGGCCGAAAAACGGCAAGGAAAGAATAAAACTCAGGCGACAAAAATCGCAGCCTAAATCCTTGCAAGCAGGGTGAGAAAAGCGATCACAAAGCAAAAGGAACCCCAGCCCTTATGCTTGCTGATAAAAAGCACGATTCCCGCCAGCGTGAAAATCGTGAAAACGATCATTCGGCACCTCTCTGCCAGCAAGTAAATGAATCAGCCTCCCGCGTACAGCGCCACGTCACATACCTGTGCTCGGGCTGTTCGACCCGGCCGTAGAGCTTTACTTTCATCGAACGATACGGGCCGCCATCACAGGCGATCTCCGCTGCTGCGTATCCCACAGGCTTATCCCACAGCTTCGCCCCAGAAGAATCGAGAGGAAACGAATTACAGTCTTTTGTCTCGCCTACCATCCAATTCCCTTGAGCCTGGATCGGCGTTTCGAGAGAGTGTGACACATATCCTTGTGAGTCGGCCCAATCGTATAAACCAAACACGCCCCCAGCGGCAAAAGCGACACCTACACCCCAGACCAGCGCCTTATAGACGAGATCCAGCACCTTATCAGGAATGACGCTGGCAGGCATAGGGTTGCCGCGAATTCTCTGGGAACACGCAATTGTAGGCCGGCTGAACGCGATTCGGGCGGGAAAAATTACGGAACCATGTACCTTACGCAATGCTAAGGATTCTGAACGCCGAGTTCGTTCCGCAGCCGGTCAAAGGCGTCTCGAATGTCCGTGGCCGCCGCTTCAACATCGGGAACCACATCTCTCCAATTCTCCCCTTCAAAACGGCCAACATCGCCTTCCAATGTGTCAATTGCATCTTCGAGAGCCTTGAGCGCTTCCTGAACGCCTTCATTATTCAGAAGGGTTGCGCTGTGCGATGGTTCCTGGTCGATATCGCAACCAGCCAGGAGTCCTACGGTGGGCAATAGAAGCGTGAAGTGGCGCCGATTCATGCCACCCATGCTACTTCTCTTTCGGCCAGCAGGCGAGAAAAACCGAAGCCGGAGGCCCCACTCATTCCTGTTTCGAAATGAGTGGGAGCGTCGAAACGTGACGCGCCGGGTTTCCGCACACGATGAAAAAAGGCTCTGCCTTAGCCGGGCGCCCCACACATTCGCGATTTTCGAATGTGTGGGATGGCGAGTGGGATGCAAAGGTCGCGCGTCGGAAGTAATCAGTCCCACTCATTCCAAACCCAGGAATGGGTGGGGCACCCGCCAACTGACTACGGCCAACTGACCACTGGCCACTGGCCACTGACCACTACTTGATCACGAGCTTGGCGATCGTCTGCAACTGCATGTTGCTGGTGCCTTCGTAGATCTTGCCGATTTTGGAGTCGCGGAAGAATTTCTCCACCGGATAATCCTTGGTGAAGCCGTAGCCGCCGTAGATTTCGACGCACAGCGAAGCAACGCGCTCGCCCACCTGCGAGCAGAAGAGCTTGGCCATGGCCGCTTCCTTCACGAAGTTCATGCCGGCGTCTTTCATGCGGGCGCAGTTGTAGAGCAGCATGCGGGCGGCTTCGATCTCGGTGGCCATCTGCGCGATCTGGAACTGAATGCCCTGGAAGTCGGCGATGGCGCGGCCAAACTGCTTGCGCTCCTGGGCGTACTTGACGGCGAATTCCCACGCGCCGCGGGCCAGCCCCAGCATCTGCGCGCCGATGCCTATGCGACCTTCGTTCAGCGTCTCGATGGCGACCTTGTAGCCCTTGCCGACTTCGCCCAGGACGTTCTCCTTGGGCACGCGGCAGTCCTCCAGGATCAGCTCGCAGGTGCTGGAGGCGCGGATGCCCAGCTTGTCCTCTTTCTTGCCGACGGTGAAGCCGGGAAAGTCCTTCTCGATGATGAACGCCGTGATGCCCTTGTAACCGGCGGAGGGATCGACGGTGGCGAACAGGATGAAGACGCCGCTCTCCTTACCGTTGGTGATCCACAGCTTCTGGCCGTTGAGCACGTATTCGTTGCCCTTCAGTTCGGCGCGCGTCTGCAGCGCGAACGCGTCGGAACCCGAGCCGGCCTCGCTGAGCGCGTAGGCGCCGACGGTGTCCTTGCACATGCGCGGCAGGTAGCGCTTTTTCTGCTCGGGCGCCGCCCAGCGCAATATGGCGTTGTTGACCAGGGTGTTTTGCACGTCCACGATGACGCTGGCCGAGGGATCGACTCGCGCCAGCTCTTCGACGGCGAGAATCGCTTCGAAGAAGGTACCCGCGCCGCCGCCGTATTCTTCGGGGATTTCGATGCCCATCAGGCCAAGCTGGAAGAACTGATCGAGGAGCGAGTGGTCAAAAACCGCCTTCTCGTCCATCTCTTTCACGTGCGGGCGGATGCTTTCGTCGGCGAATTGGCGGACCGTATCGCGAAACAGCGTTTCATCTTCGGTGAGCGCGACCAGGGGGGCTGGGGCGGTGGCGACGGCGTGTGCAGTAGCTTCAGACATGATGGCGATCCTTTAAGAATGGGATATCGAAACCCTTGATTTTAGCACTCACAGCCTACGCCTTGATGGCGGCGCGCAGCTTGGGCGAGCCGGCGACGGAGGCCTTCAGCTCGGGATCGCTGCCGATCACTTCCATCAGCGTGCGAGTGATCTCGTCGTCGATTTCTGCCGACCGCTGGATCTCCACCGGGTAGCGCAGCACGAACTCGAGCCCGCTGTCGGCAAAATGTAACTTTGCGTTGGGTTCGGGTACAGCAAGCGAGGTGCCCAGGGCGCGCTCCACCCCGGCATGCTGCCGGTCGATGCTGGGCCGGTAGTGGGCATAGACGGCGTTGACCGCGGCCAACAGCTTCTGTTCGACGGCGGCGTGGTTGCCTTCGGGCGCCAGGGTCACGGCGACCTCGTGCCAGGCGTAGGCGGCGCCGGGGAGCTGCTTGAAGAACGGCGTAGCCTGGAACATCACCGAATTGGAGAAGACGACGACCCGGCCGGTGGGGTGCAAATCAATTCCCGTGCCCGCCAATTCCAATAGATACAACCGTATCAGCCCGATTTCGATGACGTCCCCGGTAATGGGTTGCCCGGCGATGCCTTGTACGGTGATGCGGTCCCCCACCCGCACTCCGTAGCGGCCGATGAGAAAGAAGTAGGCCGCCGTTGACAGGATCAGCGTTTGCAGTGCCACAGCGATGCCCGCGGTGAGGAAGCCGGCGAACGTTGCCAGAGAGCTGAACTCGGTGACGAAACCGAGGACGATGACCATCATCATCAGAAAGGCGGTGACGAAGCGGCGAATCAGCATGAGCTGATGACGCCGTCGGGGTTCGCGCACGTAGCGATAGGCGCCGCGCCGCCACATCTCCGACAGGAAGAAGACGAAGCCCAGGGCGATCAGAATAACGATGACGCGCGTCAGCAGCGAGCGTAACACCCGCCCGTAGGCGGTCTCGATGGAACTGCGCCACTGCCGCAGGTCGCCGCGACACTGGTCGAGCAGAATCATCTCTTGCCGCAGAGGTACCGCGGCGGCGGCGAGCTGCTGGAACTGCATCTTCAGGTCTTCGAACTTCTGGTGCGTGGCCGCGACTTGTGCGGCGCTAGAGGCCGGCGGCTGATTAACGAGGTCGCGACCTTGCTGGACTAGGCTTTTCAGCGAATCGCGCAGGGGCGCGTCCAGTTTGTCCGCGGTGTCGCGCAAGTGAGCCGTTTGTGAGATCAGTTGGTCGATGTCGTGAATGTCACGCATTTGGCTCAGCAGGATCGAGGTTTGGCCGAAGAGCCCGGCATTTTGCGCGCGACTGGACTTGGAAGCTTGCACGGTGGACGCAGCTGGCTCCTTCTTGGTCTCTTTTGCTGCGGGCGCGAACACCTCCGGCACGGACTGCTTAAGCTGATTGATTTGACCCGCCAAACCAGTGCCGCCGCCGTTTTCCGTGGTGACGCTGGCGATCTTCTGCAGCGAATCCAGGATCGTATGTTCCAGGTCCAACTCGCCCTGGAGCGCCTCTCGCTGGGAAAACATCTGCTCCCGCTTATTTCCGGAGGTCCTGCCGATTTGCTTGTCCAGGTCGGCGAGCTGTGTCTGAATTTGGCTGATGCGATTGTTGGCATTGGCGATGGCCTGGGTAATGGGTGCTTGTGGGCCTGAGGCTGCGGAGCTCGGGGCGGTTGCAGCCCCGGCTCCAGCGGCTTTTTTCTGGGCCAGCAGCGCGGCTTGCGCCTGCGATGCCTGAAAGGCCAGCCTGAGCGCCCCGGCGGCGGAAGTGCGGGCGTCCTCCAGGTAAAGCACATCGCTGGGCTGCCCGGCGGTGACGTCCAGGCCGGTAATGCGCTGGTACCAACTGATCGCAAAGCTGAGGTGAGCGAGAATGGCGCTCTTCTCGGGCGAAGTTGACTGGGCTGCCATTGTCCAAGTGCAGATGAGGGCAGCGGCCAAGGCGAAAAAGAAGCTAAGCAATCCGAATTGGCGCCGGCGGGCTACGCGTCCAAGCTTGATCAAAAGCTCTCCTCGGTGGCAATTGGGTCTGCCCTATGGGATGCATGTATTGTAGTGCGCGTCCAGGCTTTGCCGGGGCAATGGCGGGGTCAAGGTGTGGACGGCGATCGGAGGAAAGGCTTGTCCGGTCCCACTATAAACAGTTTACCAAGCCGGCGTGGATGCCAGGCACAGGCAGATGTGTAAATGTGGTAGTGCCACGATTGAGTCGTATAAACAAAAAGCGGCGGATTACTCCCGCCGCTTGGCCATTCTCGCCGGTAGGGCTACTTTACGACTTGCAGGTCGTTGTGCACCTGGAAGAGGCTAGGAACATTCAAAGCGGTGATGCCCGCCAGGTTCTTGTCGGCCTCGCTATTTACATAGCCCGTAAGGGTGAGGTTCAGGTTGTCGACAATGATGCGGATGTCGGGCGAGATGGCCCAGAAATACTCGGCCAACGGTCCCGCGTTCAGAAAGGCCCGCAAGACTTGCCCGCGCGCTTGCGCATCCAACGGGTTGGTCGGCAGTACCTTGATGTTATTCACAACCTTGTCGACGCCTTCGATGCGCTTCACTACATTAACGGCAGTGTGCGCCGTCCAGGCGTGGACCGGCGTCACCCAACCGCTCAGGGTCACCGTGTGGTCCTGCACACTGTATTCGATTGCGTCAAATGTGCCGTAGTAGGGCAGGGGAATTGTCAGCAACTGATGACGCACCGCCTTTGCGATCCGCACCTCCGTCGGACTGGCCCCGGCCATAATCGGCGGGGTGTAATCCTCCATCACCGGGCCGTTGCTGGTGACCGCGACCTGGGTTGTGCTCGACCCCGTGTTCGCAGTTGCCGCGAGGGCTTTCGGCGCTTGTAGTACCATTCCTACGCAAAACACCAATAATACGCTGTACAACACTACGCGACGCATACTCTGGATCCTCCCACATCTATTCAATTAGACACTAGTAAGAACCCGAAAGGTGCGGCAGAGATGCGGAGGGCCCAGTTTGACGAGACGAACAGGCTTTATTGTGCTGCAAGGAATCAGTTGGGCGTGCGCTTATTCGTCCACTTCTCGCCACTGGTAGCCGCACATCAGGCACTTCCAACGGCGGGTGGTCGGGGTGACAGGTTCGGGGAACGGCAGGGCCGATGACCACAGAGTAATCTGGTGCGGACCGTCGCTGGTTACTTCGCGTATCTCCAGAGATTCACACTCCGGGCAACAGGCGACCTCTTCGATCTCGTCGTTATCGTCGTCCTCGGAAAGAGTTCCTTCCGCTTCTTCCGGGTCGAAGTCGTCGAGGACTTCCAGGGCGCGGACCACCTGGCTGTCGGGCACTTGCAAGCGAATGCCGCCCAGCGCCATGCCCATGTGCCAGTTCATGGCGTGCATATTCTCGTCGCAAACAAAGGCGGAGATGCCGGCGCACACGAGCTTGCCTTGCGCCAGCTTGGCTTCGCCCAGGCTCACGAACTTCGAGATGGTCACCAGCTCGTCTAGCATGGCTGCTATCACCCCGCCAATCCAAAGTACAGTCGCTTACGGGGCCCCTGAGTGGCAATAATCACAGCCTAGGCCAGCTTTCAGCCCCGAGTCAATTCCCCTAGGCGAGCGTGGCGGCTATGTTCGGCGATGGCGTCAATGATCTGCATCGCTGCGGCCAGCGCGCGCCGTCCGTCCTGCAGCGTGACCTCCGGCATTGAGCGTTCGCGAACCGCGCGCAGGAAGCTGATCAGCTCCACCCGTAGCGGTTCCTGCGGTTCCACCTGCGGCTTCAAGGGTGTGATGCTGGGAAAAGCGCTGGCCGCCACCGCCCCCGGGTTGAACGGGTCCGGATCTGCAATTTGAGGAGTGACTCCTTCTACCCTCAGCACCAGCACGTCCTGCCGCGAGTAGTCAACCGACACGTACTCGTGGGGCTGGAAGAATCGCAACTTGCGGATGCGCTCCGTGCTGACCCGGCTGGCGGTGAAGTTGGCCACGCAACCGGACTCGAACTCCATGCGCACATTTGCAATGTCGACCTTGGGCGACAGGATCGGCAGGCCCACCGCCCGAATCTCCTTTACCGGCGACTTCACGAATGACAACACCACGTCCAGATCGTGGATCATCAAGTCCAGGATCACGTCCACATCCAGTGAGCGCGGGGTAAACACACTGAGCCGGTGGACCTCGAAGAACATAGGCCGGGTGAGCAAGGGCACGGTCGCTCGGACCGCCGGATTGAATCGCTCCAAATGACCCGCCTGGGCGATGCGCCCGTGCCGCTGCGCGAGTTCGATCAGCGCATCGGCTTCGGCGACGGTTGTGGTCAGCGGCTTTTCCACCAGCACATCGACGCCGTTCTCGATCAATCGCCGGGCGACGGCAAGATGGGAAACGGTGGGAACGGCCACCGATACGGCTTGCACGCCGGCCGCGATCAGCTCGTCGACGGAAGGGAAGGCCTGCGCGCCGAACTCTTTGGCGACGGCCTGCGCTCGCTCGGCGTCGAGGTCGACGACCCCCAGCAGTTGCACAGCTTGTGATGGGTCCGCTTGCAGATCGCGATAGACACGCGCATGATTGCGTCCGAAAGCGCCGCAGCCGATTACCCCGGCACGCAGCGTCTCGCTGCTGTTTGGCATGTTGCGATTGTCGCCCATCCACGCGCCGAGCGCAAAGAACAGGCGCCGCCGAAGAAACTGCTGCAAGCCCCGGCAACCAGCATTGTGTCTCCGGTATTTTGCAACCGCGCTTTATCGCTGGTGGTTCCGGGGCTCGCCCCTGACGGCGAGGACCCCAATGGCACCCGGCCTGGCGCTCTCCGAAGTGCCTGGAGTCGAGCTTCCCGCGAATTTTGACCTTGGACTTGTATTTGCGGCAGAGTTTGCGGCTATGGCTTGTGCCTGGTTCGCAAACAGCAGCAGCCCCGTGGAACGGGCCTGCTCCTCGAATGCCTTAAGTTGAGTCAATGCCCCGGGATGGTTGGCGTTCACCAGGATTGCTTGCCGGGCCATGCGGGCTTCCATAGCCAAGGGCAGGAGCTTCATCGACTGCGCCTGAGCAGCGGCGAATTCCAAACGACGAAGGTCTGTGGACAGACTCCGCGGATCGGTTTTTTGATCGACGAGCGCAGAGACTTTTCCTGCCGCGACCATAACCGACAGTTGCGGCACCCGCTCTTCACTTCCGGCGAGCAGCATTATGGCCCGCTTTGCCTCTACGGCTGCATCGCGGGTCGCACCATCTGCCAACCAAGCTTCCGCCAGCACCGCACGTGCGCGTCCCTCGTCAGCTGGACGCTTTTGCCTGCCAAACGCCGTGACTGCTTGCTGGGCAAGCAAGACCCCCTGCTTGGCACGTCCTTGATCGATGCATAAACGTGCCAGCCCAAGACGGGCATCTGCAATCTCTGAATCATTAGCTCCGTTCGACGCTCCGTCGGACAATAGCGCCAAGGCCTGCCGATAATCCTCGTCCGCTGCAGAGAGCTGGCCTCGGTACCGAGCAATGCCCGCTAAACCAGCTATGCCGATGCCCACTCCCGTCTTATTGCGGATATCGCGAAAAACCTCCGTTGCCTCGTTGTATTCTTTCTCGGCGTCTGCGAAGTCGCCTTCGAACTGTGCGACCTGAGCCATAGCCACCAGCCCAGAGGCGATGCCGACTTTCTGGCCGCTCTGGCGGGAAACCGTAACGACCTCCTCTTCCATTCCTTTGCCTTTCGCCAAGTTTCCTGCTGCAATCTCATCCTCACCAAGATTATTAAGAAACATTTGGATGCCAAAGACGTCGTGCCGTTGGCGGGCGTCTGCTAGGAGCTGCCGGAAAATGCGATCTGCCTCACCAAAGCGGCCCTCATTGGAAAGCACGGCGGCCAGTCCGTTGAGGTCATTGCCTTCCTCGCTCTTGTTCCCGATTTGCCGGGCAATGCGAAGCGACTCGCGAATCGCCTGCTCTGCACTCTCCGGATCGGAATCCACCTTCATAAATCCGATACGGCGATAGACATCGGCCACACACATCTGATCTCCCAGCGGAGCACAAATAGCGCGGGCTTGCACATCCACAGGAATGGCCTGCGCATAGTCAGTCATGCTGGCCAGTAAACCGGCTTGCAAGAGAAGGGCACGAGCGTAAAGCAACTGCGCGCCGCGCAGCTTGGCTTTTTCGGCCGCGCGACGGGCCGGAAGCAGCGCCTGCTGATAGTCGGACATTACCCCTAAGATTCGGGCCTCAGACATATCAATCCGCGGATCTGCCGAAACCGGAGCCGGCAACTGTCGCAGCCGGTCGAGCGTTTGCAGGGCGCCGCTGCGATCACCTGAAAAACTTTCCGCATCCGCCAGCCGCAGTCCGTAGTCGATGTTGTCGGGAAAGAACGTCGCCAGCGCACGATATGTGGCTATGGCGTCCGCCCAATGATTTTGCGTCTCCTCATAGCGCGCCTTGATCTGGAGCTGTGCTTCGCGGTTCAAATGAGAAGAGAGCTGGTAGGCCCTCACGATGCTGTTGCGCTCGCTCACTTCATCACCCAGAAATTCGTAAGCATCAGCTAAGGCGAGGTGCACGAAGGGGAAAGAAGGATCAATCGCGGCCGAATGTTGTAACAAAGGCCGTGCACCCAGCGGATCAAAATTGCGCAGCTTGGCGAGCCCTTCCGCATAGAGTCTCGAGGCCTCCAGGTTGGATGGGACCGCAGCCTTGGTTTCCGCAGCCTCCTCCGAAGAAACCGGCTCCAGTCCTAAGGTCTGACGCAACGAGGAGCCGGCCGAAGAGACCAGCACGAACAAATCAGCGAGGGGACTGGCGAGGGCGCGCGAAGCGATGACTTTCCCCGTGTTCGCGTCTTGCAAACAAAGATCGACGCGTACCTGGTCAAACTTGCCGTCTGTGGAAGGGAGGATCGTATAGGCGCCGCTCACCACCAAATCGGCATTCAGGTTCTGCCCAATCCGTTGCAGCGTATCTTTGGACAAGCCATCGTGCGGCGATAATTGCAATTCAGTCCTGGCGCGCGCGACCGTTTCTCCCGGGACAGTCCGCAGGTTCCCCTTTGCGCCAATTTCCGTGGTGATCATCTCTGAAAGCGCGCTGGAGAGCCAGTCTTTGTCCGCTCGGCGCGATAAGTTCTCAAATCCCAGTACGGCGACCGAGCGGCGAAGCTCAACGGGTGAAGCGGCTGCAGCGCCGCGGTAGTGCCTTGGCGACTTTCGCGAAGAAAAGAAGTAGAACCCCGCGACACTAACTGCGAATATGGCAATCGCGCCGATGATCGCCAGTGCGGGTAAGGCTGCCGGTCGGTTTGTTTCTGCAGGCTCTTTATGGGGTGGCGTGAATAAAACTTGCGTGCCTATGTCCGCCATCTCGCCAGTGCCATGACCAGGAGCGCTATCAGGTGGGCTGGCTGCGGGCCCATCTCCCAGCACCTTTACATCGGCGATGAATGAATACCCGTGGCCGGGAAGAGTGGCGATGTATTCAGGCTGTCCCGGTGCATCATTGATGGCTTTGCGTAAAACCGCGATGCATTGGTTCAGACTATGCTCGCTTACCGCCGTCTCCGGCCAGACCCTCTCCAGAAGGTGCGCCCGGGTTAGTTTTTCACCTCGGTACAATACCAGAACGACCAGCGCGTCGAAGGCCTTCGGCGTGAGGGTTACCGGAACACCTTCGCGCAGCAGACGCCGTTTCGCGGGGTCAAGCAGAAAAGGTCCGAAACGATAAATAGGCGCATTCACAAAGGAATGCGCCGTATCTTACCAAATTTTATCTTTTTTGACTTGTCTCTTTTGAAGATTTCGTCTTATAAACCAGCCACATTTGTACTTCGGTCTCGCCGCGACCTGGCATTGCCGTTTTGAATTTACGAATTCGCAAATACGCAGATCAGCTAGGAGGAAAGATGCGCTCACAAAGGTCCAGTGTTGTTCGTTGCATTAGCTATGCGGCAATGGCGGCCGTTATGGTTGTTTCGCTGGGGGGTGCACTTTACTCCCAGACGTTTAACACGCTCTATAACTTCACTGGCGGACTGGACGGGTCGAACCCCGGCGGACAACCGGTGATGGACCCGTCGGGAAATTTGTATGTCCATGGATACAACGGAGGCGCCCACGGCTATGGTGCAGTTGACTTACGGAAGCACACTTCGGGCACACTGCAGCCTCTGTACGAGTTTGCGGGTGGCAATGATGGCGAACATGGTGACATCATTCGCGCTTCCAATGGCAGCCTCTATGGCGCAAGTAACTATGGCGGCGGGGCGCCCAACTGCGGCACCATCTTCCACCTCCAGCCATCGCCCACCATCCCTCCCACGCCTTTAAGCCAGTGGAACGAGACCATCCTTTACCGGTTTCAGAACGGCAGC
>Ga0070737_10005686_pt1 | contig 11789 bp, 8 predicted proteins | sample Coa_R1_10_FD_66438 | JGI IMG/M metagenome (GOLD analysis project Ga0070737, IMG submission 66438) | Surface soil microbial communities from Centralia Pennsylvania, which are recovering from an underground coalmine fire - Coalmine... | ecosystem: Environmental > Terrestrial > Soil > Unclassified ... | reverse complement strand
GACCGCTACGACGTGCTGTTCATCGCCGACGAGGTGATGACCGGTTTCGGCCGCACGGGCCGCCGCTTCGGGATCGAGCACTGGGAGGTGGTTCCCGATATCATGGCGGTGGCCAAGGGTATCTCGGCCGGCTACGTGCCGCTGGGCGCGGTGATCTGTACCACGCGCGTGTACGAGGCGTTCCGGCCGCCGCGGGGCTCGGGCCAGTTCGTCAACCTGTTCACCTACGGCAGCAACCCCCTTTGCTGCGCCGTCGGGGAGGTCGTGCTGCGCATCACCGAAGAGCGCGATCTGGCCGGCCGCGCGGCGCGACTGGGCGCCTATCTGCGGGAGCGGCTGAGCCCGGTGCTGGGCTCGCCGATCGTCGGCGACCTGCGGGGGTTGGGGCTCATGCTCGGGGTGGAGTTCGTGCAGGACAAGGCGGCGCGCGAGCCGTTCCCGCCCGGCGCGCGGGTGGCGGCACGGGTGGCCGAGGCGGCCCTGGCGCGCGGCGTGTTCATCTACCCGGGCGTGGGCACGGTCGACGGTACCCGCGGGGACCACGTGATGATCGCCCCACCGCTCACGGTGAGCGAGGCGGAGTGCGACGAGCTGGCTGCCGCCGTGCTCGACGCGGTGGACGCCGTGGCCCGCGAGCTAGTGGGGTAGGGCGCGCTGGCCGCTTACCAGCGCGCGCGAGGCCCCCGGGCCGACCGGGTGAAGCGCGGCGCCGCGGGCCGTGGGCGGGGGGGCGCGGCGGCCGGCCGTGGCAAGGCGCGCAACAGCGTGGCCACACAGCGGTCGGCGTCGGCGTGCACCTCGCGGCCGCTGAACCACAGCAGGCGCCAGCGCTCGGCGCCGAGCTGTTCCTCGCGCTCGCGCGGCCCCCGCGGCGCGGCCCAGCCCCCGACCTCCACCGCCAGCCGCGCGCGCGGCAGCGCGAAGTCGAGCCGTAGGTGGCCCACTACATACTGGCAGTGCAGGCGCAGGCCGCGCATGCAGGCTCGCGCGTAGAACCAGCGCTGTAGCGGCGACTCGCAGCGTGCTGCCTCGCGCCGTAGCGCCTCGGGCAGGTGCGCCAGCAAGTCGGGCGCCGGCACCGTGTCCGAGGCGGGCGCGGCGCCTGGCGCGAGCCCGGCGGGCCAGCGCACCACCTCGCACTGGAGCGGGTCCTCGAGCATGGCCCCGAGCCGCTCGGCCAGCCGCTCGCGCGCCGCCGGCTCGGCCAGCGCCGCTAGATCGGGTGCCCACCAGCAGCCCAGCACCAGCAGCAAGCGCCCGTCGAGCTGGCGTTCGGCCGCCAGCGGGCGCACCGAGCGCCCCAGCGGCCGGCCTAGCGCGGGCTCCTCGTGCTGCAGCCGCGCCACCAGTGTCTCCCAGGCCCAAATGACCTGCCGCAGCTCCATCGTGTCTCCCCGCCTGGAGGATACCAGACCCGCTGGCACGCGCCGGGCCGGTTGCGGACACGATTGCGTCCCTATCAGCCAGGGCGGCACAATCGCGCCGGAGCGTTCGGCTGAGGCGCCGCCCTCGGCCGCGTGGGAAGAGCGGATGCATCGCGTGTGGCGTTCGTGGACGCGGAGGTCCCGGGTGGCTGCCAGCCTGCTGGCTGCGGGCCTGGCTGTGGTGTTGCTCCTCGGCGCCGGGCTGCGCGACGCCGAGCTCCGCGCCGAGCTTGTTACCCTCGTCTCGCGCGTCGGCGCGCGCCCCGTGTGGACCGCCGACGCGGCGGTGCCGCCCGCGGTCGGTCTGCATCCGGTGGGGGTGAACACCTTTCTGGAGCAGGAGGTCGAGCCCGCCAAGCGCCGACAGACGCTTGCCCTGGTGCGGGAGGCGGGATTCGGGGCGATCCGCCAGCAGTTCCCCTGGATGGAAATCGAGCCGGACCAGAAGGGCGTGTACTGGGACGCGCGCTGGCAGCACAGCACCTGGGACAAGTACGATGAGATCGTGGCGCTGGCCGCGGAGTACGGGCTGGACATCCTGGCGCGGCTCGACACTACCCCGGCCTGGGCGCGGCCGGGCAACCCCTCGCCCAGCGCGCCGCCGGCGGATGTACGCGACTACGGCGACTTCGTGGCTACCTTCGTGCGTCGCTACGCCGGCCGCATCCGCTACATCCAGCTCTGGAACGAGCCGAACCTGGCCAGCGAATGGGGCGACCAGCCCGTCGATCCGCAGGCGTTCGCGGCGCTGCTGGCCGAGGGCTACCGGCGCGCGAAGGCCGCCAACCCTGAGGTGGTGGTCGTTGCCCCCGCGTTGGCCCCCACCGTGGAGGAGAGCCCGTGGGCGCAGAGCGAGCTGCGCTACCTGGAGGCGCTGTACGCCGCGGGCGCGGGTGCTAGCTTCGACATCCTGGCCGTGCAGGCCTACGGCTTGCGTGACGGCCCCGACGACCGGCGCCTGGACCCGGGGCGCGTGAACTTCTCGCGGCCGCTGTTGGTGCGCGAGCTGATGGTCCGCCACGGCGATGCCCACAAGCCCGTTTGGGCCACCGAGCTGGGCTGGAACGCGCTCCCCGCCGACTTCCCTGGCCCCGCCGTGTATGGCCGCGTTAGCGAGGCCCAGCAGGCCCGCTACACGGTACGCGCCCTGGAGCGCATCCGCACCGAGTGGCCCTGGTTGCAGCGCAGCTTCGTCTGGTACCTCAAGCGCGCCGATGACCACCGGCGCGACGAGGCCTGGTACTACTTCCGCCTGCTGGAGCCGGACTTCACGCCGCTGCCCGTGTTCACCGCGCTGCGGGAGTACCTGCACACGCGGCCCGACCTGCCCCCCCGCTGAGCGGCGTGCCCGCGGCAGGTGCCCGGTAGCCGCGGGGGGAATGGGCTTGCTAGTATCTCGCGGACGACTCACACCCGCGCGGGCCGGGAGGTAGCCATGCGGTACGCGCTCTTCGCCGGGTGGCTCGCGGCATTCGTACTGGGCTGTAGTGGCTCGCCTGCGGCGACCGCCCCGGCCCCCCCCACGGCCCCCGCGCGCGCTAGCGACAGCGCCGCCCCTCTGCCCGAGAAGATCACCGTCAGCTACTCGACGCTGTCGGGCTCGCAGGTGGCCGTGTACTTGGCCGCCGAGCAGGGGCTGTTCGCCAAATACGGCCTCACCGCGGAGGTGATGTACATCGCCAGCGGTACCACCGCGTTGCAGAGCCTGCTGGCGGGCGACGTGCAGTTCTCCACCGGCGCGGGCTACGAGCCGGCCGCGGCGTATGTCGCCGGCGCGCCGGTGCGTATCCTGCTCGGCCTCATCAACACCTTCCCCAATTTGTTCCTTGTCGATCCCGAGATCACGGCTCCCGAGCAGCTGCGCGGCAAGCCGATCGGGGTGAGCCGCCTCGGTGGGCAGCCGCACGTCGCCGCGCGCCTCGCCCTGCGCCACTGGGGGTTGGATCCCGACACCGACGTGCAGTATCTCCAACTCGGCGGCGTCCCCGAGATCCTGGCGGGCATGCAGTCGGGCGCCGTGGTCGGCGGGGTGTTCACCCCACCCACCAACCTGCGCGCCCAGCAGGCCGGCTACCGGGTGCTGGCCGACCTGGGCCAGCTCGGCATCCCCTACCAGAGCACTGTGATCGTCGGGCTGCAGCCCTACGTCGAAACGCACCCGGAGGTCACGCGGCGGTTTTTGCAGGCGATCCTCGAGGGCATCAAGCTGTACCTCACCGATGACGCGGCTGCCCGCGCGGCTCTCGCCAAGTACACGCGCACCGACGATCCGGCGCTGCTGGACGAGACGATCGCCTACTACCGGCGGATCGTGGAGCGGCGGCCGTACCCGACCCTCGCGGGCCTGCAGACCGTGCTCGACGAAGTCGCCAGCCACGACCCGCGTGCCCGCGCGGTGAGGCCGGAGGACCTGGTGAACACCGAGCCGCTGGCGGAACTGGAGCGCAGCGGGTTCCTCGCAGCGCTGTACGGCGAGGCACGGTGACCGCCGCCGCGGCCCTTCTGCGGGCCGTTACGCCGCGAGCTCGCGCAGCAGGGCGTACAGCGCCCGCTTGGTCTCGAACCCCACCCCCGGCACGTCGGGCAGCCGCACGTAGCCGTTCTCGATCGGGATCGTGTCGGCGAAGCCGCCGAATGGCTGGAACACGCCCGGGTACGACTCGTTGCCGCCCAGCCCGAGCCCCGCGGCGATATTCAGCGACAGCTGGTGGCCGCCGTGGGGGATGCAACGGCGCCACGACCACCCGTGCTCGCGCAGCATGGCCAGAATGCGCAGGTACTCGACCAGCCCGTAGCTGAGCGCGCAGTCGAACTGCAGCACGTCGCGGTCGGGGCGCAGGCCGCCGTAGCGGATCAAGTTCCGCGCGTCGGGCAGCGAGAACAGGTTCTCGCCGGTGGCCAGCGGCCGGGGATAGGCCGCGGCCACCCGGGCGAGCAGCGCGTAGTCCAGCGGGTCGCCCGGCTCCTCGTACCAGCGCAGGCCGTAGGGCAGCAACGCCTCGGCGTAGGCCAGCGCGGTGGCCTCGTCGAAGCGCCCGTTGGCATCCACCGCCAACGCCTCGCCGCGGCCTACCACGGCGAGCACCGCCTCGATGCGCCGCAGGTCCTCGGCCAGCGGAGCCCCGCCGATCTTGATCTTCACTGCGGTGTAGCCTTGGTCGAGATACTCGCGCACCTCGTCCTGCAGCGCGGCGAGGTCCTTGCCCGGCTCGTAGTAGCCGCCCGCGGCGTACACCCACACCTTCGGATCGGGCTGGCCGCTGCCGTAGCGGTCGGCCAGCAGGCGCCACAGGGGCACCCCGGCGATCTTGGCCGTGGCGTCCCACAGCGCCATGTCCAGCGTGCCGACCGCTACCGAGCGCTCGCCGTGGCCGCCCGGTTTCTCGTTGGCCATCATGACGTGCCAAGCGCGGTGGGGATCGAGGTTGGTCCCCGTTTCATCGAGCAGCGCGGCCGGGTCGGCGGCTAGCAGGCGGGGGATCATGCGCTCGCGCAGGATGCCGCTGGCGCTGTAGCGGCCGTTGGAGTTGAATCCGTAGCCGATGACGGGCCGCCCGTCGCGCACCACATCGGTGATGACTGCCACCACTGAGACAGTCATCTGGCTGAAATCGATGTAGGCGTTGCGCAGGCTCGACTGGAGGGGCGCCACCGTCTCGCGGATCTCGCGAATGCGTACCATCGCTCCCGTCCCCTCGGTGGCATTCAGGGTGGCGCGGTGCATGGTGCTGCTGGCTCTCGCCGCCAGCTCCGTCGCCAGCGAGCTTCTACTCGGCGTCTAGCGTGGCGCGGACGCGCGTCACTAGCGCCTCGGCCGTGAAGGGCTTCGGGAGATAGCCGACCCCCGCCGGCAGCAGGCCCACCCCGCGCACCGCGTCCTCGCCATAGCCTGAGATGTATAGTACACGCAGCCCCGGGCGCTGCGCCGCGAGCTGTTGCGCCAGCGCGTGCCCGCGCAGGTCGGGCAGCACCACGTCGGTCAGCAGCAGGTGGATCGGGCCAGGGTAGCGCGCGCTCAGCGCCGCGGCCGCGCGGGCATCGGCCGCCGGGAGCACCGTGTAGCCGTGGGCCTGCAACAAGCGCGCGGTGAGGGTCCGCACCTGCGCCTCATCTTCCACTAGCAGCACGGTCTCGCTGCCCAGCGCGCGCGCCGGCGGGGGCGGCACGGCGATCGGGTGGGTCGGGAGCGCGTCGAGGCGCGGGAAGTGTAAGGTGAACGTCGTGCCGGTGCCCTCGTGTGTGCTCACCCACACCGCCCCGCCGTTCTGGCGCATGATGCGATATACCGTCGCCAGGCCGAGCCCCGTGCCTTGGCCCTCCTCCTTGGTAGTGAAGAACGGCTCGAAGATGTAGCCGCGCACCTCGGCGGGGATGCCCGTGCCGGTGTCGGACACCGACAGCAGCACGCCGCCGCCCGGCGCGCGCACCGTCCCGCGCTCGGCCGACGGCTCGCTCCAGAACACGTTGGCCGTGCGGATGCGCAGGCGCCCCCCCTGGGGCATCGCATCGCGGGCGTTGGCCGCCAGGTTGAGCAGCGCCTGTTGGACCTGGGTCGGGTCGGCCCACACTAGGCCGAGCCGCGGCTCCAGCTCGGTCTCCACCTGGATGTGCTCGCCCAGCAGGCGCGCCAGCATGCGCGCGGTGCTGGCCGCGATCGCGTTCAGGTCCAGCACTGCGGGAGCGGGCTCCTGCCGCCGACTGAACGCGAGGAGCTGCGCTACCAGCGCGCCAGCGCTCCGCCCGGCCTTGAGAATCTCGGCCACGTGGTCGCGTCGGGGATCGTCAGGGGCCAGTTCCGCCAGCAGCAGCTCGCCGTAGCCGGTGACGACCGTGAGCGAGTTGTTGAAGTCGTGGACCACGCCGCTGGCCAGCCGCCCCAGTACCTCCAGCTTGCGTGCCTGCTGCAGCTCGGCGTCCAGCCGCTCGTGCTCTGAGACGTCCCGCGCGCATACCACCACGGCGGCCACCGCAGGCTCGGCGCGCAGGTCAGCGATCACCGCCTCGAACACGCGCGGCGAGCCATCGCGGTGCCGCAGCTGGAGCCGTAGGCGGTGCGCCTCCCAGGGGCTGGTCGGTGGCGCGCCCAAGGCGACGGCCAGGCTCGCGGCGTCCTCGCGCGTGGCGGCCAGGTCGTCGAGCCGCTGACCGGCGAGGGCGCTGGCGGGGTAGCCCAGCGCGCGGGCGACCGCCGGGTTGCCGTAGCGGATGCGGCCCTCCGCGTCGAGCACCAGCGCCAGGGTGGGGCTGTGCTCGACCAGCGCTCGCCAGGCCATGGGGGTAGGGCCGGCGGCCGCCGGGGCAGCGCCGCCGCTACCCCGACCGATGAGCAGGGCGTCGCGTAGCTGGAGCGTGGCAGCGTGCAGGCGGCGGCGCTGCCAGGGCGAAAGAGCGCCCCGGCGACGCCCCGCGCAGACGACGCCGAGCGGCGCGTCGTGGAACCACAGCGCGCGTGCCCAGCCCAGCACGAGTCCCTGCTCGCGCCAGCCCGCGGCGAGCATCGCGCGCGCGGGGGCCGCCAACGGGCAGAGGGCTGGCCGCGGCTCGCGGGGGCCGTGTGCCAAGATAGGCGCTCCCAGTGTCCACGCGGGCCCGTCCGGCGACGCGCCATGGGCGCTGGTCAGCCGCAGCGCGCCGGAGCCCGGCTCGGCCAGCAGCAGCGCCACCGCGTCGACCCGCGCCTGGGCGGCGATCCAGGCGACCCACTGACGCGCCCAGCGCGCGACGAGCAGGTCAGGCCGCGGGGCCACAGGCACCGTAGCTGGCGGAAGGGAGCGGGGTGAACGGCTGCCAGCGCGACCTAGGTGGTCGGCGGGCGGGCGGCGCGAGCGCATCCAGCGCCTCCCGGCGGCGGCCTCGCAGCTCCAGGGGTAGTTGCTGCGTTTGGCTGTACCCTAGCATGCAGCGGCAGGCGAGGCAAGCACGTCGTCCTCTACAACGCAACGGGGGTGGCCGCTACCGGCCACCCCCGCGCGGCAAGCGCGATAGCGGTCAGGCGCGGCGGCGCACCGTGCGGACCGCAGCGATGAGCCCGACCAGGGCGAGCCCGCCGGCGAGCAGGAACACGCTGTCGGCCTCGGGAATGACCGGCACGCCTGGCGGCCGCACGGCGGACGGCCCGGCCAGCGGCGGCGGCGGGACCAGGCCCGGCGGCGGTGGTGGCGGCAGCGGCGGGCCGGGCGGCGGGGGCAATGGCGGGACCGGCGGTAGCGGCAGCGGCGGGACCGGGGCCACGCCGCCGCAGGTCAGCGGCCCTTGCGCCACGGTCCCGGTCGCCGGGCTGGTTAGGCTCACCGTCACTAGGCCGCCCACCGTCGGCGTGCCCGACACCGAGCCCGACACCGTCGCCGGGGCACCGGGCGCGATCGGCGCGCTAGTCGTTACCGTGCCTGTCGCACCAGGAATAGTGATCGTTGCCGTCTGGCCAGGCAGCAGCCCGATGAGGCTGCCCGACACGGTGTACACCCCGGAGCTCGACAGCGTCAGGGTGATCTGCCCCGACACCGGCGCGATGCCCAGCGCGGCGCCCGCCGGGGCCAGCGCGGCGGTGAGCGGCGCGCCCCCGGGGCACACCGTGGTGCCGGTGCCCGCGCAGGTGACCGCCCCCGTGGCGACCGTCTGCAGCAGTCCCCCGATGGCGTTAGTAGCTTGCACGGTCACCGTCGCGCCCGTGTTCAGCGCGCCCGTGAGCGTGCCGCTCACGCTGACCGCCTGGCCTGCCGCCGCCGGCGGGCTGAACGGCACGCTACCCGTCAGGCCTGTGACGGTGATCGACCCCGAGGAGCCCGGCAGGATGCCGAACAGCGTGCCACTCACGGTCACCGTGCTGCCCGACGGCGTGAGCGTGAGCGTGCCCGTCACGCTCGAGCCGACCGGCGTCAGGGTCACCGTGCTGGCCACCGTACAGGTGCCCGTGCCACCAGTCCCGCAAGCGGGGATCGTGCCCTGCGACACCGTGCCGCTGATGCCCGCAACCTGCGCGGTGATCAGCCCACCACTGGTGGGCAGCCCCACCACCGTGTTGTTGTAGCTCACCACCGATCCCACCGCGGTCGTCGTTACCGTCTGGCTGCCGGCGGTGGTGGGCACGGTGAGCGTCACCTGCTGGCCGTTGACCAGCCCGTTGAGCGTGCCCGTGATGGTCGTGTTGTTCGCGCTGACGTTCGGGGTCAGGGTCAGCGAGCCGGTGATGGTGCCGCCGATCCCCGTGCTGCTCATGCTCACCACGGTCGTGGTGGTGCAGCCCGTGCCCGTGCCACCGGTGCAGGACATCACCCCCTGGCCGACCAGCTGGCCGAGCACCGGCGCGGAGGCGAGTACCAGCACGAGATCGTTGAGCACCGGCACGCCGGTGATCGTCTGGTTGAAGGTGACCGTGGTGCCGCTCAGGGTGCCGGTGACCGTCTGCACCGTGCCGGCGGTGGTGGGCACTACCACCGTGAGCGCCTGCGCGGCGGGGTTCGTGAGCGAGCCGCTCACGGTCGTGCTGCTGCCCGCCGGGGTGAGCGTGAGGCTCCCGCTGACGGACGAGCCGCTCTGCGGGGTGACGCTCACCGTGGCGCCCGTGGAGCAGCCGATCGGGGTGACCCCGGCGCAGTTGAGCGGCCCGACGGCCAGCACCTGCGTGCCGCTCACCACGTGGGCGAAGCCGCCGGCCAGGAGCGGCCCCGTGATCACGCCGCTGACGGTCGCCGTCCCCCCGGGCGCCGAATAGCTCACCGTCACAGGCGTGCCCGAGGTGGTGGTGAAGCTGATAGTGCCAGCGGCGCCAGCCGGCAGCCCGCTCAGCGTGCCGGAGACCGTGTAGCTGCTGCCGCTCTGGGTCAGGTTAAGGGTGCCGGTCACGCCAGAGGAGATGCCAGGGATGCTGCTGAAGGTGACCGTGGCGCTGGTGCCGCAGCTAGCCTGGGCCTGGGCACTGTCGGGTGGGGAGAGCGCGAAGAGCAGTGGTAGAACGAGCAGCAAACTCAGCAGGGCGCGCCAGCGGCTCCCGCTGTACTCCATGACCCCCTCCTCAGGATGCGGTAGTCGACGCCGAGCGGGCGGGCCTGGCCGGGACGCCCACCCGGGCCACGGTATGGTACACCTATCGGCGCCGCGGGGGGAAGTCCTCGTCCCCTGAGACTCAGTGTAGACGGGCCACGGCCGTGCCGTTTCTGTGATACCCCTCCAAGCTGCCGGGGGCTGGCCCTTGTTGCATCGCTGTGTTAGCCCCCGGGCGCATTTGCGACGCCCAGCGGCAGCCGCACGGTGAACGTCGTGCCCTGGCCGGGCGTGCTGGCCGCGGTGATCGTGCCGCCGTGCTGGGCCACGATCTGCCGCGCGACGAACAGTCCCAGCCCGGTGCCGGGGATAGTGGCGGCTACGTTGCGGCCGCGGTAGAACCGCTCGAAGATGTGTGGCAGGTCCTCGGGCGGGATGCCCAGCCCCTCGTCGTGCACCTCCAGGACCGCCCAGGCGCCGGCGGGCGTGTCCTCGCGGCGCAGTCGCACCTCCACGGGCCCGCCGGTTGGGCTGTACTTGATCGCGTTGGCCAAGAGGTTGGCCAGCACGCGTTCGAGCCGCGCGGCGTCCCAGAGGCCCACGAGCGGCGCGTCCGGTGCCTCCAGCCGCAGCTCGTGCCGCTCGGCGGCGGGCCGCGTTTCGGTGAGCAGCTGGGCTGCCAGCTCGCGCAGATCGGTCGGGCCGAGCTGGAGCGCCAGCTCGCGCCCGGCCTCGAAGCGGGTGGCGTCGACCAGGTCGTCGAGCAGGCGGGCCATTTGCGTGGCGGCGCGGGCGATGTGCCCCAGCCGCTCGGCCACGGCGGCACGCTCGAGCGGCTGCTCGGCTTGGAGGCGGCGCTGCAGCAACTGCGCATTCGCCTTGATCGAGGCCAGCGGGTTCTTGAGATCGTGCGAGATGCTGGCCAGGACTTCGTCGCGCGCGCGCAGGGCGGCAGCTGCCTCGGTCTGCTCGCGCAGCAGGCGCGCGCGTTCGGCCTCGGCGTGTGCGCGGGCGATGGCGTGGCGCAGCGAGCGCAGCAGCACGAGCCCGTCGGCCTGCCCTTTGACGAGGTAGTCCTGGGCTCCCTCGCGCACCGCGCGCACGGCCATCGCCTCGTCCTGCAGGCCGCTGAGCACCACCACGGGCACATCGGGTGCGCGCGCGCGGATACGGGTAAAGGAGGCGAGCCCCTGGCTGTCGGGCAAGCTGAGGTCGAGCAGTACTACCGACACGCCGCCGGCGAGCAGGCCCTCGGCGTCGCTCAGCCGCCGGGCGTGCAGGACCTCGACCGGCGTGCCCCCCAGCGCCTCCAACGCCTCGTCGAGCGCCTCGCGGATGAGGTCCGCGTCGGCGAGGTTGTCCTCGACCAGCAGGACGCGCAGCGGTTCCGTCCCCAGGGGCATGCGCGCTACTCCGTGGGCAGGCGCACGATGGCCAGCCAGAAGCCCTCGATCGAGCGCACCACCTCGATGAACGCTTCCAGATCCACCGGCTTGGTGATGTAGCAGTTGGCGTGCAGGTCGTAGCTGCGCAAGATGTCCTGCTCGGCCTCCGAGGTCGTCAACACGACCACTGGGATACGGCGCAGGGCCGGGTCGGCCTTGATCTCGGCCAGCACCTCGCGGCCGTCCTTCTTGGGCAGGTTCAGGTCCAGCAGGATCAGGTCGGGCCGCGGGGCGTCGGCGTAGCGCCCCTCGCGGCGCAGGAACGCCAGTGCCTCGACCCCATCGGCCACTACGCTCAGGTGGTTGCGCACTTTGGCGTCTTCGAGCGCCTCGCGGGTCAGATCGACATCCGCGGGGCTGTCCTCGACCAGCAGGATCTCGATCGGCTCAACCCGCGTCGGGTGGTCGCTCGCGGCCATGGAACCTCGCCTCCGCATCGCCGCCCTGGTCGGGCAGCGTGAAGTAGAAGGTCGCGCCTGCCCCCGGGGCCGACTCGACCCAGATGCGGCCGCCGTGGCGCTCGACGATCTTCTTGCAGATGGCCAGCCCGATGCCGGTGCCCGGGTACTCGTCGCGCGCGTGCAGGCGCTGGAAGATGACAAAGATGCGCTCGCGAAACTCGGGCGCGATACCGATCCCGTTGTCGCGCACGGCGAACACCCACTCGCCCTCGCCCCGTGTCGCCGACACGTGGATCCGCGGCGGCGCCGCCCCGCGAAACTTGAGCGCGTTGCCGATCAGGTTCTGGAACAGCTGCCCCAGCTGCGTCTCGTCGGCGAGCACGGTAGGCAGCGGGTCGTAGGTTACCACCGCGTCGCTGGCGGCCTGCGCGGCGCCGCGGCGGTTGAAGAACATCCACAGCGCCACGGGCCAGAACAGCAGCGCGGCCAGCATCCATGACGGGGTGTCCTCGCCGTCGGCGGCGCGGTTGAGCAGGCCC
>Ga0070737_10005684_pt1 | contig 11793 bp, 11 predicted proteins | sample Coa_R1_10_FD_66438 | JGI IMG/M metagenome (GOLD analysis project Ga0070737, IMG submission 66438) | Surface soil microbial communities from Centralia Pennsylvania, which are recovering from an underground coalmine fire - Coalmine... | ecosystem: Environmental > Terrestrial > Soil > Unclassified... | reverse complement strand
TACGATATGGATCGTGCTGTCGCAGAATTCCGGGACTTCAGACGCTTCGCGCGCCCATGCGACGGCGAAGGTCTCGCGGTCGGCTGCCTGCCAATGGCTCTCGGCCATCGTCTTTAGCGAGGCGTGATGGTGCTCCATCGGCCGGATCAGCCGCACCCGGCGTTCGATCTCGCCATCATCGAGCATCAGGCTCGGCGCCGGGACCTGTACGGCGGCCCGGCCCGAGCGCTCGTTGACGAGCAGCATCGCGCGGGGATCAGCGAGATGATCGAGCGCCTCATCGAGCGCCACGGGACGATTGCGCCGGCGTTCGATGATGGTGAGCAGCCGGGTTTCCGCGCCCGTCGCGGGATGGGTGTAGATCGCCCGGCGATCGGTGACGACGAAGCTCTCGGCCCGGAGCGTCTCGAGGCCGACGTCATAGACGCCGCTGGCGATAGCGCCCTCGATCTTGGCGTTCAGCAGTTGCTCAAAGGCCGTGAACAGCACGCCCTGCAGGTCGATCGTGAGCGCGAGCAGGCGGTTGAGGACGGTCGTGATCGGCGGCAGCTCGTCCTTGATGCCGTTGGCGTCCGTGAGCTTGAGGCCGGTGGCGGACTCGAACGTCTGCAGCGAGCAGCCTTCGATCTTGCCGCGTACGAGCAGCAAATAGAGCTGGCGCAGCGCGTCGCGGGCATAGTGCGATTCCAGATTGTCTTCGGGTCTGAAGAGCCCCTGTCCGCCGGTCTGGCGCTGGCCGCGGGTGATGGCGCCCAGGGTGTCCAAGCGGCGGGCGATGGTCGAGAGGAAGCGCTTCTCGGCCTTCACGTCGGTAGCGATAGGCCGGAAGAGCGGCGGCTGTGCCTGGTTGGTGCGGTTCGTCCGACCGAGGCCCTGGATCGCCGCGTCGGCCTTCCATCCGGGTTCGAGCAGATAGTGGACGCGCAGGCGGCGGTTCCGCGCCGAGAGTTCGGCGTGGTAGCTGCGCCCGGTGCCGCCCGCCTCCGAGAACACAAGGATGCGTTTCAGGTCATCCATGAAGGCGGCCGTCTCGGCGAGGTTGGCGGAGGCCGCCCGGTTTTCCACGATAAGGCGGTCGCCCTTGCGCACCACGCGGCGCGTGCGGCCCGTGACTTCGGCCACGAGGTCCGTGCCGAAGCGCTGGACGATCTGATCGAGCGCGCCGGGAACGGGGGGCAGCGAAGCAAGTCGCTCGATCAGCTCGTTGCGCCGGGCGACGGCTTCACGGCTCTCGACGGGCTGGCCGTCGCGGAAGACGGGCCGGGACGAGAGATTGCCCTCGCTGTCGGTGAACAGCTCGTATAGCTGCACCGGGAAGGAATGGGCGAGATAGTCCAGGACGTATTCGCGCGGTGTGATGTCGACGCGGACGTCGTTCCATTCCTCGGTCGGAATTTCCGCGAGGCGGCGTTCCATCAGCGCCTCGCCAGTCGAGACGATCTGTATGACGGCGGCATGGCCCTCGGCCAGGTCCTGATCGATCGAACGGATCAGCGTCGGCGTCTTCATGCTGGTCAGGAGATGGCCGAAGAAGCGCTGCTTCGCCGACTCGAACGCCGAGCGGGCGGCCGACTTCGCCTGCCGATTCAGCGTGCCGGTCTCGCCGGTGATGTTTGCCGCCTGCATCGCGGCGTCGAGGTGGTTGTGGATGATGGAGAATGCGCCGGCATAGGCGTCGTAGATGCGCCGCTGCTCCTCGGTCAGCGGGTGCTCGACCAGCTCGTATTCGACGCCGTCATAGGAGAGCGAGCGGGCGGTGTAGAGCCCGAGCGAGCGCAGATCGCGGGCCAGCACCTCCATCGCCGCGACCCCGCCATCCTCGATCGCCTCGACAAACTCGGCGCGTGTGGCGAAGGGGAAATCCTCGCCGCCCCAAAGACCGAGCCGCTGCGCGTATGCGAGATTGTGGACGGTCGTCGCGCCGGTGGCCGAGACATAGACCACGCGCGCATTCGGCAGGGCGTGCTGCAGGCGCAAGCCCGCGCGGCCCTGCTGCGAGGGCGCCACGTCGCCCCGCTCCCCTTTGCCGCCACCGGCGTTCTGCATGGCGTGGCTCTCGTCGAAAATGATTACTCCGTCGAAGTCGGAGCCCAACCATTCAACGATCTGCCGGACGCGCGAAAGCTTCTCGCCGCGGTCGTCGGACCGCAGCGTAGCGTAGGTTAAAAATAGGACGCCTTCGGTGAGCCGGATCGGCTTGCCCTGCACGAACCGCGAGAGCGGCGTGATCAGCAGGCGCTCCATGCCGAGGGCCGACCAGTCGCGCTGGGCGTCCTCGAGCAGCTTGTCGGACTTGGAAATCCAGACTGCCTTGCGGCGGCCCTTCAGCCAGTTGTCCATGATGATGCCGGCCGACTGGCGGCCTTTACCGGCGCCGGTACCGTCTCCCAGCATGAAGCCCCGGCGAAAGCGCACCCCGTTCGGCGCATCGTCGCGGGCGGCGGTCACGAGATCGAAGGTCTCGTTCACCGTCCAGGCGCCTGCCAGATAATCGCCATGCGCCTCGCCGGCATAGATCACCGTTTCGAGCTGGGCGTCGGATAGAAGCCCGTCACCGACGAGATTGATTGGAAGGCGCGGCCGGTAGCTCGGCTTCGGGGGCGCCACTGAGGCCATGGCGGCGGACTGCACGAGCTTGGTGGGATGCGCCTGGGCTCCGGGGATGCGGATCGATTGAAGCCGGTATTCCTCATAGATCGCATCGCTGAGACGCACGCTTTCGGGCGACGTCCAGTCGATCGTTTCATAGGCGAGGTCGACGGCGTCCGGATCGGCGACGGACGGCTTGGACGGCTGCGCCGCGGCAGCACGGGCGAGATAGCCGCGCGCCGTTCGCGGTGCGACGGCGGCCGACACGGGATTGGCATGGTTCGACGCGAGGGAGAGACGCGCCGGAACGCGCTCGAAGATCCAGCCCAGCAATGTGGCGACGTCGGGCGCTATGCCGCGGGACGCCGGCAAGGCGGACGGGTCGTCGGCGGGCGCCTTGTCGAAAACAATCAGTCGCGTGTCGATGCTCGTGCCGTGCTTGGCATAGACCGCCCGATCGATCGCGGCGGTGAAGACGATGCGACCGTGCTCCTGCAGTCGGGCGAAGGCGTCACGCCAAGCTGGAGCGTCGGGGGAAAAGTTCGCGCCGGTGATCGCCACCAGCCGTCCGCCCTCGGCCAGGCGCGCAAGAGCCGAGGCGATGTGGCGATAGGCGGTATCGGTCATACGGCCAGTCACATTGGCCGTCGCCGAGAACGGCGGGTTCATCAGCACGACGCTCGGGACGATGGCCGGATCAAGGTGATCGTCGATCTGGGCGGCGTCGAAGCGCGTGACGGTGACGGCCGGAAAGAGAGAGGAAAGCAGCGTTGCTCGGACCTCGGCCAGCTCGTTCAGGACGAGTGCGCCGCCGGCGATCTCTGCCAGGATGGCGAGGAGCCCGGTGCCGGCCGAGGGCTCCAGCACGCGATCCGCCGGCCCGATCGCGGCCGCGGTCAGGGCCGCGAGGCCGAGCGGGGTCGGGGTCGAGAATTGCTGGAAGGTCTCGCTCACCGTCGAGCGGCGGGTGTGAGTGGGAAGAAGGCTGGCGATCTTGGCCAAGGCGGAAAGTCGCGAAGGCGCAGAGCCGGATTTGCGGAACAGCGCCTTTCCGTATTTGCGTAAGAAAAGGACCGTCGCAGCCTCGCAGGCATCATAGGCCGTCTTCCAGTCCCAGGCACCGGAAGCATCGGAAGCGCGGAAGGCCGCTGCCATGGCGGCGCGCAGGATCGTGAGGTCGACCCGCTGGCCGCGTTCGAGGTGGGGGAGGAGTTGCTCTGCGGCGGCGATGATCGCGTCAGCCGCGTCAGGATGAGGAACAGGCGACTGTGGCACGGCCTGGTTGGCCGTGATCGGAGAAAGGTCGTTCATGACGGGAGTCTCAGGAGAGCAGGAACAGGCGAGCCGGCCGGCGCTCTCTCTCGGACCGCACCGGCTCAAACCCGTCCCGGCGGTCCTCTCCCTCTCATTGGGGGCGGCGATAGCGGTCGATTCGTCGGCCCTTCAGAGAAAGCAGTAATGGGGACGTCACCGATCTCGACGCCAAACTGTGCGAAAAGAGCACACTCCAATTCAGACGGAACGGCGCCGCAGCCGACCTTTCATCACTAAGCCGTCACGCACGTTCATGCCGAGAAGTGTGATGTTCGTGGCGCCAGCCGCGAGTTCGAGCGCCTGAACAGCATAGAACAGTGCATCGAATTCCGCGGCCTTCGCCCTCGACGCGAGAAACAGGGCAGAGGGGATTAGGATCAGGATGCCGTTGGCCGCGATATACGGCATTCGCTTGATCTTCGCGCCGATCAGCCCGCCGCGCCGCCCTTTTGCAAGCGCAAAGCCTGAACCTCCGGCCGCCATCAGTGCGGGGACAAGCAGCAAGAAACCCCATGGAATGGCGCCTTTGACTGCGGCGACCGTAGCGGTTGAAGCAAACAGTTCGCTTGCTGCTGTCGAGAGCCAGAAGGTCGCGATGGTCAGGATGGCGATCGCGCCGGCGACGGGATGGATGATCTTCGTCACGGCGCTCCCCTGTTTCAGGCGACGCAGATTCCGGGCACGGCCACCTTCTGGAATAAATGTGGGCTGGCGACCGCGCTTGGCGGATAGGCCGCGCGTTTCACGATGAAATCGGGATGGGTGAACGCCGCACGGAACGTCTCGGTCGACTCCCAGACCGCGTAGTTCAGATATGTCGGGCTTTCGCCGATCGCGCGGTGGAGCTGGGTAGAGATGAACCCAGGCTGCCGCTTCATGAACGCCGCGTCGTCTTTCCAAGCGTCGAGAAACGCCTGCTCGTCGGCGGCATCGAGCGTGAACACGTTCACCAGCGCTACCGGCGCGGCGTCAACGCCGAGCTGGCGTTCGATCGGGTACTTCTCGTCCAGGGGTCTCAGACAGGTCATGTGGCGCTCCGTTCAATTCGGCTGCAAGGTGTCATCTTCGCATGACACATTGAAGTTCTGACACTATGATGTCAATATCAACGTATGGTGACAGATGAAGGATGCTGAGAGAACCCCCGCTGGTGAAGCGTTGACGGACCTCATCCTCAGCTTATTCAGGGTGAACAATCTTACTCTTGCGTGGGGCGACAGGCTCGTCGGACCGCTCGGACTCACCAGCGCTCGCTGGCAGATTCTCGGGGCGATCGTGTTTGCCGATCGTCCTCAGCCGGTCGCGTGGCTGGCGCGGGACCTTGGCGCCAACCGTCAGAACGTCCAGCGCATCGTGAACGATCTCGCCGAGGAAGCACTCGTCGTGTTCGAGCCCAATCCGCATCACCGGCGCGCGCAGCTCGTCGTGCTGACGGACAAGGGCCGGCACACTTACGATGCCGCCATAAGGGCCTACAATCCGCGTGCGAACGCATTGGCCAAAGGACTTCCGATTTCAGACATCGACGCCGCGCGCCGTGTCATGGCAGCGCTACGGGCGAAACTCGAAAGCGACGATGGCGATAAGGGCCGACGACCACAACCAAAAGAGAAGAGAGGCCAGACTGAGAGCGGCCCTCTTGTCGGGGTCAACCGAAGCGTCTCCCGTTCTCGGTGAAAGTGTATCTGTTGGCGGCGATCGGCTCACCTGCGGCCTCACCCGACATCTGATGCTCGTACTTGCGCGCCAGAAAGTTTGTCGAGCCGATAGATGGTGGTTTTTGATGATCTCCGACCACCAAGGTCGAGCAGACACGAGAAATGAATGAAATAGTCGGCCATGTGAGTCTCCGTAAAAGCGAAAGCTCGGCGCGGCGCCGGGCTTCGAGGGATGTGGTTGTGGGAGCGATGGTCAGGCGGCAGGTGGTGCGTGGATGCGGTCGTCGTCGAATTCGACGTCCTCGATGACCTCTTCCCGACCGTCTGGAGTCAGCCGGTCGATGTAGCCGATGACGCCTTCGCGCCGTTCGTCCGTGTCGATGTGCTCGGGGTACGCGATGGATTCCATCGCGATCCGTGCGGCGGCCTTCGCCTTTTCGATCGCTTCGGCGTCAGTACGTGCTTCGACATGGACGCTGTCGAAGGCGCGCAGCCAGAAGGCGATCTTGACGATGTATTCGGTCATGATGCGCCTCCCTCGTCAGGATCGCGGGCGCCAGCAAGAATCGCTTCGGCCTTGCCGATTGCGGCGTGCGCGCGGTGTCGCCACGCCAGTTCGTCCGCCGGATCGCCCTCGGACGCGTGGGCGGAGATCTTGAGCAAGCCGAGCAGGACTTCGAAGTGCTCGGCCTTGCGCTGGACGCTCTCGCCGAAGTGCGACGGGACGGCGAGCGCCGGGACGCTGTAGGGCGATACATCGCCCGCCCAGACGCCGGTGACATAGGTCTCACCGGCGGATTCGTAGTCCTCCTTCTGTCCTTCCCAATCATCGTCTTCGATGGCGAGACGGCAGGCCTCCGCGAGCGTGTCGGCTTCGTAGCTGCGCTGGCGATAGATCGGAATCCGGTAGGTAGCTTCGATCGTGAAGATGGGCATGATGACCTCCATGAATGCGAAAAGCCCGGGAGACAGCCTCAGAGGCGCCAGGTTCGGACGATCTCCTGGGCCTGGTCGTGGTGGGCGAGCATCTGGCGATAGAAGCGATGACGCTCGCCTCTGAGCGCCGGATCACGACGGGCGCGCGGCTTCAGCTTGCCGGCCGCGGCGCGCACGACGGCACGCCATCCGTCGTGAACCGTGATGTTGAGACGGAGATAGGTTCCGTACATCTCAGCCACCCGCAGCCGAGCCGACCGCCGCGAAGGGACCGACCAGCTTGTGGATCGGCTGCGCGCGGCCCATCCAGGATTCAGGCCGAATGCAACGCACCCAGTCGGCGAAGCTTGGGATGAAGCCGAGATCCTCGATGACGTGCTGTTCGCCGATCAGGCGCACCGGGACGACGCGGCCGGTGGAGATTGTGATCGTCGGACCGAAGAAGCGCTCCAGCATGAAGATGCCTTCCGCGTGATGCCGCAGCGCCCGATGCCGGAAGTCGGCGGTGATCGCCTTCGACTCGTCGAACCATTGGTGCAGCGGCAGGTAATCCTCCGCGATGCCGCCCCATTTCCTGACCGAAGAGAGGGCGTGGTGATAGCAATGTCCCATGGCTGCCTCCTCAGAAGGTGTGGGTGTAGTTTTCGGAGGCGGTGTAGCGCTCGTTGTAGTCGAGCGTGATCGTCTCCTCCTCGACGTCGAAGACGATGTCGCCATAAGCGCCGTCGTTGTTCTCCCAACCACAGTGAGTCTTTTCGAGAACGTCATAGGCCAGGCTCTCGACGGCTTGGGCGATGCTGATGGTCGAACGCTTCGGCTCCGCCTGGTCCCAAACGGCCTCGGCGATTTCGATGACTTCGCCCGGCATGGTGACGGCATCGTCGCCGGCCTGAGCTTCGAGATTCTCGATCTGGCCGGAATCGCCGTAGCCGTCGAAGCTGACGACGACGCGGGTGACGCCGGCGAGCGCCAGTGCATTGAGCAGCGCGGCCTTGTTGAGGGTGAAAAGCTCGGCCTCGAGTTTGGCTTGAGCAGCCGCCTTGATCTCCCAATCGGAAAGCTGCGGAGCGGACTTGGACGTGGTGTCGGGTGTGTCGCTCATGACGGTCTCCTGAAACGAAAACGCCCGGCGCGAAGGCCGGGCGGTCGGGTCGGTTGAAGGGAAAAGACGCGGGACGGCCGAAGCCGCCCCGTGCGCGAGCTACTCGGCCGCGATCGCCTGCGGCGCATCGGCGTCCGTTTCCTCGTCGTCGTCGGCAAGGAATTCGGGGAGCGCCTCATCGTCGTCTTCGGCTTCGCCGGTTTCGACAGGCGCGTCGTCGACGGCGGCGATACGAAGCGGCTCCGGCAGCCAGCCCGTGTCGGCCAGGAGCCGTTCGGCCTCCTTGGCCATGTCGGCCTTTTTCAGATGGTCGATGAGCTGAGACGCCCGTTCGCCGGCGCCTTCCTGCACCGCCTCGAGGATGCGGCGCTTGGGCACCCGGCCGAGATAGTTCTCAACGGTCGGATGCCAGCCGGCCTGAACCATGTCTAGGTCGACGGCCTTCGCCAGACGATCGGCCTCGGCGATGCGCTGTTCGACAGCGTGGGAGGAGACACCGGCGCCGTAGCGGTCGCCCTTCTCGTAGAGCGCATTCACGCCGAAAGAGGCGCAATGGGCGAAGAGCAGCGCCTGTTCGTCTCCGGTGAGGGTCGTGAGCCAGTCCCAGAGATCGGCCCTGTCCTTCGGCAGCCGATCTTCCCAGCCTTTGTGCCGCGCCTCGATCGCCTTGGCGGCGGGGGTGTGCTTCAAGCCCTGGGCCTGCACCGGGAAGCTCGCGCTGCGCACCGAGACTTCGATCGCCGTCCCGTGGGAGAAATAGCGGGAGAAGACGTCGAGGCAGAACTTGTGCAGCACGGCCTGGAACGCCACGGCGGGCGTGGTCGCCAGCTTGTCGCGCAGGGCCAGGGTCCGCTCGGCGGTGAGCTCGGTCACCAGGCGGTCCGGCAAGGGCTTCAGATCCTCGTCGTCCTCGTCCTCGGGACCTGCGACCTGGCCGCCGATGGTGATGACTGCGCGCTGTACCACGGGCGCGTCGGGATCGGCATGGGACGCACTGGCCGTCGCCGGATCGCTTTCGCCGTCGTGCTCCGGCCCGCCCACCGGCGCTTCGTCCTCCGGCCGGACATAGCCGCGGTTGACGGAGAGCGCGCCTTCGGCGTCGATGCCGACGAACACGCCGGCACGGGCGATGTCGGCCGGATCATAGGTGACGGGCCGATCGTCGAAGGCGGCGAGCGCCGCCTCGATCTCGCCGAGCCGTTCGTCCACATCATCGGGCAGCTCGTCGGCGCCGTCATACGCCTCCTCCAGCTTGTCGTACTCGGCCTTCAACGCATCGATCGTCGCCTGCTCCTCGCTGGTGAGGTCAGAAGCGACGCCCTCCAGTTCGCGCAAGCCACGGGTGTGCCCGTAGGGGAAGTCGATGGCGACCTCGATCCACTTCCAGCCCTCGGCGGCGACCGTCTCCGCCTCGGCCTTCAGTTTCTCGGCGACCAGGCCGTCGAGCAGCGCGACGTCTTCGAGCCAGCCGCCATCGTCGGACTGGAACAGGTCGCGGAGCACCACGCCGCCCGCGGCTTCATAGGCGCCGAGTCCGACAAACACCGCCCGCCGGTCGGAGGCGCGCACCGCCTTCTCCGTCAGCATGCGGCGGATCTGATAGGGCTCCTTTTGCCAGGATCCGGAGATCGCCTGCCAGACCTGCTCCTGGCGGGCATGGTCGGACGTGACGGTGAACGCCATCAACTGCTCCAGGGACATGCCGTCCTCGGCATAGACGTCGAGCAGCTTCGGCGAGACCGATGCGAGGCGCAGGCGCTGCTTCACGACGTTCACACTGACGAAGAACGCCGCGGCGATGTCCTCCTCGGAGCGCCCCTTCTCGCGAAGAGCCTGGAACGCTCGGAACTGGTCTAGCGGATGCAGCGGCGCGCGCTGGATGTTCTCGGCCAGCGAGTCATCCTCGCCGAGGATATTGGTGTCGGGATCGCGGACGACGCACGGGACGGGCGCGGTCTTGGCCAGACGCTTCTGCTTCACCAGCAACTCGAGCGCCCGGTAACGGCGGCCGCCGGCTGGGATCTCAAAGATGCCGGTCTCGTTACCCTCGGCGTCGAGCACCGGCCGGACGTTGAGGCTCTGAAGCAGCGTGCGCCGGGCGATGTCCTCGGCCAGCTCCTCGATCGAGACGCCGGCCTTCACACGCCGGACGTTGGACTGGCTCAGCACCAGCTTATGGAAGGGAATGTCCCGAGAGGACGATAGTTTGATCTTCTGAACGGCAGTAGCCATCGGGATAGTCTCCACGGCGGGCGGCCGAGAGACTCTCTCTCGACCTCCAACCCGCCGCGAAAACCGGCGCAGCCCTCTTCCTCTGACCGCTGATTGGAAAGGGCTTCGGCCCGCCTCCGCACCGCCGTTACCGGCTTGAGGCCGATGAGTCGCCTTGCCGTCGCGCTTCCGCAGTGTGCTTGGATCCGCGCGATCAACATGGTCGCGAGAACGTGCGCGATGTAATTTGGCATAACGGACCGAGAATGCACCGTGCGCTTGCGACGTCCTTTCGAGACTATCGCTGCTGTAGGGCCAGTCGGACACCAAGTGTGAGGTAGATTGTGCCGACGACCCGCCCCTGCCAGCGCCCGATCTGGCGATGACGGCTTAACCAACGGCCGACCTGCCCGGCCGCGATCGCGATCATCGTTGCGTACCCGGCGCTCATTACTGCAAAAACCAGGCCGAGGGTGGCGAGTTGCGCGGCTATGGCGCCATGTCCGGGCCTTACAAACTGCGGCAGGAAGGCGAGAAAGAATAGCGCCGTCTTCGGGTTAAGCAGCTCTGCCAACACAGCCTGACGGAATGCGAGAGGAGCATTGACCAAGCGCGCGGCCGTGAGCTGGAGGTCGTGATTCCTTTCGAATAACGCTCGGACGCCAAGGTAGATCAGATAGGCCGCGCCAGCGTATTTCACGATGCTGAAGGCTAAGGCCGAAGTCATCAGAATAGCTGATAGTCCGACGGTGGCCATCACCGTGTGGAGAAGGTCGCCGCAGGCGATTCCAAGTCCGGTGGCGATGCCGACGCGGCGCCCGCCGGCTGTTGCGCGCGCCAGGACCAGCAAGACCGCAGGTCCTGGAATGAGGAAAAGGCCCAGGACGACAACGGCATAAGTTAGAAGCGTGTTGATATCGATCATAGGAGTTGGCCTCAGCGATTCACTACAAGAGAAAGCCAGATCGGGGCAGTGACGACAAGAGCGTCATCTCGTGGCGACCTCACTGGTCGCCACCGTCATAACCTCCGCAGCCCGATCGCGGCCGCCCGCAGCAGGCGTTCGCTGCACACGACGCTGCCCGCCTGCCGCGCTGCTTCGGCGTAGATGGAGATCGGAAACAATCCCTCGAAGAGGATGTCACGTTCGATTCCCACCCCAAACGGCAGACGGACCGACGTTAATTCTTCGAGGCTGAACGAGCCGAGCTCGGGTTCGCCGAGATCAGCAAGGCCGAAAAGCGTGTCCCCATCGGCATCGAGTTCGGTGGCAAGCCAAGTACCGATGCCAAGTGGGTTGAAAAACTTGACCACGGGCACGTGATCGAGGCCGCTGCGGCAGCCGTTGGCGAGCAGGCGCTCGCGTTGGTCCGGAGTGAGGAGAATCATGCTGCCCTCCTGCCATCTGAAGCGTTGGCGTCGCCGGGAAGGAAGCCGAGCACATAGTCGGCAGCTTTGCTCGCCAGCGATGCGGCTCGAAAGATCGCGCGGTTGTCGTCGCGCAGTACCTCCAGCCAAGAACCGATGTAGTCGGCGTGTCGCACCGTCGGCGCAATGCCGAGCGAGGCGCAGCAGAAAGCCGCGTTCATCTCGGCGACGAGCTCCTCGAACGCGTATTTCTTCGTGCCGTACGCGCCGCTCAGGTCACGGTTGAGACGAGACGCATGGCCTGAAGCGTGACCCAACTCATGCAGGGCCGTGCGATGCCAATTGATCGGCTCGAAGTAGGCCTGTGGCGGCGGGACCATCACGTAATCCGGCCCCGGAGCGTAAAAGGCGCGATTGCCGCCGATGCGGAAATCAACGCCAGTCGCCTGAATGAGGGCTTCGACTCTGGGTTCGATCAGATCGAGTGGCGGTGATGGTGCAACGACAGCCACGTCATCAGGCAAATTCTCGCATTGCGCGACGTTGAAGACGGTGAATCGTTTGAGGAATGGGATTGCCTGGGCTTGCTCACCAGTCTCGTTCGCTCGCTGCTTT
>Ga0070737_10005682_pt1 | contig 11799 bp, 10 predicted proteins | sample Coa_R1_10_FD_66438 | JGI IMG/M metagenome (GOLD analysis project Ga0070737, IMG submission 66438) | Surface soil microbial communities from Centralia Pennsylvania, which are recovering from an underground coalmine fire - Coalmine... | ecosystem: Environmental > Terrestrial > Soil > Unclassified... | reverse complement strand
CATGGAACTGGTGCTCGATCGTCGCCTGGCCGATCGCCGCGTCTTCCCGGCCATCGACATCAGCCAATCCGGCACGCGCAAGGAAGAACGCCTGTTGCCGCCCGAAGTGTTGCAGCGTGTTACGCTGCTCCGCCGCACTTTGGTGCAGATGAAGCCGACCGAAGCAATGGAGATGCTGGTCAAGAAGCTCGCCGAGTATCCCTCCAACGCCGCTTTCCTCGACCGCATCGCTGTGCCGACGCGATGAGGGGGAAGGGTTTGTCTAGCGGGTCAGTTCGAGCTTCACTTCGGGCTGCCCTTCCTTGATTTCGATTTTCAACGGCGACCGCGTGGCCGAACCGTACTGGGACGGAATAGGCCGGTTGGGTAGTTTCGCTTGGTATCTTTCGATCTCCCGATAGTCGCGTGTGTTCCGCAACGCCTCCGGCAGTGGAGATTCTGTGATGACGATAGTATGTTGACCCACGATCGCCCCCGGAAGATCTTTGTAACCACACGTTAAAGTAAAACCGCCATTCTCGTCGGTCACAGCAGTTGAGGTAAATTCCGCGCCGAGGTCGCTGCGCTGCGGTATGAATTGGACCATTGCCTTGGGCAACGGTTGACCGGCGAGCAGGATCGTTCCTTTTACAGGAACAATGGTGGGCACCCGGCGCCCACACCCGCTTAAGGATGCGGAGACGATCAACCCGATAAACATTAGAAAGCAGAAGCGAGGGGACATTTTCACTCCACGGATCAGGGGGCGGTTCGCCATCCCGCCGCGCCAGCGAAGGACTTCCTTTGCTGGCGCATAGGGGGGAACAATGTAGGGATCGTTTTGAGAAGGTGCCCTGTGGTTACTGGAAGTCCGCTGGTATGGGTTGCCCATCTGCTCGTGCTGTTAGTATTTGGAGAGTTAGCAGAGAAATGGAAGTACTCACGAACTTCACTGATCCATCGCCGAACGCCGCATTGACGCCACCGGTATGCCACGATCCCATAGCTGGAATTCGATCGTCACAGTAAGGTACCGCGCACCCGGACCAATTGATGGGCACCGCGCTGCTGAGGATGTAATCCTCCATTGAGTTCCAGCCGCACCAGGCCCAGCCCCCTACTCCCTGAATGCTCGAATTGGCTTTTGCATAGTTCGGGGCGTTCTGGTTTGGACCGATGTAAGTCCTCTCGGAGAAAAACATGGTATTGCTCAAACCGTCCGTGACAGCCCCTACGCGGGTCGCACTGTTGATGTAAAAAACGCCATCATACGGGCATATTTTTCCAGAGAATGGGTATAGGGGCGGACCCTGCGTATACAAGTCGCCCCCGTAATCATACCTGGTGCCTCCGACGGCCCCGTAGTTGGTGATGCCGAAGGTACTGGTGCCATAGATTTGGGTCTTTTGGTTCCATGGCTCGGAGGGGCAGAGCAGCAATGGCACGACTTGTGAGCCAGGAGACAACATCGGATTGTTGGCCGTGGCCGTCGCACTGTAAGCATATTGGGCGCTGGGGCTGGTGAAGTTGTTCGACAAGGAACCCATCGCATTGTACAAGTTGCCTTGTTCCATAAATGGGAATAAAGCTGCCCAAATACTGTAGTATTTCGACGGGTCGGGCGCAGGATTAGAGGCCCCTCCAACTACAACGGGAGGATCAGTTGGATACAAAGCCTGGCCGCCGTAGCCAACCACTACGTTCAACCCCGGCGGGAAGCGCTGATACGCCGATTCAAAGTTGGCCGAAGCCAGGACAATCTGCTTGAGATTGTTCTGGCACTTCATGCGAGCGGCGGCTTCGCGCACCTTCTGCACGGCGGGCAGGAGCAAGCCGATAAGGATGGCAATGATGGCGATCACCACCAACAGTTCGATGAGAGTGAAACCTCGACGTTTCATGGCAATTCTCCTTACGATGTCGTGTTCCTGAAAAATCCCGAAGGAAAAACGAGCAACACGTCTTTTCCCTTTTTTATCTTGGCGTGTGAAAGGCTAATGACAGTTCGGCAAAGATCCGGTGGAGAATCCGTAAAGATCCGTCGCAGCGAAACAGCCGTGAAATTGTTCGATTGGGCTGCTGATTATCCCTATAAAGACGTAGTGAGAGAGGAAGCAAGACGCGAGGAATGGAACCTTGACCTAAAACTTTTATTGGTAGAAAGAGTATCTATGAATATGGAAAAGACCCTGGTCCTCCTTAAGCCCGATTGCATCCATCGCCGTCTGGTGGGCGCTATTGTGCAGCGCTTCGAGCAAAAGGGGCTGCGCCTGGCGGGAATGAAGCTGGTGCAGGTTAGCCGCAGTTTGGCCGAGAAGCATTACGCGGTTCACAAGGGTAAGGCGTTTTACGAATCGCTGTTGCAATTCATCACCTCCGGACCGACCCTCGCCCTGGTGCTGGAGGGACGCGAAGCGGTGGCGGTGGCTCGCAATCTGATCGGCGCTACCGATGGCGCCAAAGCCGCGCCCGGCACCATCCGCGGCGATTTCGCTTTGAGCGTGCAGAATAACCTGGTCCACGGCAGCGACAGCCCGGAAAACGCCGCTGCGGAGGTAGCGCTGTGGTTTAAGCCGGAGGAGTTGGTGAGCTACCAACCCGTTGATTCTCCTTGGATTGCCGGCGGATGAAACAACGCCGCCTCACAGTGCCGCGGCAGCCCCCACAGGGACTTGGCCAGTGTACAGGGCCGTACAGCCCGGGGTTTCCTGTCCGGATGGCAACGGGAACGAAGACAGTGTTGAGGTAGTCCGTGGCCCGCCGCCGAGCGCCGATCCGTCGCAAGGTCCGCTCAGTCGCCGAGCAGTTTTGAAAGGAGCTGTCTTGGATGTCTGCCTCTTTCTGCTTTTCCGCGATTCTGGCGATTTTCCGGTGTTTTACTGGGTTTCTATTTCGCGTTCCCCCTCAAGCGTTCGGGAGATACTTTTCCATTCCTCACCCCCTGGCACGGGCAGTCCCAGATAGCGTCGGCATTCCAGGCAAGTCCGCATTAGGTAGTGACGAGTGGCGTGCTGGTCGGCGAGGATGACGGCATCAAGGATGCGCGGTGTCTCCAAAGCGATGTCAATGCGCCGCCGCCAATCAAGGCGTTTGCCGCGCAACGGCGGGCCATTGCAATAGGACGTGAAGCTGCCCCAGCCGCCTTCGATCCAGCAGGCCAGCACCGGCGTTTGCGGCGCTTCTTGCAAGATGCGCCAGACGCCTTGACCGAACATCCGCAAGAGTTGGTCCTCCCGGCGGCGCAGCTGCCCTTCGGGGAAAAGCAACACGCATCCACCCTGACGCAGCACGGTGACGGCGTCGCGCAGTTCTGGCGCTTCGCGGCGAAAGCGCGACTCCGCCACACGGATGGCGCCGACGATGTGGACCATCGCCCAGCGGATGAGCGGCCGATCGTAGAAAACGCTGGTCATCATCGGCGTCACCTTCCGCGGCACGATCTTACATAGCCAAAACGGATCAAGATAGGCGGTATGATTGGCGATGATGAGCAAGGGTCCGTGGCGCGGAATGAGATCGCGGCCGGGACCGTGCGTTCGCACACGATACATCGGGGTCAGCAGAACTTCCAGGATTTGCTCGACCGTTTGCGGAAACAGGTGCCGCCAGGCCACGATGGCGCCAATGGCGGCCAGCACTGTTAGCAGTCCCAGCTGGGCCGTCGGCGTAGGCAACATGCCGCCGCGGATCAGTGCAGCCAGCAACAAAGACAGCGCGGTTGTCAAAACGTAGATGGCTGTGTTCATAACGGCCATGCCGTTGCCGCGCGCATCGATCGGCACCGCTGCCTGGTAGGCCGCCCGTAGCGGCACATTAATCAGTCCCCCCATGAACCCCAGCACAAACCCTGTCCCATCCGCCGTCTCAGCAAAGGAATGAAACGCCAACGCCAGCAATAGCCCCGTGGCGCCGAGCGGCACCAGGCCGAGGCTGCGGCGCGGATGGCCCTGCCACGCCGCTGTCAAGCAGCCTAACCCTGCACCGGCGCCCATCAACAGCATCACCTGCAACAAGCCCTGCGATAGTCCGCGGTCAAGGGTATGCTGCACGAGTGCTCCCGCACCAGCGGTAACGATGGCCTGGAAGCAGGCCAGGCCGAGCAGACTGGCCAACGCCGCTTGGTCCCGACCGATACGCATACTATCGCGGAAGAAGCCGACGATGGCTTGCCCCGGCGGCTCCGGCCGGCGCACGTCTGAGGGAAAAGCGGCCGGAAATGCTGCCGCCAAGCTCAGTACGTTCAGTCCTAGCAAGACGGCGATGACATATCCGGCCAACGGCGTACCGGAATCTGCATCGACTGCCCAGCCCAGTGCCACGCCGCCGACAATAGCGGTTGCTCCGCCCATCTCGATCCAGCCATTGACGCGTGGCAACGGCAAGTGCGCATCCTCGGCCACGGCTGGCAGCATGGCGTAACGCGCCGGGCTGTAAAGCGCCGAACCCAGGGCCGTCACCCCCAGGCAAATCATCCACGACCCATGCCCTGCCGCAAACACGGACACAACCAAGAGCGTGAACGCCGCCGAACCAACCAGTACCCAGCGCCGTGGTAAACTATTATTGATGCAGCCATTGAGGGGAGCCAGCAACACAAACGGCGCGATAAAAACTGCCGTGGCGACATGCCAGGCATCGCCGTTTGTTCCAGCAGCCTGGAGCCAGGCCAGAAAGGCAGTGACGCGCAAGCACCAATCGGCCAAGACGCGCGCGACCTGCGACAGCCACAGCGAAGTCAGACGAATGCGTGCCCCAAACACAAGATACTCCACATCGAAAGGAAGTCTGAGACGCCGAATTCCTTTCGGGATCGTATCCGGCTACCGTCGCGCCAAACAAGATGATTCTGATGGGAGGAGGAGGCGAGCCGGAAGCATAAGCGACGGCCCAGCAGCCGTCATTTCCGTTCCAGATCGTTCGTTTTCGCGCCTTGGCGCACAATGCACGCGGATGACGTCTGTCCTTAATCGATGCGAGGTCCACCATGATACGCAGCACTCTGCCGCCCGACCTGTTCCGCTTCGGCTGGCGTAACGTCCAGCAAATTGGTCCGGACGGCGTCGAACGCTGGTACAGGTGCCGCTGACCCCGGAGGACTTGTTGCACCTGATGAAGAGCGATCAGATTTTGGAAAACACGTAGCAAGAACGGGACCGCCGCTATCTGGCTTCCGTACTGGAATGGCGTCTATCCAGCCATCCGCAGGCGTTGGTGTGGTGGGCTGGCATGCCGACAGCGGAGAAGAAATCGGCAATTGGACCGCCATGACCCGGGCCTTTCATGAAGCCCAGGCACGCATCCGGGCATTGGAAGCGTAGCTCCGCCGCAAGAGAAGCTAGCCGCAAAGGTGCATTCCGAACCCGTCAGGGGGAACGAATCCTGCAGTGCATTCGCCAGAGCGGCCGCCGACCTGCTCCAGCAATTTTTGTGCGAATTTTGGGTTTGGCGCACTGGCGTGGACGGAAAACAGCGTCTTCTTGCGATGCACGAACATGAAGAGCCCCTCTACAGGATTGCGGAAAGGTAAAGCACTTTACGCCTTGAAGCAAAGAGTTTGATCTCCCCTGCGTAACGATCCGTAAAAGGACCTGTTCTTGAGCCAACTCGTTAGCCGGCGTAGCCCCTCTTCCAGCGATACCTTCGGCTCGTAACCCAGATCGCGCTGCGCCGCCGTGATGTCGAACCAGTGGGCCGTCGTCAATTCGCGGACGACGAAGCGTGTCAAGGGCGGCTCCTCTTGGGGGCAAAACACGGCATAGAAAGCCTCCAGCAACCATCCTAGCGCGTAGGCCCATCGTAGCGGTAGGGTGCGCGTTACCGGACCGAGATCTGCGGCATGGAGGATACGATTGACGAGATCCCACAGCGGCACCGGTTCACCCTGGGTGATGAAGTAGACTTGGCCAGCAATCGACGATCCGGGCGCCAGGCGCTCGGCAGCGAGAAGATGCGCCTCGGCGGCATTGTCGATGTAGACGCTGTCGATACACTTCGATTCCGTGCCAAGGCGGCGTAGTCGGCCGGCACGGGCGCGGGCCAGGATGCGCGGGACCAGGTGGTTATCGCCCGGTCCCCAGATGAGATGCGGCCGCAGCGACACCGTTGCCAGAGCCGTGCCGTTGGCACGCAGAACCATGCGCTCAGCGATGGCCTTGGTTTGCGGATAAGCAGAGTCATAATAGGGTGGATACGGCACGGCTTCGTTGACCCCGGCCATGTCGCCTCCAGCAAAGACAACGCTGGGCGAGCTGGTGTACACCAGCCGGGCGATGCCGTGATGACGGCAGGCGGTCAGTACGTTGGCGGTGCCGAGGACGTTGGCGCGATGATAGTCGCGATAGCGGCCGCCGACGCCGGCCTTGGCCGCGACGTGGAACACCGTATCGCAGCCTGCCGCGGCACGCGATACGGCGATGGGATCGGCAAGGTCACCTTGATACTGCACCACACCAAGCGAATCGAGTTCCGCATAACGGCGGCGTGAGAAACTATGGACCCGATCGCCGCGCTCGCGCAGACGGCGAACAAGGGCAGAGCCGAGGAAGCCGCCGCCCCCGGTTACCAGTGCATTCATGCTATCACCGTCAAAAAAATGAACCTCGTGGTCGTTCATTGAGAGCTTACTTCCGCTGCCGCCCATATGGCCAATTTCTCGCGGAAGATCTTGGCGTTGTGTCGAATATCCACAGGAAAACTTGGATGAAATAAGATCGTCTGAATATCTCGTGTATGGGCATAATGTGCTCCCAGGGCGAGCAACTCGCGGCGCAGCTCTTCAGCGCCTGGCGAGGCGATCTCCTTGTCGCGTTCCACGCACAACACTGGTACGGCAACGCCGCCGCGCATCACGCCGACCAGGGCGCTGCGATACACCGCCGGATGAGCGTTGAAGACACCTTCGCAGGGAACGGTAAATAGCGTGCCATTCGCGGTGACAACACGCTGCGATTTGCGGCCACAGAACCAGAGCCGGCCGGACGCATCGACGTATCCAACATCACCCATGCGATGATAGAAACTACCGTGGATAGGATCTGCGATCTTGGCCAAGGCAGTGGACTCCGGGCGCTCCCAGTAGGACGCCGTAACAACGGAACCTTTTACGACTATTTCGCCGATTTCGCCGGCCGGAAGTTCGAGATCATCACTCCAGGTCGGGATCGCCTCGTCGCTGATGGGGATGATTTTGACAGTCATGCCCTTGACGGGTCGGCCGACGCAGACGCCGCCACCCTCGGCGGTTCGGTGCCGGGTCTCCTGCAAAATCTCTTCGCTGCCAATGGAACACACCGGCAATGCTTCGGTGGCGCCATAAGGCGTGTGGACTTGGGTACCCTCCGGCAGCAGCGCGGCGAAGCGTTGGATCGCCTGCCACGGTACCGGAGCGCCGGCAGAGATGACGCGACGCAGCGTTGGCAGTTGGACGCCATGTGCCGCAGCATAACGACCAACACGCTGGATGAGTGCAGGAGAACCGAACAGGTTTGTCACGCTGAAGAAGCGGATAGCATCGAGGATCTTGCAGGGATCGACGTGCGCCGGCCGCGTCGCATCCATCTCTGGAATGATCGAGGTCATGCCGAGCGCGGGACCGAACAGACCGAAAAGCGGAAACGTCGGCAAATCGACTTCGCCGCGTTCGATGCCGTAAAGGCGGCGCAGACTCTCGACCTGAGCGGTAAAAATACCGTGTGTGTACACAACGCCCTTGGCGACGCCGGTGCTGCCACTGGTGAACAAGATCGCGGCCATCTCCTCAGCGCGTGTGCTGGCGAGGACAGACATTCTCTTGTCTCCGCCGAGCCAACGCACTTGTTCCAAGGTCCAACCGCCCCAACCGAAGCGCCGGCCAGTGGTGACGCAGACGCGGAGACTATTGCGCCCCCAGCCGAACAAGATACGGGCCAGATGGGCTTTCGGGATGCCGATGAACGCTTCCGGCCGCGCTTCGGCCAAACAGACGCCAAGGTTTTTCAGGCCCATACCGGGATCGATCATCACGATGACCGCTCCCACCTTGAACAGCGCGAACGTCAGTGCGAAAAACTCCAGGCCCGGCGTCACCATCAATACGGTGCGAACCCCGCGGCCGATGCCGATCCGTTCCAACCCGCGCGCCAGCACATCGCTCTCCGCATTCAACTCGCGGTAGGTGTAGTGGCGATAGCGAATGCGTCCGTGACGATCACGGCCAAACGGCTGGGCGATGGCCAGTGTCTGCGGTTGTGTCTCGGCCATCGCCACCAGCGGGGCAGCGATGTTAACGGAATCAGAGTGCGTCGGTGAGCGGAGGCAGTTATACTCCTGATCCCTGGCGCTTGTCATTTCCCTTTCTCCGGCACCTGCGGATGACGCCGCAAAAAATCGCGGACCAGCGGCAGAATCTCTGCCCCGGCGTCTTCGAGAACGTAATGGCCGGCATCCGGAAATAGGTGTACTTCCGCCTGCGGAAAACGGCGACGCCATTCGTCGCGGAAATGGCTATCGAACACGAAATCCCGCTCGCCCCAGCAAATCAGCATCGGCAGCGCTACGAAGCGCTGCAGGCCTTCTGCAACTTCTTGCACCAGATCGAAGCCACGATCATGTGGTGCGAGCGGAATGTCCTGCACGAAGCGCAAAACCGCAATGCGATTCCGCCACGAATCGTAAGGAGCGAGATAGCCATTCCGTACCTCTGGTGGCAGTGGCTTCCGAACACAGTAGCGCAGAGCGCCGCGGCAGAAGGCATTGAATCCCCGAACAAGCAACGGACCCACCAGAGGCGTGCGACACCACCACAGCGACCATGGCAGGCGTTTCGCAGACGGCAATGGAAATGCCGCCGTATTGAGAATGACTAATCGTTTGATGCGCTCCGGATGCCGATGTGCGAAGGCCATGCCGATCATGCCGCCCCAATCGTGCAGGACCAATGTGAGATTCTCACGCAGCTCCAGATGATCCAGCAGCGCCTCCAAGTCGGCGACGCGCTGCCGCAACGAGTACTCATATCGAGAATCATCGGGCTTATCCGATAAACCGCAGCCGATATGGTCCGGCACGATGGTGCGATAATCGTCGCGCAGTCCAAGGACGAGCTTGCGGTAATAGAACGACCATGTGGGATTACCGTGCAGCATCACCAATGGCTCGCCGTGGCCTTCGTCGAGGTAGTGGTAACGGAGACCGGAAAGATCCAAATAATGGTTTGCAAACGGATACAATGCTCTAACCGTGCTGGAGTGTCCTTGACGAAAGAGTCTCGCTCAAGATACAAGGAGAACGGAGGATCGCCAATGGGGCAATTTTGGGTTTCTTTCTTGAATGGTTAGAACGCAGATGTTTATTCCCAAAAGCGTGGCAATCCTGTCAGTCCTCGAGGTGCCTGTCACCATTCGAGTCCCAGCATTAGACAATTCAACCCGCTGCCGATGCCGAGAAATCCTACACGGTCTCCTGGACGCAGAAACTCGCGCTCTTCCGCCAGCGCGGCGGTCAACGGCAGCGATACGGTCCCCATGTTGCCCAGAAACGGATACGTGGAAAATTCTTTGTCCTCGGCGATGCCCAGCGCTTTGAGGATCGAATCGCGATGGCTGGCGCCGACTTGATGGCAGATGATCTTATCTACGGTGTCGGCGGCCCAGCCCAAGCTGTTGAGGAAAGCGTGCCACGTTCGTAGGCCCAATTCGACGCCGTTGCGCAAGACGGCGACAGAATCGGTGGACGTGAACTGCCGCAGGGCCGCTCGCATACCTTCCAATCCCCATCGGCAAAGTCCATAATACTGCGGTGCTGCCTGCGTGGTGCCGCCCAGGATGCGGCGGCGCGGTTCGGCACCAAATGAGCCGTCGGTGATAAGCACAGCCACGGCGCCGGAGCCGCCGGTTAGCGTGGCCAGCGATTTCGTGAACACGTCCATGTTGGGTGTTTGCAGCATGGTTTCGATCATGGCGTCGTTGATCTCGCGGGCCGTCTCGCAGGAGACAACCAGGCCGGCGCGGACCTGGCCCAACTCGATGCGGTTGGCGATATCCACGATGCCGTTGAGGACGCCCAGACAGGCATTGCTGATATCGTAGATGGTTTCGGGGTTGATGCCCAACTCGGCGGCGACACGGCAGGCGGTGGCCGGTTCGAACTCCTCGCGGCAGACAGCGGCGTAGATGAGCACTTGTATGTCTTGCGGCCGAATCCTGGACACGGCCAGCGCCTTGCGCGCGGCCAACACGGCGCCGCGCGAAGGCGGATAGCCCGGCTCCCACCAACGGCGTTCGACGATGCCGGTCAGCGCTTCCAGTTGGCCTTCGGACAGATGCAGTACCTCGTAGACCGGACGCAGCCGGGCTTCCAGCTCCTGCGTGGTCACCACCTCGGCCGGCAACTCGTAACCGATAGCATCGATGAAAACATGAGAATATCTCATTTCGGATCGTTTACTCGTAGCGTGAAATCGTTCATCTGGTAGATAATCAACCCATCCACTAGCAAGAAACCATCGGCCGTCAGCGTCCGCGTCGCGTCATCGCGGGCTGTGACGATAGCTTGCACCGTCACCTCCTGGCTGGTCGGGACTACCTGGCCACGATAACGCCAGCGATGCATTTTTTCCGGGCAAGCGAGGAAACGCCCGTTGCGGCAATTGGGCCAATATTCTACGGCTGCCGCCTTGAGCAATTGCAAAAACGCTTCCAGGCCGAGAGAGCCAGGCCACACGGGATCCTGATAAAAGTGGGCCTGGAAGAACCACTCCTCCGGATCCACGATCTTTCGGCCCTCGACGAAACCTAGGCCGTGCGGACCGCCATTGGGTAGAAAACACTCAATGCGATCAATCATCCGCAGCCGATCGTCGGGGAACGGGGCTTGGCGCGGATAGACAAAGCCCTTCGGTCGCTCATGCTCCTGGTTCGCTGGTACGTAAGGCTTGGCCTCGCGGATGCCAACCTGCTGAGCCAAGGCATCGCGCGAGAAGAAACCGAATGTCGTTTGCCCTCGATAAATCTCTCCCCTGTTGCTGCGCACGGCGAACGCGTAGCTTTGAATAATCATGCCACCCGACGATGCCACGCGCTGCAGTCGGACGTGCGTGGTCAAGGTACCGGTGGCCGGTGTCACGACTCCAAGCACCTCGGCCTGGCCTTCCAGATTGCGGAAGGCCAGATCGACAGGACTGGTTAGTGCCGAGCCGGCGTAGGCCGCCAGAAAACCGCATGCTTGCAGAGCGACTTCCAGCAACACGGCGAACGGCATGATCGGCTGCCGCTCGGACGCAAAGTACCAGGCGTCCGCAGGGACATCATATTGCGCCTCGACGATGCCGCCCGCAACCATCTTGTACGGCTCGGCTTCAATGTGCGTGATGCGATCGATGAAAGAAAACGGCGGGCGCGGCAGTCGGGCGACAAAGCGGCCATCATCGAAGATGCGATACGGTTCACCGAATGCATCGGACGGTTTGCCGGCGGCGAAGGCAAGAATGTGATGCTTCTCGAATAGCGCCGGCAAGCGGGGCCGCGTCAATGCCCCGAGTGCCTGCGCGTTTCGGGGCGTCGACACGGCTCCACTTGCCCAGTACGCCGCAATCCTCTCACGCGTCAGCCCCGATAGCCGTACTGACACATTCGTGATTTCGACAATCAGCTTGCCATCGGCGTACAGGAGCGCGTCGGCCAAGGCATACGGCTCCGGGCGATAACCGCGTTCCTTGAGAACCACTTCGTAGGCGACGGTGCGCGTTGCTGCCGTCACTTGGCCACGGCATTTCAACACACTGGCCACACCGGGCACGGGCTCGCAGACCACATCGGGGACTTCAGCAATCCATCCTAATCGGAG
>Ga0070737_10005681_pt1 | contig 11803 bp, 8 predicted proteins | sample Coa_R1_10_FD_66438 | JGI IMG/M metagenome (GOLD analysis project Ga0070737, IMG submission 66438) | Surface soil microbial communities from Centralia Pennsylvania, which are recovering from an underground coalmine fire - Coalmine... | ecosystem: Environmental > Terrestrial > Soil > Unclassified ... | reverse complement strand
AGCGGATGAAATCCCACACGATCAGGAAGTACCCAGCGAAATGCATCTGCTGGATCATGAGGATCTCGCGCTCGAGGCGCTCGACGTATTCGGGCAGGTCGTGCTTGAGGCGCCCTTGCGCGCGCAAAGCTTCGAGACGCGGGCGGCGTTTCTCAAATCCTTCGCGGGCGACATAGGCAAAGAACGTATCCGGGGTGTGGCCGGCGGGGACTTCGAAGCGCGGAAAGGGGTCTTTGACTTTTTCGAGCTTCACCCGGCAGCGCTGCGCGATGTCCCAGGTGCGATCGAGCGCATCTTCGACTTCGGCGAAGCGGGTCATCATCTCGGCGCGCGACTTGACGTAAAAGTCGGGCGTGCTGAAGCGCATCCGGTTCGGGTCGGACATGGTTTTGCCGGTCTGGATGCAGAGCAGAATTTCGTGCGCGCGCACATCGTCGTAGGTGAGGTAATGGGCGTCGTTGGTGACAACGAGCGGAATGCCGGTTTCCGCCGACATGCGGCGGATCTGGGGCATGACGAGCTTGTCGGGGTCGAGCCCGTGGTCCTGCATTTCGAGAAAGAAGTTCTGCTTGCCGAACAGGTCGGTGTATTCGTTGGCGAGCCGGCGGGCATCCTGGTAGCGATCCGCCATGATGGTCTCGTTGATGTCGCCGCGCAGGCAGGCCGACATAGCGATCAAACCTTTTGAATGGCGCGATAAAAGGTCCTTGTCGATGCGCGGCTTGTAGTAGAAGCCATCGAGGTAGCCGGTGGAAACGAGCTGAATGAGATTCTTGTAGCCTTCCTGCGTTTCGCACAGCAGAACTAGATGGTTGTAGCGGTCCGAGTCCGCCTTGACCTTATGGCCGTTTTGCGAGACGTAGACCTCGCAGCCGATGACGGGATGAATGCCCTTGGCGGCAGCTTCGTTGTAGAACTCGACTGCGCCGAAGAGGTTGCCATGATCGGTCATGGCAATGGCGGGCATCTGCTGACGATGGACAACGTCCATGAGCTGCTTGATGTCGCAGGCGCCATCAAGCAGCGAGTAATCAGTGTGGCAGTGGAGGTGAACGAACGGGCGTTCGGGCATTGCGGACTACTCTAGTGTAGCGGCAGCGAGGCTTGGCGGCGGGCCGAGATCCGGCGGGTAAAACGGGCTGCGGCGGGGGGCATAAGTGCTAGGGAAGTACCGTACTCGTCGCTCGAAAGTAACCGAATATTAATAGCTCTGTAACAGCGGTCCTGTAACTTCGTGGGGAACTATGACCAAATCATGGACTATTTCCCTGCTTTGTCTGCCTTTGATAGCATGGCAGCTTTCAGCGGCTGATCCGCCGGGTGCGGCGCCGCCGTCATCACCGGAGGCAAGTGCCGCGGCACCGCCATCGCCGGGCGGCGACACGCCAGCGCCGGCGAGCACAAACGATCTGAACCAGCTTCGGCAGCGGATCGCCCAACAAGAGGAGGCGATCAAGAAGCTGCAGCAAGCTGTGGAGGAGCAGCGGGCGCTGCTCGAAAAATCCGTGCAAGCTGTCAATACGGCCGCACAGGGCGGCACTCCGGCGGTGGCGGGAACCGATGCCATTGCGAATGCCGCTCAGGTGAAGATCGTGCCGGCCGTCAATGTGGCGCGTCCGAATATCGCGCTGCAGAAACTCCCGACTGAGCCGAGTTCTCCGCTCGGCATCCACATTGGGGACACGACGTTCACGCCGCTGGGATTTGTCGACGCCACGTTCTTCGCCCGGTCGACGAACGTCGCAAGCGGCATCGGGACGAACTTCGGCAGCGTGCCGTTTGTGAACTCGACGGCCGGCAATGAATCCGAGACTAACTTTTCCACGCAGAACAGCCGGATCGGGTTTCGGGTGGATTCGAACGTTTTGGGCGCGAAAGTGCTCGGCTACTTCGAGGCTGACTTTTTGGGACAGGCGCCGCCGACGGTTTTCGTCACCAGCAACGCCGATACGTTCCGCATGCGTAACATCTTTGTGGACGTGAAGAAGGGGTGGTTTGAAGTATTGGGCGGGCAGGATTGGTCGATGCTGACGCCCAATCGGGTCGGTCTTTCGCCGGTGCCCACCGACATCTTCTATACGCAGAACATGGACACGAACTACCAGGCGGGCCTGGTTTGGACGCGTCAGACGCAGTTCCGCTTTGTGCTGCATCCGAGCGATGATTTCGCGATCGGGCTTTCGCTCGAGAACCCGCAGCAGTATGGCGGCGGATCGGGCGGCGGATCGGTGATCACGGTGCCGACGGCCTACGCCAGCCTGCTCACCAACAATGCGCAGATCAATAACGGCGTGAGCGTCACCTCGACACCGAGCCTGTACGGCGGCACGAATACGCCGAACGTCGCGCCGGACATTATTTTGAAGGCTGCCTATGACGGGCACCTGGGGGACAAGCTGTTCCACGTAGAAGCGGGTGGCCTGGTCAGCAACTTCCGGGTGGAAGAAGGATCGGGAACGACGAAGGCTCCGTATCTCAGTCAATCGGCGACGGGCTATGCGGGCGAGTTCAACAGCAACCTGCAGATCACCAAGAGCTTTCACCTGATCGAGAACCTGTTCTGGGGCGAAGGCAACGGCCGGTACATTTTCGGCCTGGCGCCGGATTTCATCGTGAATGCGAACGGCTCGCTGTCGCCGCTGCATTCGGGTTCCACGGTGGACGGGTTTGAGTGGAATCTCGGAAAGAATACGCTGCTGAGTCTGCTGTACGGCGGCGTCTTTATCGGGCGCGATGTCACGGAGGTTTCCACCGTCAGCTCGAAAGGTGCGATCACGTTCACCCCTTACGGCTATGGCTATGTGGGTTCGAACCAGAACCGTGCGATCCAGGAAGGGACGGCCGATATAATCCAGACGCTGTGGAGCAATCCGAGCTATGGCAAGCTTTCGCTGATCATCCAATACTCGTACCTGGACCGCAATCCGTGGTACTACGCTGCGAGCACGGGCGCGCCGAAGGAAGGCCACACGAACATGGGATACGTCGACTTGCGATACACGCTTCCATAAACCGGTTGCAAATCGAGCGATGGCTGGGCGCCGGAAAAAAACCGGCGCCCTTTGTTTTTGGCGGGAAGGAAATGCGGAGAGAACGCGTGGCAAATAAAAACGCCCTCGGAGACCCGAGGGCGGAAGGTTGAACTTCTGACCCGCGCTTGCGGGTAGCCTTATTTACTTTCCTTTTTTCTTGGTGGCGGTCTTCTTCGCAGTCTTTTTTGCGCCGCCGCTCTTCTTGGTTGCGTTCTTCATCGAGCGATTCTCCCTAACGTAAATTTGCAATCCATACAGATCGCAGTGTGATTCATATATAAGATTGTTCGCAATAGAAGTCAAGAGAAAAATTACAGACGGGAGTGGGGGCGGGCGGCGCGGGAGGGCTTTCCGGGTACAAAAACGTAAAGCTGGATTTTGTTTTACCGCTTCGAGGGTTGGTTGGCGTCCTTCGAGAGAGTGGAATTGTGGGATGATTCGAAGCGATGAAGTCCTGCGAGGCGGCCGGTTGAGGAAGCACGCCGCACTTTCGCGCTGCGCGTTGGCGGCAGCGGCGTTGTGGCTGGGCGCGCTTGCCGGCTGCGGAAAAAAGCATCGCGCGGCGCCAACGCAACCCGCGCCGCAGCCCTCAACGGCGAGTGCGTCGAGGCGGCCCGCCGCGCCTGTTACTGAAAGACCTGGCGCGCGTCCTATGCTGGCGGTTCCCACGGGCTACACGGAAGAAGGCGTAGCAAGCTGGTACGGAATTCCCTTCCACGGGCGGGCGGCGGCCGACGGCGAGATCTACGACATGGAGACGATGGTGGCGGCGCACCGGCTGATGCCGTTCAATACGTGGCTGAAGGTGACGAACCTATCCAACCAAAAGAGCGTGAATGTGCGCGTGATCGATCGCGGGCCGTTTGTGGATGGACGCATCATCGATCTTTCGAAAGCGGCGGCGCGGCAAATCGATCTGATCGGGCCGGGCACTGGACGCGTGCGTCTGGAAGTGATCTCAGCGCCCGCCGATATTCCAGCGAACGATTTTTACGCGGTGCAGGTGGGCGCTTTCTCGATGTACGCGAATGCGGAGCGCGCGCGGGAGCAATACGCGCAGCGCTACGGGACGGCGCAGCTTGCGATGAAGCAGGGAAAAATTCGGATGTGGCGCGTGTTGGTCGGCAAGGAAACTTCGATTCAAAGCGCACAGCAACTGGCGAATACTCTGGCCGCTGAGAATCGAGACGTGTTCGTGGTGCGATTAGACGAGACCGTTCTGAACGCGCACGAGCCGGCAGAGCCAGCGCCCGCGCCATTGCCGGCGGCCGCGCCTGCTGCGACTCCGGGCCCGGCTCCTGAGAGCGATGCGCCGGCAACGCCGCCGCCGCGATAGCGACACGCACGCAACAGAGACTTTCCCCCCAGCGTGCGCACTATGTTCACGAGGAACTCCTAGCCTCGCAGCATTGACTGCGATCCGAAGCGGGGCGGGCGCTCAGAAGGACGTTTCCGTGACGCCGCAGATCGCGCTGGATTTTTCGCCGCTTTCCACCCTGGTCGGCAACTCGCCGGCCATGCGGCAAGTACATAGGCTGGTGACGCGCATGGGCAAGTCGCGCTTCCCCGTTTTGATTCTGGGCGAGACCGGCACGGGCAAGGAAGTGGTTGCGCGCGCCATTCATGCGATGGAGGGGCGCGGCCAATTCGTCGTGGTCGATTGTTCGTCGCTGGTGGGTCCGCTGATGGAGAGCGAGCTCTTCGGATACGCGAAAGGCGCATTCACGGGTGCGCACGTGCAGAAACTGGGACTGCTCGACGCGGCAAACGGCGGGACTGCATTTTTCGACGAGATCGGCGAGCTGCCGCTCGAGATGCAGATGAAGCTGCTGCGTGTTTTGCAGGAGAAAGAATTTCGCGCGGTGGGCGGGCTTTCGCAACGCAGCTCGAATTTTCGCGTGATTGCGGCGACCAATCGCGATCTGGCCGAAGAGGTGGAGGCGAAGCGATTCCGGCAGGATCTGTATTATCGATTGAACGTCATGCGCCTGCGGCTGGCGCCGCTGCGCGAGCGCAAAGAGGATCTGCCGGCTCTGGTGCTCCACTTTCTACAGCGCTATGGGAACGGCCACAAGCTGCCGGACGAAGTGATGGATGCGCTGGTGGAGTACGATTGGCCGGGCAACGTGCGCGAACTCGAGCACACGGTGCAGCAGATGGTGGCGATGAACTCGGGCCCGTGGATCTCGATCGCCGATCTTCCGTCCTCGGTGGTCAATCGTTCGTTCGAGCGCGCCCTGGCTGGAGTGAATGGAAAACATGGGGCGATGCCGGCAGGCGGCGCGCTGCTCGATGGCAGAGAAAGCATCCGGCCGCTGGCGGAAGTAGAGAAGTGTGCAATTTTGCATGCGATCGACTACACCAAAGGCGATCGCACCTTAGCCGCGGCAATGCTCGGCATAGGTAGAACTACGCTATACCGCAAATTGAAAGAGTACGGGCTGTAAGATTGAGATCGTGCGAATTGCGCTCGATGCTACTTACAGCGTGGACCCGCGGCCAACCGGAATTGGCATCTACTCGAATGCTCTGCTGATCGGCCTTGCCAACCGCTACCCGGACGACATTTTCTATCATTGCTACCGGCCGAAACAATATTTAAAAAAACCGCGCAACCTGCGTGCCAACGTGCGGCAGAAAGTATTGTACTCGCCGCTTCCTCTCTTCGGGCCCGAGCTTTTTCACGGCGTGAACCAGCGCGTGGATAAGCGTTATGCCAAGCGGATCGTTTCGACGTTTCACGATCTGTTCGTCATGACGGAACAGTATTCGACGCCGTCGTTTCGGGCACGCTTCACGGAGCAGGCGAAGGTGGCGGCGCAAAACTCGGATTTGATCATCGCTGTTTCGCAGTTTACGGCCGAGCAGGTGAACGGGTTGCTCGGAGTAGACCGTTCGCGCATCCGGATCATTCCGCATGGCGTCAGTCCGCCTTCGCCGGAACTCTGGCACAAGAGAGAAAATATCATCCTGACGGTGGGGGCGTTGCAGGTGCGGAAGAATTTCGTGCGCCTGATTGACGCGTTTGAGCGCGTCTCCGGAGATTGGCGTTTGATTCTCGCCGGGGCGCGCACGGGCTATCGCGCTGGAGCCGTCCTCGAACGGCTGCGCAACAGCGACTGTAAGGACCGAATTCAGCTTGTGGGCTACCAGTGGCCGGCGGAGCTCGAAGCGCTATACAGCCGCGCGTCTTTATTTGTGTTTCCGTCGCTCGACGAGGGCTTTGGGCTTCCGGTGCTAGAGGCGATGGCGCACGGGGTTCCTGTGATTACATCGAATCGGCCGGCTTTGGTTGAAGTAGCGGGCGACGCCGCGCTATTTATCGATCCTCAGAATACGGAGGACTTGGAATACGCGCTCGAACGGTTTATTACCGAGCCCGCCCTGCGGAACGAGTATATACAGCGTGGGCTCGAGCGCGCAAAACAGTATCCGTGGGACCGCACCATCCGGGCGACGCACGAGGTCTACAAGGAATTACTCGGTTAGTGGTTGTTTATGACGCTGCACGGATGTCGTTCGACACCCGCAAGGAAACTTACTTCTGCTCGTCTTCGACGGAAATTTTCAAGGCGCGCAAAAACTTGTGGTCCTGGGAAGTCAACCGGATCTTACCGGTGGATTCATGCCGTACCGGTTCAGAGTCTTCCGCGGTTTCCGATTCGGAATCGCCATCCTCTTCGCGTTTATTGAAGCCGATGGTCGCTTCGAGGACCAGGAACACGTCATATCCGGCGCGTTTGATTTCGCCAATGGCGCCGGCAATACGGTCCGAGTCGGAGAGGGATTCGTTGATTGCGTTACCCAACTCCTGCATCAACTCCTTCAATCGATCGTCCAAAACATCCCCTTTCACGGGCACTTTCAGGTTATCACCTGATCGGGTATTCGGAAGCCACGGAAATAAGTACGCCCAGTAGCAAATGAACACTCAAAGTACTAGTGGGCACAGGCCTACGCAGCGTTTCCATCTATTTGATGCACAAATACCTAGGATTAACTCCTGGTACCAAGCGGAACAGGGGGATGTGGTCCGGAACAGTATTTAAGTTTCGGAATTTTGCTGTTCGTAAGCCTTGGTAGAGTAGCGGGCGGCTTCTTCCTGGGCGCCGCCGGTGTTGTCGTGGGTACGAATGGCCTGCTTGTATTCGTTTACCGCGCGGTCGCGCTGGCCGGTCAGGTCGAAAATTTTCCCTAGATTCACGTGCGACCAGACCTCGGTCCATTTGGGGTCAAGGTCGCCGTTGATGGCCGCGCGAAATTCGTTGGCCGCCGATTGAAAATTGTGCTGCTTGAAGAACAGCTCGCCGATGCGGTAATGGGCAAGGGAGCTGTTTTTATTCACCTCGAGCGCTTTTTGGTATTCACGCAAGGCGTTCGCATAATCGTTGATCTCGACGAACTGTTCTCCGCGGCGAATCGCGACGGCGATCTGCATGCTCGGGTCAAGCCGCAGCAACACATGGTTGGGATCGATCACCACTTTGCGCGGTTTGCCGAAGGTGTCGACGCTGAATTCCGACGACGTGCCGGTGACCTCGATGCGCTTGTCTTCCGGGTTGCCTTCGGTTTCAATTTTCAGCTCGACGGGCATGCGGAACGTGTCCAGATCCTGGTTGATTTTGCCGACAATCCGGAAGCCTTGCTGGGTGCGCAGCACCGTGTACTCGAGCTTGAACTCGGGCGAGCCGCTCGATTCGAGCCACTGGATGAAAAAGTAACGCAGCTCCTGGTTGGAGACCTGCTCAAACACCTTGCGGAACTCTTCGCTATTGACGGATTGCCAACTGTACTTATCGATGAAGGCGTGCAAGGCTTTCTTGAAATCCGCGTCGCCCACGACGCTGCGCAGCATGTTGAGGATGGCCGCGCCCTTGGCGGCCGTCAACGCCCAATACTCGGGGGAATAATCTTCGAGGCGCCCCGCCTGCAGGACGGGCGGATCTTTCATGGTCAGGGCTTCGACGTAGGTGTTCTTCAAGTCCGATTCCATGGCGCCGGGCCCGGCCGTGTGCTCCAGGTACAACAATTCGGAGAAGCGCGCGGGTCCGTTTTCGAGCCACAGATGGTTGCGGTTCACGGGGGAAACCAAAACGCCCCACCATTGCCGCGAAAGCTGATTCGCGAGCACGTTGTTGTTGACTTTGCGGGTAATGGAGCCGGGCGCCAGGAAAATGATGCCGGGCGCGGAGTAACCGTTCACGGCGCCGTCTTCGGTTTCCACCAGCGTGAGGTTGGCTTGCGGAGCAAGGCCGTATTCGGAGGTGAGAAACGTCATGATCTTGCCGGTCTCGTCGCCGTAATCGTGGGCCGCTTGCGTCTGCGGGTCGCGGAAGAAGACGTTGGTGCTGATGCCTTCCGACGTGACGTGCACGGGATTGTCCTTCACGATGGCGATGCTTCCGGGAAAGCTGGCCTTTTCGTAGTGGAACGAATAGATGGTGCCGCCGTTCGCGGCGCGGTCGGTCTTCAAATCGCCGCTGCCGATGACCTGGTAGCCGGCGGGTGCGGTGATGCGCAGGTCGGCAGCGAATCGATTGACGGTATAGCCGTTTACCGGGAACCATCGGGCCGGATACAACAGATAGCCGAAATCGGGGTGCAAGGCAGCGAACTTGATACCGGATACGGGCGAATCTTCGTTGCCGGTCAGCTTGCCGTCGTAGGTGAGGGAAAGCTCGCAGGGCTGGGCCTTCTGGAGCGGGGCCGGAAAATTCACCTTGATGGTGAAATCTTTGTCGTCGCGCGAGGTGTCGAGCGTGCGGCCTTGCGAATCCACGGCTTTGGAGACAGTCAGCGCGTTGTTCAACTCGAAGACTGCGGCGGGCGTGCTCTCGAGCGGGGTGAAGGCGATCTTGGCAGTGGCGACAATCGACTGCGTACGCGGGTTGACTTCGGCTTCAATGGTGTATTTCTGTACGTCGATGCGTGGACGCCTGTCCTGCGCCCAGGTGCAAATGGCGAAGGCAATGAGAATGGTCCACTTAAAACTGCGCATGATTTCTTATTTTCTCCCGGACAGGTTGAAAGCTTGCGCGTCCTCGATCGCCGGCGCGGAGGGAGGCGGTTTGAGAGGATGCCCGAAGGTGGTAAGCCCCTCCGCGATCAGGTCCGCGGCGTGCGTGAGCGGGTCAGCTTGGCGAGTGAGCGCGGCGCGAACACCAGCCAGTTCCGAGCGCATGCGGCTAGCGCGTTCCGGTTGGGTGAGCAAGTCGCCCGCAGCCGCAGCCAAGCGTGCGGGCGTCATGTCTTGCTGCATCAACTCCGGCACGATCAGCCGGCCGGCGATCAAATTCACCATGGAAAGAAAAGGAACTTTGACAAGCCTTCGTCCTGCCCACCAGCTCAGTGGATTGACCCGATAAAAGGTCACCATCGGCGTTCCGAGTACGGCCGCCTCCACAGTAACGGTGCCGCTGGCGGCGAGCGCCAAATCGGCATGGCCGATGCAGTCCCAGGTCTCGTTTTCTATTACTTTGATGGACAGCGCTTCGAGGGGTTCCCGAAAACTTGCGAAAGTGTTGCGTGTGCGGAAGCCGTCCTGGGTCGCGAGCAGCACATGCAAGGCGAATCGGCGGCGAAGGAGGGCGACGGTATTGAGCAGCACGGGTAGATGGCGTCGTATCTCGACGGAGCGGCTGCCGGGGAGCAGCACAATGGTGGCGCGGTCGGTTGCGAGACCGTGGCGCGCAAGGAATTCCGGCCGCGAGGTTCGGGTACGAACCATGGAGGCCAGCGGATGCCCTATATAGGTTGCGTTGACGCCGCGCTCGCGAAACCACGCCTCTTCAAACGGGAACAGGCAGAAGAGTTTCTCGACCAGCTCGCGGAGGATGGCCACCCGGCCGGGACGCCACGCCCAGACCTGTGGCGCCACCAGGTAGTAAACGGGCACGCCGCGGCGTTTGAGATGGCGCGCGAGGCGCAAGTTGAAATCGGGATTGTCGGTGAGGAGTGCGGCTTGGGGCGGATGCTCGGCGGCGAAGCGGAGCAGCTTGCGGTATTCGCGGTAAATACGTGGTAGATGCCCGACCACTTCGGCCAGGCCGACCACGGAGAGATTGGCGGCATCAATCACGGGCTCGACGCCGAGGGCCTGCAGCTTGGGACCCGCGCAGCCGTAGAAGCGAGCGGAGGGATCAAGCTGAAGCAGGCGCGAAACGACTGGGGCGGCGTACATATCGCCCGAAGCCTCGCCGGCGGAAACGAGAAACTGCACTGCGTCCCCTCAAGTGTAGCAGCGGAAAGCGTATTGTATAGGATGCGCCAGCGGAGCTTGTTACCGGGAGTGCCGTTCGGGAAACGAGGCGGAAGCAGGCGTCGCGGCGGCCGGAACGGGCGGGCGGCTTTGCTAGAATCGAGGCGGAAAAGGTAGATGTCCACCCAACGAGAGCCGACTCCGGCGAGCCCGGCTCAAACGAGCTTAGCGAAGGTCAGCGTCGGGCAATTTGCGGAGCGATTCCGCGGCGAAGCGATTCCGCTGAGTAACACGTTCGGCTATTTCTGTGCTTCGATTCCCATGAGCGAGGAAGTGTTGAAGGAGTATCTGGAGGAGCCGATTGCGGCTCTGCCTCCTTCGATCGCGGCCATGCTTCCCCACATTTCGATTCTGCTGGTGCCGTACCTGGAGCGTTCGGGCGAGCGGAGCTCGAAGGCCAAGCGAAAGACGCGCTCGGCGTCGCTCGAAAAAGTGGGGGATTTCGTGGTGGCGGATCGGCCGGCGGAGGGACGGCAATCGTGGACCTCGCAGGTCAGCTTTGAGAACGAGACCGTGCTGGTATTCGCGCTCAAAGAGCAGGACGTAGCCGAGTATCATTACCGGTTGTACCGGCGCTTGGCGGCGTTGGTGGCCGATAAGTGGTCGCCGGAAGCGGCGGCCGGCTATAAGGCGATGATTCGCGAGGAACTCGCTTCGACCGTACACGGCGAAGTGGACGACGAGAGCTGGCAGGCCAAGCAAGCGCTGCGGCGGCGACAGACCAATAGCAAGCGCGACAGTCCGTTGTTTGCCGAGTACGTGCGGCAATCTTTTATCGACACGTTGACGCTGTACTTACATGGATTATGCTGCGACATTGATGTCGAGACAGGCCCGCGGCAGTTGCCGAGCCGGCATCTGCGCAAGCGTTTGAACCTGCTGAAATCGTTGTATCCCGCGCCGCAGGGTTACGCGGTATTTCCCGAAGACGCCGACGAGTTGAAGACAAGCGAATAACTCAGTCGCTGTCGAGAATCTTTCGCAGAATACGGATTGCGCCTTCCTTGCCGCGATGGCCGATTTCGTTGCGCGGCCCGACACAGCTCGGGCAGCCTGATTCGCAGGCGCATTCGGAGGCGAGCTCTAGCGCCCCGGCCAGGAGTTCTTTGCCGCGGCGAAACAGCGGATCGCTTTGCCCGATGCCGCCCGGGTAGTTGTCATAGAGCACAATTTCGGGTTCGAAGGCGTGCGAGGTTTGGCTGGAATCGTCGAGCACCGCGACCGCGAGATCGCGCGGATCGGCGAGCAGCAGCACGGTGGCAATCGTCTTGAGGACGTTGCCGGCGCCATGCAGGGCGTCTTGCAAATCGGCGGCCGAGTAAGTTGTGAAATCGTCGAAGAAGGCGGAATCGAAGTGCAGCCAGAAGGCGGTGGTATGCATCTCCTGCTCTGGCAAGGACAAGTTCCCAGCGCCGACGTTCTCGAGCGTGTAGAACTTGATTTTCTTGAATCCGATTACCTGGCGCTTGACGCGCACTTCGCCGTGGGCCGAGCGGGCGAGCGCGCTGCGAGC
>Ga0070737_10005677_pt1 | contig 11809 bp, 12 predicted proteins | sample Coa_R1_10_FD_66438 | JGI IMG/M metagenome (GOLD analysis project Ga0070737, IMG submission 66438) | Surface soil microbial communities from Centralia Pennsylvania, which are recovering from an underground coalmine fire - Coalmine... | ecosystem: Environmental > Terrestrial > Soil > Unclassified... | reverse complement strand
TCATCGGTCACCAGCTTCTGCCGCTTCTTCATGACAGAAGTTCAACAATCCAACCCCCTCAAACGGAAGTGCCTGCCTTGAGGCCGAACCTATTTATGAAATACGCTCTACTGTGTGCGATGCCGTGCTCCCAAGCGGCCAGCCGGAGACATGGCCGAGTATCAGCCAATTACAGCCAGCCTGGGGAACCTCAGCGGCATTTGCCCGGACTGTGAGGGGATGATCTTCCGGTGCGCCAGTCTGGCGAAGCTGGCCCAGATTCGGGGGAAATTGGACATCACGTTTGCGGAGGCACGGCGACAAGTAAGCGAGACTGATTCTCCTATCGTAAACAGTGACTTCAGGCAGGGGTGAGAAACCATGACGAAACACAACCCGGAAAATGAACGGATCAAGCGCCGGTACTTCGCTTATCTGAAAGAAGCCAAGCGCCACAGCGAGATGACGGTGGACGCCGCCGCGAAGGCGTTGAGCCGGTTTGAAGAGAACACCCGATACCGCGACTTCAAGGCGTTTCGCTCTGAGCAGGCGATTCGTTCAAGCGGCATCTGGCGGAGCAGACCGGGCAAAGGTCCGGAGAGAAGCTGAGCAAGGCGACTTTGCACGCAACGCTCAAGCAACTGCGGGCCTTCTTTTTCTGGCTGGCCGGGCAGCCGGGTTACCGGGCGCGGTTACAGTATTCCGATGCCGACTATTTCAACTTGTCAGAAAAAGACGCCCGCATTGCCACGGCCCGGCGGGAGAAGGAAGTGCCCACGCTGGAGCAAATGCGGCGCGTGATTGAGACGATGCCGAGCGGAAGCGAGATTGAGCGCCGGAATCGCGCGCTGGTGGCCTTCACGCTCCTGACCGGCGCGCGCGATTCGGCCATTGCCTCGATGAAGCTGAAGCATGTGGACCTGATTATCGGATGCGTTCACCAGGATGCGCGCGAGGTGAAAACAAAATTCAGTAAGAGCTTTACAACCTATTTCTTTCCCGTGGGCGAAGAAGTCCGGCAGATTGTGGCGGACTGGGTGCGGTTTCTGCGCGAAGACAAGCTATGGGGCAATGACGATCCGCTGTTCCCGGCAACGCACATTGCATTGGGGCCGAAGCGCCAGTTTGAAGCGGTCGGACTGGATCGGGAACACTGGAGCACTGCACGCCGATTCGGACGATCTTCCGCGAAGCATTCGAGCGCGCGGGCTTGTCCTATTTCAACCCACACAGTCTACGGAAGACGCTGGCGCGGCTGGGAGAGCAATGCTGCCAAACGCCGGAAGATTTCAAGGCGTGGAGTCAGAACCTCGGCCATGAGAAGGTGCTGACAACCTTAAACAGCTATGGGGCGGTAAGGCAGGATCGACAGGGGGAGATTATTCGCAAGCTGGGTTTGCCTCAGCAGTCTGTTCCGTCAGAGGCCGATGATATTGCGGAGGCTATATTGCGGAAGTTTCAGGCTGCTGGTGTAAGCCTGCCACCCGAATCCCAGCCTCTTAGGCCACTGACCCACGAAACGGAAGCACCTTGCCGCCGCGCTGGGCCTGCTCCAGATAATCGGCCCAGTCCTGCATCATCTTTGCGCGCGGCTCCAGGTAGAGCGCGTGATTGTAGGCCGCGCTGACGGCATTGCGCGGCGCGTGGGCAAGCTGCAATTCGATGTGCTCGTGGTTGTAGCCCTGTTCATGCAGAATGGTAGAGGCCAGTCCACGGAAGCCGTGGCCGGTCATGCGGCCTTTGTAGCCCATCCGCTCCAGCGCTTTGAGAATCGTATTGTTGCTCATCGGCTTCTTTGCATTGCGGTCGCCGGGAAAGAGCCATTCGCTCTCGCCGGTGAGCGTCCGCAGCGTGTTCAGCACGTCCAGTGCCTGACGGGAGAGGGGAACGATGTGCGGCGTCCGCATCTTCATGCGTTCTGCGGGAATGTCCCAGCGGGCTGCCTCCAGGTCAAACTCTGCCCACCTTGCGCCGATCAGCTCGCTGGTGCGCACAAAGGTAAGCGCGATGAGCTTCAAGGCGAGCCGGGTGACGTGCGTTCCGGGATAGACTTCGATGGCGCGCAAAAGGTCCGGCAATTCTCTGGCATCGACGCGCGCATAGTTCACCTTGCGGGTGGATGGCAGGATGTCGCTGGGACGAATCTCCGCCACGGGATTGCGTTTGGCGTACCCGTGAGCGATGGCGTAGCGGAAGACCTGTCCCGTGGTCTCCAGGGCGCGCTTGGCAATGTCGCGCGCACCGCGCTGCTCAATCGCCTTGACCATCGCCACCAGTTCGGGCGCTTCAATCTCTGCGATGGGGCGGGTTCCCAGCTTGGGCAGGATGTCAGTTTCCATCCTGCGCTGCACGTAGTCCACATGGCGGGGACTCTTGCCTTGCCGCCAGTGTTCGAGCCAGCGGGATTGCACGCTCTGGAATGTGTTCTCTTCCTTCGCCTTTTCCGCCTTGCGCTCCGCCATGGGATCGACACCAGAGGCCAGCAGTTTGCGCGCCGCAGCGTGGCGCTCACGAGCCAGCGACAGGGAGACATCTGGATAGCTGCCGAAGGTCATCAGTTTTTCGCGGCCTTCAAAGCGATACTTCCAGCGCCACAACTTGCCACCAGCGGGGGTGATCCAGAGGTACAGCGCTCCGCCATCGCTCATGCGATAGGCGGAAGCCTTGGCTTTCGCTTTGCGAATTTCCGTATCGGTGAGCGCCACGGCAAGCCCTCCAAGAGTCCGCCTGGGAAGATACCCCCAGGGGAAATGCCAACATACCCCCAGATATACCCCCACCGGAATGTGGCTTCCATAGTACCCCGTTGGACGATGCAAAACAAGAAGTTATTTATTTTCAGTTGATTATTATATTGGATTGGACTTTGTAGGATGTCTTCGGAAGGCTTAATGGCGGAGGGAGAGGGATTCGAACCCCCGGTACCCTTTCGAGCACAACGGTTTTCAAGACCGCCGGTTTCAACCGCTCACCCATCCCTCCGCGGCTGGCGGGCACAAACAGTTTACAGTGTCCGCTTTGTGCCCACTGCAAAAGAAATACGCAGCCAGGAGGGGCAGGAAGAACACGCAGCCTGAACGGTGCGCCTGCATTTTCCGGCAATGAATTGCCGGTATCCGGCTTCTGCCGGGCTGCAGATGTAGATGGTGGCCAGGGACGGGATTGAACCGCCGACGCCGGCCTTTTCAGGGCCGCGCTCTACCACTGAGCTACCTGGCCTCAGTGCAGACTTTGCGTTGCAATTTCCTGTGTGGGATTCCGGTCAGGGCCGGGGAGCGAGGACCACGAACAGTGCTCTGCAACCACAGGAAAACAGTATACCAACTCCCCGCTCGCCCAACCAACCCGCCCGGAGCGCCGGATTTGTTCTTCCCATACTGTTGCCCGTACTACACTGGATGGCGACCATGACGAGATCCTGCGCCGTTGCCGTCTGGCTCCTGGCTGCCGTGGCGGCGCGTCCGCTGCAGGCGCAGTCGGGGGCCGCAACCCAGCTCGACGAGTCTCGCGCCGCCCATGCCTATGAGGCCGCATTGCGCGAAGGCCCGCCTGCGGTCCGCGCCTTCCTCACCGATTTTCCCAAGGGAGCCGACCTTCACGTCCATCTTTCGGGAGCCGTCTACGCGGAAACATTTATCCGCGATGCCGCAGCTGACGGCCTTTGCATCAATACCGAGCAACTCAAATTCGCCGAGCCGCCCTGCACCGGTGGCCTGATTTCCGCCACCCTTCTTACCGGAAATATCACTGCCGCGAACCAGTCTCTTTACGACAAACTGGTCGATGCATTTTCCATGCGCAGCTTTGTGCCGTATGCGGAGTGGAGCGGTCACGATCAGTTTTTCGCCACCTTCGAACGCTTTGGCGGCCTGAAAAATCACACAGGCGAATGGGTGGACGAGGTCGCCGCCCGCGCCGCCGGGCAGAACCAGCAGTATCTGGAGCTGATGGAGACGCCGCCCTTCTCGCATGCGGCTCAGATCGCCAACAGACTGGGCTGGAATGACGAGCTGGAGCGCGGCGACCGCGATGCCTTTGTCCGTTACCGCCAGCAACTGCTCGACCACGGCCTGCGCGACGAGGTTGCAATCGACCGCCAGGAAGTCCGCGCCGCCGAGGCCGAGCGCCGCCGCATCGAGCGCTGCGGCACGGCGCAGGCCACACCCGCCTGCCAGGTCGAAATCCGCTATCTCTACCAGGTGCTGCGCGGTCACCCGCCGCAACAGGTCTTTGCGCAGACGCTTCTCGGCTTCGAGACCGTCGAAAAAAGCATCGAGGAGCGCGATCCCGGATTTGTCGGCATCAATTTTGTCATGCCCGAGGACGGCCTCATCTCCATGCGGGATTACACCCTGCACATGAAGATCGTAGGTTATCTGCACTCGATTTATCCGCGCGTTCACATCGCCCTGCATGCCGGCGAGCTGACCATGGGGATGGTCCCGCCGGAGGGCCTGCGCTTCCATATTCGTCAGGCCGTCAAGCTCGCCCACGCCGAGCGCATCGGTCATGGCGTCGACGTGATGGACGAGGACAATGCGGAGGCGCTGCTGCGCGAAATGGCCGAAGGCCACGTCATGGTTGAGATCAATCTCACGTCGAACGACGAAATCCTCGGCGTCTCCGGCGATCGCCATCCGTTCCCGATCTACCGCGCCGCACATGTGCCCGTGGCGCTCTCGACCGATGACGAGGGCGTGAGCCGCATCGATCTTACTCACGAGTATCAGCGCGCCGCGCTCGACTACCACCTGAGCTACGAGGATCTCAAGCAGCTTGCCCGCACCGGCATGGAGCACAGTTTTCTGCCCGGCGACAGCCTCTGGGCAGAGGAGGACGTCTTCAGCCTGCCGGCGGCGGCCTGCCGCGGGCAGGTATTGGGCGGCGATGCCCCTGCTCCGGGCTGCAGGAAATTTCTTGACGCCAGCCAGAAAGCTGCGGCGCAATGGGAGCTGGAGCGGCGCTTCCGCGCGTTTGAAGCGAAGTTCTGAAGCGAAGCAGGATCGGCATCGAAGCAGGGCCGGCCTCTCGACAGCTCCTCGTGCTGCGCCGTAGCTTGTAAGGCATGGCTGGAATATCGCTCACACTGGAAGGCAAGGTTGCTCTGGTCACTGGCGGCTCGCGCGGCGTCGGTGCGGAGACGGTGCGTCTGTTTGCCGAGGCCGGGGCGCATGTGGTCTTCAACTACCGGCAGGCAAGGCAGCGTGCCGAAGCCCTGGTGCGCGAGAGCAGAGCGGGCCGGCGCGTCGCCATCCACCAGGAACTCGACTCGCCTGCTGCCGGCCGCGCCCTGGTGGAAAAAACCGTCCACGAGTTCGGCCGCCTGGACATCCTCGTTGTCAATCACGGCCTGTGGCCTCCGCAGGATACGCCGGTCAGCGCGATGTCCGACGACCAATGGCGCAGGACTTTGGCCGTCAATCTGGACTCTGTCTTTGGACTGGTGCAGGCCGCCGCGGCCCAGATGCAGCGCCAGGCGGCCTCTGCGCAATCCCGCTGGGAGCCGGGCTCGCCCGATCAGCCGGCCGAACCCATCGGCCACATGGTCCTCATCAGTTCTACCGCCGGTCAGCGCGGCGAGGCCTTCCATGCCGATTACGCCGCCGCCAAGGGGGCAATGATCAGCCTTACCAAGAGCCTTTCGAGCGAGCTGGCGCCCCGCGGCATTCGCGTCAACTGCGTTGCGCCCGGCTGGGTTGCCACGGAGATGTCCGCGCCCGCCCTCGGTCTGCCGGAGCACGGCGCCCGGATCGTCGCCGGCATTCCGCTGGGCCGCGTGGCCAGTCCGCGGGAAATCGCCGGCCCGGTGCTCTTCCTGTGCACGCCGCTGGCCGGCTACATCTCCGGCGAGATCCTCAATGTTAACGGCGGCTCGGTGCTGGCGGGATAAGTGCTTCGCGCATCTGATAAAAAATAGCCCGGCCATGGCCGTTCAGGCCGGGCAACAGCCGCAGCTCCAATCTCATCCCGAAAGCTCTGCTTACCCGTCCAATATTCCGTGGGTCTTCCGAGGAGACGATGGTAAAGGCGAAAGTTATAGCTGTTCTGGCAATCCTGCTGCTGGCCGGTTCGCTTCGAGCGCATGCGCAGGACCAGAACCCGGACAAAACAGCTCAGGACAATGAGGCCGGGAAGAATGCCGACCAAGCGCGCGCTGCCCTCGACGCCATGGTGAAGGCCCTGGGCGGCCAGGCCTGGCTCGACCTGAAGAACCAGCTGCTCGAAGGCAAAATCGCCGCATTCTTCCAGGGCCGTCCCGATCTCGGAACCACGCTCGTCTACGAGTATCACGCCTGGCCCGACCGCGATCGCATCGAAGTGACAAAGCACCGCGACGTCGATGAGTTTTTCGTTGGCCGGCAGGGCTGGGAGGTCACCTACCGCGGCAAAAAAGCCCTGCCCCAGGACCAGGTGGACGATTATCTGCGCCGCCGCGACCACTCCATCGAGACCGCCGTCAAAGTCTGGATGAAGAACCCGAACACGATTCTCGTCTACGAAGGGCAGCACCTGGCCGAGCGCCATCTCGCCGAACAGGTGACGCTCATCTCGCCCGAAAACGAAGGCATCACCATTCTTATGGATGCGCAGACCCACCTGCCTCTGCAGCGGGTTTTCCAGTATCGCGATCCGGTCTATCACGACAAGAATACCGACACCGAGGAATACGACGACTACCACCTGATCGACGGCATTCAGACGCCTTTCACCATCACGCGGCTCAAGAACGGCGACCTCGTGCGGCAGTTCTACGTCACCCAGGTGAAGTACAACCAGCCGCTTTCCTCAGACTTCTGGGATCCCGACCAAGCCGCTCGTCACATAGCGAAAAAGTAGGCCAGCAGAGCCGGGCCTCGGTCTATCATCAGGATAATCGGCCCGCTATCCGGGCCTCTGCCTTAGGCCGGTACAGACGGGTAGCGGGTCAGTCTGAACTCGCATTCCCTCCGGAGCTGAAGCCCGGAGGCATTTTGCCTGACTGGTACATGGGCTCAAAGCCCGTACCCTTCCAACTGCACCACTGCCTGCAGACTTGCCCAAGTAATCCGCTATTTATAATCCAAGCGAGCGTACCCCGCTCCGCGGAGAAAGAATGACCTTGGATATCCAGGAGATTCTGGACTACCTTCCCCATCGCTATCCCTTTCTTCTCATTGATCGCGTGGTGGAGTTCGAGCGCGCCAAACGGCTGGTCGCCATCAAGAATGTCACCATCAACGAGCCGTTTTTCCAGGGGCATTTCCCGGGCCACCCCATCATGCCCGGCGTGCTCGTGGTTGAAGCCATGGCTCAGGCCGGCGGAATCATCATGATGAGCGAACTCGAGCACCGGCACGCGAAGCTGGTGGTTTTCACCGGCATCGAACGGGCCAAGTTCCGCCGTCCCGTCACGCCCGGCGACCAGCTGCGCATCGAAGTGGACGTGCTGTCGTTCCGGCCTCGCGCCGGCCGGATGGCCGGCCGCGCGCTGGTGGACGGTAAGCTCGCCTGCGAGGCCACGCTTACCTGCCAGGTGGTGCCGAGAAGCAGGGAGCAGGGAACAGGGAACAGGGAACGGGGAACGGGAATCAGTGAACAGGAAACCGAGACGCCGGCCGGCGTGGAGACGGCGGAGTGAGCGTTCATCCCAGCGCCGTCGTTGCGCCCGGAGCGAAGATTCCCGCCTCCTGCTCCATCGGCCCATTCTGCACCGTCGGGCCTGAGGTCGAGCTGGGCGAGGAATGCACGCTGATCTCCCATGTTGTTCTTGACGGGCGCACCCGCATCGGCGCGCGCAATACTTTCTATCCCTTCTGCTCCATCGGCGTGGCCCCGCAGGACCTGAAGTACAAAGGCGAGCCCACCGAAACGGAGATCGGCAACGACAACACCATTCGCGAGTGCGTTACCGTAAGCCGCGGCACAGTGGGCGGCGGAGGAATCACCCGCATCGGGTCGAATTGCCTGCTGATGGCCTATGCGCACGTCGGCCACGACAGCCGCATCGGCGACCACTGCATTTTGGCCAACTCCGCCACGCTGGCCGGCCATGTGACGATTGAAGACTATGTGACCCTTGGCGCCTTCTGCCCCGTCCACCAGCACTGCGTCATCGGCGCGCACGCGTTTATCGGCGGCGGCACCATCGTCACCCAGGACGTGCTGCCCTTCTCGCTCACCTCTGCCCGGCGCGAAAACAAAGCCTTCGGCATTAACAAAATCGGGCTTCAGCGCCGGGGCTTTTCCGCCGAGCGCGTGCAGACGCTGCAAAAAGCCTTCCGCCTGCTGCTCACGGCCAAAATGAACACCACGCAGGCCCTCGACCGGCTGCGCGGCATCGAAAGCGAGGATGTGGCCCTGCTGGTCGAGTTCATCGAGCGCAGCGGCCGCGGAGTCATCAAGTAAGGAGCGCTATGTCCCACCAGGTTCACGGCACGTTTACGGTCAATATCCGTCCCTTGCCTTCGCCGCCGGCCGAAGGCGTCAGCCGCCACTCCATCGAGAAACAGATCCACGGAGATCTTGAAGCAACGAGCACAGGAGAAATGCTCTCCGGCGGCGATCCCAGGCAGGGCGCGGCGGGTTACGTCGCCATGGAAGTCGTCACCGGCACTCTCGCAGGCCGCAGCGGCAGCTTCGCCATGCAGCACTTTGCCACCATGGACGCCAAGGGCCCCGACCTGCAGATCGTCGTCGTGCCCGGCTCCGGCACCGGAGAACTGAAGGGAATCGCGGGCACGTTCAATCTCCGCATCGAAAGCGGCCAGCACTACTACGATTTCGACTACAGCCTTCCCGAGTAGCGGCCGGTCGAATGCTACATTGAATTTTCACGCTCATGTTCGCAACCTCCCAGCACGCGCACTTCATCGGCATCGGCGGCATCGGCATGAGCGGCATCGCCGAAATCCTGCTGAACCTTGGGTTCAAAGTCTCCGGCTCCGATCTGCGCCGCAGCCCGGTCACCGACCGGCTGGCGCAACTGGGCGCCATTGTCTACGAGGGCCACGCGGCCGGAAACATCGCCGGCGCCACGGTCGTCGTTACCAGCTCCGCTGTCCATCCGCAGAATCCCGAAGTGCAGGCGGCCCACGCCTCCAAGATTCCGGTCATCCAGCGCGCCGAAATGCTCGCCGAACTGATGCGCCTCAAGTACGGCATCGCCGTTGCGGGCATGCATGGCAAAACTACGACCACCTCGATGGTCGCCGCGGTGCTTGCCGCCGGCGGCCTCGATCCCACCATCGTCGTCGGCGGCCGCGTGGACGCGCTCGGCTCCAATGCGCGCCTCGGCAGCTCGCATTTTCTGGTTGCCGAGGCCGACGAGAGCGACCGCTCGTTTCTCAAGCTCTCGCCCATCCGCGCCATCGTCACCAATCTGGACCGCGAGCATATGGACTGCTACCGCGACATGGACGACGTGGAAAGCGCCTTCCTCGAATTCATGGACCGCGTGCCGTTCTACGGCGCGGTGACGGCCTGCATCGACAATCCGCAACTCCGCTCCATCCTTCCCCGCGCGCGCCGCCGCGTCTTTACTTATGGCGTCGCCGCGGAGGCCGACTTCAGGCTGGAAATGCTCGATGTCGCCGTTGGCGGAGGCTTTTCGCGATTTCAGGTGCGCGCCGCAGGGGAAACGCTCGGTCCATTCGAGCTGCATGTCCCCGGCCGCCACAACGTTCTCAACGCTACGGCCGCCATTGCCGTTGCGCGCCAGCTCGATGTTGCGCCCGACCGCATCGCCGAGGGCCTGCGCAGCTTTCGCGGCGTCGACCGGCGCTTCCAGCAGCGCGGCGTGGCCGGCGGCATCGCGGTTGTGGACGATTACGGCCACCACCCCACCGAGATTCGCGCTACGCTCGCCGCCGCGCGCGAGTGCCGTCCGCGCAGGCTTCATGTCGTCTTCCAGCCGCATCGCTATACGCGCACGCGGGATCTTCTGGAGGAATTCGCCGGCGCATTCACTGCCGCCGACACGGTGGTTGTGCTGCCCATCTACGCCGCCAGCGAAGAGCCGATTCCCGGCGTCACCGCCGAGCGGCTCGCCGGGCGAATTGCCGGTCCGCGCGTCCGCTTTGCGCCGGATTTCGCCGCCGCGCTCGAAGCCGTTGCCGAAGAGGCGCACGAGGGAGATCTGGTGCTCACGCTCGGCGCCGGCAGCGTGAGCCAGCTGGCGCCGCAAATCCTCGCCGCCCTCGAGAGCCGTGCGGCCCGGCGGCCGGCGCGGCAATGAGCGTTCTGCTCCTGCTGGCGCATCCATCGCGCGCCCGGTCTGCGTGAGCCGGCCTGTTCACTGACCGGGTTCCCCCGCCGCGCATGCGGAAAATTGCCGGCGACTACCGGGCTATAGTGAAGGTTGGCGACTCTCACGACCTTGCTCAGGCGTGACGAATCAGAAAGATACAATCCGGCCTCAGTTGTGGGAGGATAACCTCTCCCGCGATGAAAGGGTCCAGGCGCCCCGCGCCCGGCGCGTGAGCCAGTCCCTGCCCGCGGCCGGCCGCGCCGCGGCAGAGAGCGTATTGCCGGGCATGCCGCTTAACTTCGACGATCGCGATTTTGGCGATCCCGAAGACGACGATCTGCGCCCACGCTTTCGATCGCGGTCGAGTTTCGAGGAGCCGCGCGGTCCCTGGTACCGGCCGCGCTCGAAGGCCGGCCGTCTTTTTCTCGGCCTTGGCGCGGTTCTCGTGCTGGGCGGCGCTACTGCCGGCGGCCTGCTGCTCAGGCGCACCCTCGAACGCGATTCGCACTACCGCATCGCCGGCACGGAGAACATCGAGGCCACCGGCCTCAACGAAATTTCGCGCGCCCAGATGCTGCCCGTCTTCGGCGAAGACATCGGGCGCAACATCTTCTTCGTTCCGCTCGACCTGCGCCGCCGCCAGCTCGAGCAGATTCCCTGGGTCAAGCGCGCCACCGTCATGCGCCTGCTTCCCGATCGGATCCGCGTGTCGATTGTCGAGCGCGAGCCGGTTGCCTTCTCCCGCGTCGGCAACCGCATAGGTCTGGTCGATGCGGACGGCGTGCTGCTTTCCATGCCGGCGGCTTCGATGGCCCGCCATCATTATTCCTTTCCGGTGCTTACCGGCATCGATCCGGGCGATCCGCCCGAGGCCCGCCGGGCGCGCATGGCCGTCTACCTGCGTCTGATGTCGGATCTCGACTCAACCGGTCAGCACTACTCCCAGCAGATTTCCGAGATCGATCTGACCGATCCGGAGGATGCCCGCGTTCTTATGCCGGAACAGGGAAGCGATATCCTCGCTCATTTTGGCGAAGACCATTTCCTCGAGCGCTACCGGCGCTACAAAGCTCACATTGCCGAGTGGCGCCAGCAGTATCCGCGCCTGGCCTCGGTCGATCTTCGCTACGACGAGCAGGTGGTGCTCGACATGGACTCGGGCGCAATCTCCTCGCAGCCCGATTCCTCTGCCGTGCAGAAGCCCGGCGCCGGCCAGCCCGCGATCGAAGCGCCGCAACAGGGAGCCACCGCAGCAAAGTCCGCACATCCGCTATCGGGCGCCGAACCGTTCAGCGCCGCGCAAAAGAAAAAGATTGCCGCGCAGCAGAAGAAGCGCGCTCAGATGCGCCGCGCCGCGCTTGCTGCCGCCAGACATAACGCTCCGGCCGCGCGCCGCAGCGGCGCAGCGCAAAAATCGTCCGGGCCGTCGACCGTGGCGCAGGGTGGGTAAGCCATGTCCCAGAAGCAGGAAAACCTCATCGTCGCGCTCGATATCGGCAGCGCCTCTACCCGCGTTGTTGCCGCGGATGTAAACGAAGGCGTTCTCCGCTATCGCGGACATGGCGTGGTTCCTTCCGCCGGCATGCGCAAGGGCCTCATCGCCGA
>Ga0070737_10005675_pt1 | contig 11812 bp, 10 predicted proteins | sample Coa_R1_10_FD_66438 | JGI IMG/M metagenome (GOLD analysis project Ga0070737, IMG submission 66438) | Surface soil microbial communities from Centralia Pennsylvania, which are recovering from an underground coalmine fire - Coalmine... | ecosystem: Environmental > Terrestrial > Soil > Unclassified... | reverse complement strand
ACAAGGTGACGGCTAATCCCGCGCTGGGGGGTGACCAGCACAGTCACCTCCGCGTGATTACTCTTCCGAAATTGATTGAATGATAGTTAGTTGGTCTTGCGACTCAGTGACCGCAACCACAACCGCAGGCGCAACCATCTGCTTCCGCGCCGGAGTGAGCTTCAGCCTCAGCCTGAGTCTCGAATGAGTTACCGCATCCGCATGAAGTTACCGCGTTCGGATTGTCTATCTTGAAACCCGCGCCCTGAACCGTCTCCACAAAGTCGATGTGAGATCCCTGGAGCAGCCTCGCGCTCTGGTTGTCAATGTAAACGTTGATCCCGTTCTCGGTCCAAGAAACGTCGTCGCTCTTTGCGTTGTTCTCAAGAACCATCCCGTACTGATAGCCGGAGCAACCGCCGTGCGCCACGAAAATGCGCAGTCCATTAGCCTTTGAACTGTCCTTGGCTATAAATTCCTTCACCCTCTCTATGGCGAGGGGGCTCAGAGTAACGATCCTTTCTGTTGTCTGCATAAGATATGCAGTTGTTGGAAGATATATTATAGGTTTGTGCTCTCGGCGGAGGGACTAGGCGAGGACGTCTCCGCCCCCGATTACCCTCAGCGGCTTTGAGTTGAGGTCTATCAATCCAATCTTCATGCCATCCCAGAAAGGCACGTCCTGCTGAAACTCTGCCATTCTTGAAATACTGGAGGGACCCTCGGATATCCTCGCGACCAATAGCTCTCCGTTCAGTTGCACGTGCAGGTCACGGTCGACCGTAGCCTGCCTATAGTACTTTGATTGCCTAAACTCAAATGAAAATCTCCTACCGAGCTTGAAGGTTCCGTCGTCAAGCCAAGAGGTCTTGGCTAGATCCTTGAGCTCGATACCCTTCAGCGACAATCCCACCCTGATCCCGCTTTCAACCGATTCCTGGTCTTCGTCATTGACCTGGATTCCCCTGACTTCGGCGAACTTTTCTTGCGAGCCCGGAACAAGCCTGAGCTCATCGTGCACGGCGACCCCGCCGCACAGGACGAACCCGAGGACCACGATACCCACGCCCTTTACGTTGAACGCCCTATCGATGTAGATCAGCGTACCGGAGCTTGGCCACGGCCTGCTTTCAGCGGGCTTGTTCGAGGGCATCAGGGAGGACTTGGAGCTCCTCTCCTCAACCGGATATGAAGATACCGAGACATCCTTGAAGGTGCCGCGAATTAAATCTTGGAACGACGTGGCTTGAGCGTCGATGAGCTGGATAGATCCCTTCAGGGAAAAAGCATCCATCAATACTGCGAGTTCGCCATCGGCCGCGGTAAGTTTCCCATCCCTGGGAAAGATGTAGTAAGCATAATCGGAGATCGAAGCGATGCGCGCGTACCCTTGAATCTTCTCCGGGTACGAAGCATCATCCAGATATGAGTACTTGGTGTCGCCTTCTGTCCTCGAGTAGATTACTATGCCCTCCACTTCGTTCTTCTTAACGAAAGAAGTTTCAAACGTCGTTTTGAGCTCTGGGTTGGTTCCGAATACACCAATCAGGTTTCCTTTCATGATTTTTCTTCTTGATCACATCCCTTCATTTGCGTCTAGAGAGTACACGGCTTGATTCTCTCCTTGATTGATTCGATGAAGGCCCCATCCTTCTCTTTCCTGCTCAAGCTCTCGAGGTTAAGATGTATGTTGCTCAAAGACCCTCTGTTTGCTGCAATCGCAAGGTGGATCGCGCTCTCCGCGTCAGATCGAGCGTTTCGGTTCCCAATCTCTGCGATCTCTCGAGCAAGCGAGTGAACGCGATAAGAGAGCTCAAGCGTTTTGGCTGGAACGAGCGTCGCGGCGCGAAGGGCGGAGATTACACTTTTCTCTCTTTCTTCTATTTCTTGATCCGTCCCCCTTGGCATCCGCAAAGCTTTCGATACAAGATCGTAGGACCTTGCATCTTCATCCACCAGTCCGAGTAATTCAAGCCTCAAGCGCACGGATTCATCAAGCACGTCCTTGATTCGGTCTTGAATCTGTTCGTATCCTCGCTTCCCGAGGCTTGTTTTGCAAACCATGCACACGAGCGCAGCGGCTAGCGAGCCAGCGAGAGCTGAAGCGCTTCCTCCACCCGGCGTTGGGGAATCTGATGAGAGGACATCTGAAAATTCAGTCAGGCTCATATCTGCATACCCCTGGTACTCCGTGCTCTCCTTTGTCAGGCGATTCTCAATTATCTGATTTGGATCAAACTTGGCGAGCTTTAGAAAATATGATGAGGAAAGCGAGATAGATTCTAGGGGTACGAGGCCTACAATCTCGCTTTCAACGATTTCGACCCCACTTTCCCTCGCGAGTTTTGAAACCGCTTCGAACGCTGTGTGGATCGAGGTCCTCTTGTAATCGGTGAGATTCATGGAGACCTGGACTAGCCCTCTTTCCTTTAGTTCGAACCCGAGCGCCTTCACGGAGGGGAGGCCGCCGTTCTTCTCGCGGATCTTGCTCGCAATCTTCTTTGCGATTGAAAGATCTCCCGTGTTCAGGTTGACGTTGTAAGCTATCAGGATCGGTCGCGCGCCCACGGCCGTCGCTCCGGCGGTGGGATGAATCTTGTGAGGACCGTAGTCGGGAGTTCGCGATGGGTCTTTGCCGATTAGCTCGCGCAGTCCTTCAAACTGTCCCTCCCTAACGTACGCAAGGTTAGCCCTTTCGGGGACTCTAGCTGCTCGCTCGTAAAGAAAGACGGGGACATCACACAACCGGGAAAACTCACGAGCAAACGAGTTTGCAATCTCAACGCATTCCTCCATCGTGACGTTCCGCAGCGGCACGAACGGCACAACATCAACCGCACCCATCCTGGGGTGAACACCTGTGTGTTTTGTAAGGTCGATGAGCTCGACGGCCTTCCTTGAAGCCAAAAGCACCGCGTCCTTTACCTCCTCCGGAGGGCCAACAAGCGTCAAAACCATGCGATTATGATTTGAGTCGCTTTCACAATCGAGCACCTTTACTTTGGCGACGGAACTCGCAGCGAGACGAATAGAGTCCATGACCTCGGTCCTCCTTCCCTCGCTGAAATTGGGGACGCACTCTACGAGTTTCTCCAAAATTGGCTCAACTTACCCGGCGATCAGCCAGCAAAGTTCACACGGATACGCAAAATACTGAACCGACCAAAATATCTCTACTGAGGTGACTCTCCCAAAGCTTAGGGGGGCACAGTCACTTTAAGAAATTGGGTCTTTAAGAAAATCGTTTGCGAGGTAAGCTAGGTCGTTGCTCGACTTTCGGCCTCGATCTTTGGCGCGGCGGAAAATCTTACAGTCAAGAAATTTTCGGTAGTGTCGAACTCTGGTTTGAGGCCGTAGGTCTCGCCGAGGGTGGACGAGAGCATTCCCCGCAGAAAGGCTGACCACTTTACGCCCATCGTATGAGACATGATGATCTGCCATTCATTCTCTCTTGAGGTTATCTCCGTAGTAAAGGTGTGCAAGTACTTTGACATCAATTTCAGGGTCTCTAGGAAGCCTTGAAGGTCGTTTCGCCCGACCAGAATATTAGCGAACTGTTTTGCGTTTTGTCCGGCGAATCCGCTAAGAGTCCCAAGATTTTCGCTCTCCTCGATGGATATCAAGTGCAGAAAATTCCTTAGTTCAGAAGCGGCAAACCCGACAAACCCCAGTTTTTCCGCTACTCGATCAAATTCGGAATACCTCACCAGGATTTGGTTGACAAGGAGGTTGAAGCTCAGGCCCTTCTCCTCGGCCGCATCTGTAATCGATTTATCAAGAGAAGCATCTATTCGGATGGCCCTGACGACGGTGTTCCGATTGCTCAAGGTATATTATTAGAGGCAATTTTCCATGGAGGTTTCCTTTTAGAACTTTTGAAGAAAAGCTCTACATGCCATTGCCGACTAAAAGCGATGCAGATCTTGGCAAGTCGTAATTGGTTTGGGAGATCCAGAGTCAGCGCGGGCTGCTCGATCCCCCCTTCTCATAAATCAAGCATGGTTGAATCCATTCACCTGTTTTTCTTCGGTGAAATCTCAATCAAGTTAGGAATCCACAATCACGCCTTTTTGATCTTCGGATTCTCAATCACAAGTTCCCCTCGTCTCAGCATGCCGCTGACGATGGCGTGTATTCCCATGCTGTATTGCATTGCCCTCTTGGGCTTCAAAACTGTGGTGTCCCCGAGACCAAGCAATCGTCCGTACGCTCTCCAAAGCCGCTTTCTCAATCGATCATCCGGGCCGTTCAATTTGACTTGAAGAGGCACGTCGTCCTTGGAGAATGTAACAAACTCATCGGAAAGGAAAGGATCAAGCGTTTCGAATCCTAAGGGCCCGATGACAGCTCTTACAGCTTTTTTGAGATCACGCGCCTCCTTGAGGGCCCTAGGTATCTCAAGTTCGATCCCTTTTAGCCCTCCCTCCAGATATATGCGCCTGTACCGGTCGTAACCACAAAATAATTCATCGGGACCGTTCGCGGTCACTATGTATCTCGCGTGGGGCTTCTTCCTTTGCAGCTCCTTCGCTATCAAATGAAAGGCAATGCAATCCTCAAGATGAGAAACTCGAACGTTGGCAAATCCGAGGATACTCGAAACTTGTTTGGCAGCATCTTCGATGAGTTCTCCGCTTACACTTGAAAAGAGGACCCGGTCGGCGAAAGCCAAATCCCGACCTGAGGAAAACTCGACTCCGTCCCGGGAGCCCATCCTTGCAACGCTGAACAGCGAAACTTCATTGCCGAACAAGCTAAGAGCTAGAGCGGAAAGGATGGAACTATCGATCCCGCCCGAGTATGAAACTACGTATTCGTCGATCTTCTTGTCTCCAAGATCTTTCACGACCGAAGATCTCGCAACGTGGTCCAGTTTCGCGAGGAGCCTACTGGTTACGTTCTCGGAAACCCCGGGAAGAAGATCGCTGTAACCCGTGGTGCTCATTTAGAATTCGAGATTCCATCCAGAGACTCCGGGTTTTCCAAATTGGACATGTCCCCTAGCGGTTCACCGAGGTATTTTGCCCTAACTAGCCGACGCACAAGTTTTGCGTTACGTGTCTTTGGAAGCGCCTGCACAAACCTGACATCAGACGGTTTCAGGGACTCGCCCAGCTTCTTACCCACGAAAGACCTAAGTTCTCTCCTGAGAGTTTCCGATGGGGAGAATCCGGTGCGCAACACGACGAAGCACACAGCGGATTCCCCCTTCACCTGATCCGGAACGCCTATCGCGACCGACTCAAGCACGGCGGGGTGAGATGCTAGCGCGCTCTCTATCTCTGCGGGACCAAGTCTCTTTCCCGCTATCTTCAGTGTATCGTCGCTTCGGCCGTGGAGGAACCAGTAGCCGTCAGGGTCAATCGAAGCCCAGTCTCCGTGAACCCAGACGTTTGGGAATCTCGACCAGTAGGTTTCGAAATATCTTTCAGGACTCTTCCACAATCCACGGCTCATCCCCGGCCAGGGTTTCTTCACGACCAATTCGCCAGTCTTGTCCCTTATCGGTTTGCCGTTTTCATCGAAGACATCCGCGTCGATTCCGAGGCAGGTTTGACCGAGGCTGCACGCCTTTATCGGGAGGACCGGGTGAACTGAAAGAAAGCAGACGCCCACCTCTGTCCCTCCCGACAAGTTCACTATGGGTCTCGTGCCGTTCCCAACCACATTGAACAGCCAGTTGTAGGACTCTGGATTCCACGGTTCGCCGGTTGAGCCAAAGCTCTTGATCGAACTAGTGTCGTGTTTTCTAACGTTGGCTTCGCCGTATTTCATCTCTGACCTGACCAGGGTTGGCGAGATTCCCAGAAAGGTTACTCTGTTTCTTTCGACGACCTCCCACAAACGATCTGGGCTGGGGTAATCTGGAGCTCCGTCGTACACAACAAGTGAACATCCAAGGTATAGTCCCCCTACCATCTCCCACGGCGCCATAATCCAGCCCATGTCGGTGAACCAGAACAATGCATCGTTGCTCTTGATGTCTCCTTGGAAGGCCACCTCCTCGACCACCTTCACGAGGAATCCGCCGTGAACGTGAACCGCTCCCTTTGGCCTCCCCGTCGTTCCGGAGGTGTAAACGATCATGAACGGATCCTCAGAGTCCATTTGGACCGAAACAAAATCCTCGGATTGATCATCGACGACATTCCAGTTGAAGATCTTCAATCGCTCTTCGGGTTCAATCTCTTCATTGCCCGCTCCGTCACCCGTTCCGAACACCAGAATCGCCTCTAGTGATGGGATATCTTTCGAGGCTTCGATTGCCGTTTCCCTCATCTGTATCCTCTTGTCTCGGCGCGCAAATGAATCCGCCGTAATAAGAACGCGCGCCTCGCAATCAGCCAGTCTCGATGAGATCGCGTCCTTCCCATATCCCGAGAAGATCGGGACGGCAACCGCCCCCGCCTTGATGATCGCAAAGTATGAAGCGACAGCCTCAGGGCTCATCGGCATGAATATCCCGACCTTGTCTCCCTTGCAGACACCCAACTCCAGTTTCAGCGCATTTGCTATCTTGTTTGTGAGATGGTACAGACCTCGATAACTGAGCGTCCTCGCGCTCGTGGACCTTTCGGTTTCAGAAATAATTGCGATCCGGTCCATCGCGGGCGTGCCGAGGTGACGATCGACACAATTTTCCGCTAGGTTGAGTTTGCCGCCCACGAACCACCTCGGCCACTGGATCCCCCTGGACACATCCAGAACCTTCGAGTAACTCCTTGACCAGCGGATACCAAAGTGCTTGGATATAGAATCCCAGAACCACTCCGGATCGCTGATTGATTTCAGCCTGAGATCCTCGAAGGTTTTGAAATCGTACTTGTCCATGAAAAGCTTGAGATTGGATTCATTCACGCGCTCCTTGGACGGGGTCCATACGAATCCTGATTCTGATCCAGAATCTTCGGGCAAACCCTAATAATCGCCTTCCTTACTCGAATTCATGCTGTCGGTTTGTGCACCTCCACCTTAGCCCAATATCTTTGGGGGGGACAAGATCGAAAGCTTTCCTTCCTATGTCCGGTTCTTCAGGCTACTATGCGTTCCAGCTCATCCATTTCTCTTCTCAATTCGTCGAATCCGCTCTGCCAAAAGTCTCTTGAATGGATGTCAAAGCCGGTCTCTGTGAGTATCTTCTCCGGCGACTCGGATCCACCGTATGAAAGCAGCTTCATGTATCTCGGTGCGAACGACTTCGCGCCCTCCTCACGGAATTGCTTGTACAGAGCGAGCACGAGAAGGTTGCCCCAAGCGTACGCATAGCAGTAGAAGGGCGTTGAGTAAATATGGGGGATGGACAGCCATTCGTTCTTGAACTCCTCGGGCACGGTCAAAGAGTCAGCAAACTGCGTTTTCAGGTTGCCAAGGTAGAGGCGTGAAAGCTCGTCAACCGTGGCTCCGTTCGCCGAAGCCTCGTGGGCCTCCCTCTCGAATAGTACGAAGAATGACTGACGCAGTATCGTGCCGTATGCGTCATTAAGCATTTCAAGCAGAAGGCTTCTCTTTGTTTCCTCGGATGATTGTGACATCAACTTCTCGGTGAGGAGCAACTCTCCGAACACAGAAGCGGTTTCAGCCAGAGGCAGAGGAGCCTCGAAGGTGAGCTGATTGTTCCTTCTGCCTGAGAGCTGTGCGTGCACCGCGTGTCCAAGTTCGTGGGCAAGCGTTGCAACGCTCCTTGGCTTTCCGGTATAACTCATCAGGATGTACGGCGTGATCTCCGGGGTCACGCTCATGCAATATGCTCCTCCCAATTTTCCCGCTCTGGGTCGCCAGTCGAAGTGATCCTGTGAAAAGAGGTTCCTTGCCAAAGATGCAAAGTCTGGATCGAAGGATTCGAAGGTCTGCAAAACAAGATTCATCCCTTGCTCCCACGTGAAAGATTTTTCATCCACGCTCGGAAGCGGTGCGTAGACATCGAATCTTGTGTAATCGCGAATCTGCAGTATCCTCGATTTCACCTTGAAGAATCTGTGAAATAGCGTCGCGTTCGACTTGCAGCTATCCAGCAGCGCTTCAACCGCTTCGTCGGGGACATCATTTGCAACGTTCCTGACCGCTATTGGACTGACATACTTTCTGAGCTTTAGTCCTTCATTTCGCCAGTCCCTCGCGAGGGCTTTGTATATCTCGCCCAAGACATCAGAGTTCTGCGCAAACCTTCCAAGCATCGAGGAGTAAGCCGCCCTGCGCTCTTCCCTCTTTGGGCTGTGGAAGAGATCCCTCATGCTCTCCTCCGTCATCTTCTGAATTTTCCCTTGGATCTCAACTTCGTAAACGAAAGAATCTCGAATCTGATGATAGATTTGAAGTAGCGCAGATCTCCCGGTAACGTCCTTCAGGTTGATCGCCTGCTCCACAGGTTCAGAAAGTGTGTACGGTTTAGTCTGAATCAAACGTCTGAGAAAGTAGCCGTATTTCTCGGAATGGGCGAGGAGTTGCGCTGTCTTTGCTTCATCGAGCGCCTTCCACCATAACTCGAAGAACAGGGTTCTATTTGCCGCGTCGGCCTCGGTCTCTTCGGCACGCGATTTGAAACTTCTTGCTTCCTGGGACTGCGTGTCCTCTGAAAAATACATGTAAGCATAAGCGCTCAAGCGCGCTCGAAGTTTAGCGATCTTCTCGTACTCCTCCAAGATTTCAGCGAACCTGGTCGGAGAAATCTGAGCGGCGAGTTGGGGACGGATTGCTTCAAACTCCACAAGCATTGCCTCCAATCTTTCCACGACTTCGGACTGGAACAATCGACCGCTTTTCGCTGGAAGAACATCGGCGAGGTTCCATCGATCTGTTCGGGTGGACTGATTCATAAGAATCTCCGCTTGGTTTGAATTGGCCTTCGAAGAAAGCATCAGGGATATCTTCAGTCTAGGTTCTTGAAGAGCACGATTGATAACATTTTTTCCGATTCGTCCCTATGAATCGCATCCTTTCGCGCCTCATCCAAAAGCCTTTGAAAAGCTTGTTTCGTTAGTGTGTCACTTGACGGGGGCAAGGCAAATAAAAGAAGGGGTATTTATTACGAAGTTTTTTTGGTGGGTCAGGAGCAAAGCACGTTCGGAAGAACGGTCACTGAGACGGACATTGTGATGTTTGCTACTATGACCGGAGCCTCGAATCCACTCTTCTCCGTTGACGGAGAGTATTCACGGAAAGCTTACTTCCGGCGCAGAACCGCCCCTCCGAAGAAGAACCGTGGAAGGATAGTTTTTGGAGTCTGAGGTTGCTAACCAAAAAACGGGCAGACCGTGATGCGGATTGATGGTAACTTTCTGGTACGCCTGAGCGGATGATTATGAAGGTTTTTCATTTCGAATTGCCCCTGACAAAGTCCTGAATTCTTCCCAAGGCGAGCCTGATCTTCTTTTCATCAACCGAGTACGAGAGCCTGATGTGTCCCTCTCCGCCTTCTCCAAAGGTCGACCCTGGAACGGTCGATACCCTTTTCTTCAGAAGAAGATCCTTGCAGAATTCGAGCGAGTTGCGCCGAGCGCCCGGGAGAGAAGCGAAAACAAAGAAAGCGCCCATCGGCCGTTTGAACCTGAACCCTATCTCCGCAAGCCCCCTGCACAGCAGATCCCGCCTCCTCGCAAAGCGTCGTAGTATGGAGTTGAAGTAATCCGTTGAGTGCTCAAGGGCGCTCGCCGCCGCGGACTGCACAAAGGATGAAGCACATACTGCGTTGTACATGTTGTACAGCGTCATCATGCTGATGATATCAGCGCTAGCAGCCGTGTAGCCTATCCTCCAGCCGGTCATGGCGAATGTCTTTGAAAGGCCGTTGATCGTGATGACGCTATTCTTCAGTTCAGCTTTTGATGCGGGGCTGAAATGCTCTGCGCCATCGTAGAGGAACTTTTCGTAAATTTCATCGGAGATCACGTACATCCCGTTGTTCGCGGCGATTCGGCACGTTTCTTCGATCTGTTTTCTGGTGTAAACCGCACCCGTGGGATTGCACGGAGAGTTCAAGACCAGAACTCTTGATTTTTTGGTAATCGCCCGTTCGATCTTCTTTGGATCAAGTGAGTACCCATCGTTCTCATCGAGCGGAACTTCGACCGCTCGTGCACCCGCGAGAGTCGCGCAGTACTTGTAGGCGGTGAACAGAGGTGAGGGCAATATTATTTCATCGCCGGGATTCAGAAGAATATTCATCAGAATGAAGATGGACTGAGTCGCACCGGCCGTAACTATTACCTCGCTTGAAGGATCGACGGTGATGCGATTTTCCCTCTTGAGTTTTAGGGCAATCGCCTCTCTGAGCTCGGGTATCCCCACATTGGAGGTGTACCTAGTGAACCCCTCCCTCATTGCTTTCCTCGCGGCGACCCGCACAAAACTAGGGGTCCTGAAATCTGGCTCGCCTATGCCCAGGTTGATGTGATCGGGCAGAGTCTGCGCAAGATCAAAGATCTCTCGAATGCCGGACTTTTTGATCCCTCGCATTCTTTCGGCAAACATTTGGGGGGATACTAGAAAACGACTGGTAAAAAGCCAGTTTAATAACGGTTCTCAAAAAACTGGCAGTACCATTCATTCGCGAACGTGAAGCAAACGTAAGGTCTGAGGATTTCGATTACGACCGACAAGAATCACCGCTGCAGTGAAGTTTCTTTCTTCTCCGCTGCTTCCCGCGCTTTCTTCTGCCAAAGTTTTTCGATCTCGTGCGAAGAGTACCCCTTCTCGAGACCCTCCCTTTCGCTGTCTGTGATGCTGCTGATCAACTTCTGGGTATAATTTGCCCACAGCTTATCTGCGGCTTCTCTGTCAAACTTTTTTCTCGGCATTGGTTTTCACGGCTCCGCGAGGGGTTTTGGCCAAGCAGCGTAAGGAATCTAGCGTCTATTCAACATTACTCGGAAGATCGAATGATCCCAAAAGTACGGGACAAACTCAACGCGCCTCATTTCGTTGGATCTCCCTGAGCCATTCAAGCTCTTCTGATATGGTCGTGGGTTCTCCGTGCCCGGGATACACCTGAGTATCGGGCGGCAGCTTCGATATCATCTCCAAAGAGATTCTCATGGCAGATGAATCCGCGCCCTTCAGGTCCACCCTTCCGTATCCTTTGGCAAATAACGTGTCTCCAGAAAATAGAACTCCGTCCCTTGAATCGTATAGACAGATCGAACCTTCGGTGTGGCCAGGAGTATGAATGACTTTGAACGAAATGTCCCGGCCTACTATAATTTCCTGACCGCCTACCAATTGGATATCCGGCTCAATCGGCTTCGGGGCGATCCCGAGCAGCGATGATGCCTCGTCCACAGATGCCAGCCTATACGCGTCAAACTCTGAGATCGCGAGCCTCGCCCCCGTCCCCTTCCTGAGGAGTTCATCTTCCGCCGTGTGATCGCTGTGGCCGTGCGTGTTGATTATCATGCTCGCGCGAAGTTGAAGTTCATCTAGGCGCTTCATGATCTCGGGAGCTCCCTGAGCCACGTCCACAACGATCGCTTCCGTCTCACCATCTTGGTACACAATGTACACATTGTTAGAAAGAGGAGGAACAACCAGTCGCTCGATTCGCAAAAATCCCCGCCTGAAGGATTGCCTTGTCGTCATGAATAGTTCACGACTTTGCTCCAAAGTATGCTGAGTGGTATCGCGGGGCAATCAATTCAGGCCGGAAAATCCGTCCGATAAGTCGAGCCAGTCCCACTATCGTCATATTCGTTGTTGTCGCCGCCGTCCTCTTCTTCCCTGTTCCCCCTCCTCACTCCGCTTTCGTTCATCGAGTCCGAGATTCGTTTCATGTTGTACCCAATGATCACGCCTCCTATCAGCATCACGTAGGGAAGGAGTGTTACGCTGACTTTGTACGCCT
>Ga0070737_10005673_pt1 | contig 11816 bp, 8 predicted proteins | sample Coa_R1_10_FD_66438 | JGI IMG/M metagenome (GOLD analysis project Ga0070737, IMG submission 66438) | Surface soil microbial communities from Centralia Pennsylvania, which are recovering from an underground coalmine fire - Coalmine... | ecosystem: Environmental > Terrestrial > Soil > Unclassified ... | reverse complement strand
CGCCGGTTCTCGTCCTCCAGCGACTTCAGCCGGCGCGCCTCCGACACATCAAGCCCGCCGTACTTAGCCTTCCATTTGTAGAAGGTCGCGTCCGAAATCCCGTGGCGCCGACAGACCTCCTGGGTCTTTGCTCCCGCCTCCTGCTCGCGCAGGATCCCGATGATTTGCTCCTCGCTGAACCGGCTGCCCTTCATTCGTCCGTCTCCTTTTCGTGACGGACTCTACCTCAAACCTGTCGGGCTGGCGGGAAATCGACCTTTAAGCGTCAAAGCCGTCAGCCTACCCTTATTGCGCTACGAACGTTACAAGGCCGGCCTTGAGCACGTCCACGCTTGGGTCGACCACATGGGTGCCAGCCGTTCGCGGCGCCTTCAGGACCCCCTCAAGGTCCACGATTGCCAAGAAAGTGAAGGCGCCGTTGCCGATCACCCCCAAGGCCTTCTTGCTGTTGGGGCTGACGTAAGCCGTAATCGAATGCGGATCGAACCCCGCCGACCACGGTAAGCCGTTCGGAGTATTGGGCAGCATGAAGGTCGCCCAATCGACCACCGCGGGCGTTCCGCTCCCCGAGGTGGAGGGGAGCTGAATGACCCCAACCCCGTTGCCACCAAACTCACCCGCGAGGACGCCTAAGTGCGTACCCGGCGCGACCGCGACGCCTGGTCCGGCCCCACCGATCACTGTGTGAAAGTCAGGGAAGTCCTGAAACTGGCCCGGCGCTGTCCAGGTATTCGGTGTTCCAGTGGTGAAATTTGCCTGGGTCAGATCGGTGATGAACAGGTAGCCCCTACCCTCAACCGGGGCAAGAGCGATTCCCGTCGTGCAGTCTTCCGCCGCAGAGTCAAGCAAAGCCTGGTCCGGAGGCAGGTCAACTGGCAGCGTTGGTTTGTTTTCAAAGACCGCGAACGGCGGCTTCGTCTGGGCAAGTTCATAGCTCCCTGCCTCATTCGGTGAGAGAATCAGATTACGGATTGGATCGACTGCGGTGTCTTCCGAGACGCCTGTTAGAGACACGATCGGTGCAGCGAAACTCTCGCTCGCAAGGTCCAGAAATTGATATCCCGCGCAAGCATCACTGAACGGAGCACCTGAGCAAGAGGGGGTCTTCTTCAGGCCAATCGTGATTTCTGCGGCGTTGGTCGTGGAGTCGACTACCACGCCGCAGTTCATGCAGGTCCCTCCGGAAAAGTTAAAGACCGCAGAGGCACCGCTGGTCAAAGTCTTGTTCAACGTCGTGCCGGTAATCAGGTAAACGTCGGTATTGTTGGCGACGCAGACGGTCTCCCCGGTTAGCGAATTACAGGAACAGGAGTTCGTGCCATGCGGCGTGGTGACCAGGGTCGGCGCGCCGCCAGTGCCGATTCCGGCGCTCGTTTCGACCGGTACGACGTGAAGGCCATTGCCAACCGTTCCCCACCATCCATCCGGAGAGTAGGCGGTCACGTCAGTGCCCTGAACCAGAATCCCGATCGAGCTGGACGGCAGGCACGCATTGGGCGCCAACGTGGGCGTTGCTGCGGGTGTTGCCGTTGCCGTGGCAGTGACCGTTGCGGTTGATGTCGGTATCGGACTGGCCGTGACAGTCGGCGTCACCGTGGGCGCCGGGGTTGGGGTCAGGGTCGGGCTCGGCGTAGGCACCCGGCTTGGGGTCGCTGTTTTGGTGGACGTTGGGCCCGGAGGCGAAGTCGAGGTTGGGATCGGGGTCGCGCTCGCGGTAGGCACAGGGGTTGGGGTTTGCGGCCCGTTGGGCAAAACAAACTGGGAATTATCGTGATCGCAACCGGGGACACCCGTTAGACCGACGATTAACATGACCAGGAATAACCATCCATGTCCACAATCTTTCGTACAGGATGTAGAATTTTGCATCGTTACCCCCGGGCTTGCGTTGCATCACCAGCACTGCGCCGGACAAGGCCGGGTCGTGGCGACATTGGGCGACAGGCTGGATTTGAAGTACGATTTGCAAAGTTTGACTTGTGTTAGTCTGATCGTCGCGGCGGTTGGTCCGAACCCTTCATTTCAGCGTGAAAGCGCCACCCGGGGCGTTGCCCGAACTGGTGAACGGGACGAACGGGGGATTGAGCGCCTGCACATAGGACGGCCCGGCCACTGCTGAGGGCGGCACGGTGAAGGTGAAATTGTTCTCATTGATAAAGGCCAGCGGAATAATCGGCGTTCCACCGGGCTTGACTCCGCCGAGGTTCACGACCTTTGCCCCCTGCTTGTTGAAAAAGTTGATTACCGTCAGGTTGGAAAAGCCCGTGCCGTTGACCGAGATCGTGCTTCCGGTCTGAATCACCGAAACCACGGAGATCTTCGCCCCGATCGGGACTGAAACCGCGTTGCTCTTCTTATCATAACCCTTGGCGGCGCCGGCGTTGCTGACCACGAAGGACCCTGGGCCGCTTGGCGGCGAGTTGGGCTGTCCCTTGGCTGCGAGTGAGAACTTCAGCAGCGTCGCGCTCAGTCCCGGGTTGCCGGGATTGATGAAAAACGGTCCCACTTTGCCCCCCGTGCAGGCGCAAAACAGATCCACCGCCACGCCGTTGGTGCTGTCGAACCCACTGCCACCGAGACTCACAGTGCTGCCCTGCGCCACCACCGTCTCAACGTTATCGGTGGCAAAGTTGGGATCGCTGCTGGTCGCCGCCAGGCCAACGCCGTTGATGGCGCTTAGGCTGGGGATGCCAGAGCCGGGCGCAGCGGCAAGCAACGCGTTGGCCAAATTTGAGAAGACGAAACCCTGGTCGGTATTGACCACTTGCACGGCAACAAAGCCCTGTCCGAGCGGAGTTGTGGCCGGAACGTTGACCGTTAAAGCGGTGGAGGTCTTGGTGACCGGTGTAAATGGCCCGGCGTTGACTGAACCGGTAGAGGTCGCAATGAAAAAGTTGACCACGGATCCGGCGGTATAGCCAAACCCTTGAATCAGGAAACTGCCGCCAACCAGGATCGTCGATGGGATTTTTTCAATGAACGGCCCCACAAACGGTGTGGCTGTGGCCGCCGGGGTAGGCGTTTCCGACGGAGTCTCGCTCGGTGTCCCCGTCGGCGTACCTGTGGGCGTCCTGGTCGGCGTCTCGGTGACTGTCGCCGAGGATGTAGGAGTCGCCGTCGGAGTCCTAGTCGCGGTTCGGCTCGCCGTCGGCGTAGCCGTAGGGGTTGGGGTCCGAGTCGGAGTCTTGGTCGGTGTCGCGGTTGGACCGCCTTCGGCCAGGCGGAAGGCGCCCCGTCCATGAGTGCCAGCGAAAATCGTCCCGCCGGCGCTTTGCTCGATGTCAAAAACCGGAACCGCCGGGATCGCTCCCAGATTGAACGGCGACCACGTCCCACCGCCGTCAGCGGTGCGAAACACCCCGATATCTGTGCCGACGAGAACAATGGAGCTCAGAAGGCCTTGGCTGTCCACCAATGCGCGCAGGACCGGCACGTCGGGCAGCGGAGATGGACCGCCGACGCCGTCGGCGCGGGTCCAATGCTTGCCGAAGTCGTTGGTACGGTAGACATGGCCGACGCCGGTTTTGGAAGTAAAGCCCGACAGCGTCAGATAGGCGGTGTTGGGATCGGTCGGGCTGATGGCGATGCCGGTGGCCTGGGTCTTCGACGAATCAAAGCCGAGGTTGAGCGTAACGTCGTTCCAATTGGCCAGGCGCGCGCCTGAAATCGGTGTTGGGGTTGCCGTCGGAGTTGCGCCGCCGGTGACTGTGGCATTTGGGGTAGGCGTTGGGGTTTGAGTCGGATGACTGGGGCAGCTTGGCTGGTCGGGACAGTCGGCCTCGGTAGTGTTGAAAAGTTCGAAGCCAACGGACTTGTTGGTCGCCTGGAAAAACTGGGTGGAAAGCGACCAGGCTTTGGTGTGATCGGCGGGCGCGATCTCCAGATCCTGCAGCGCGCAGCGCGGTGTTTTACAGTTTGCCGTCAGGATTTGTCCGGTCTGCGGCTGCCAGGTTTGCATCCCGTCGGTTGACACGAAGACCCGGTCGGTGCCGATAAAAACTCGCTGCACCACCGTGGGGTCAACCGCGAGGGGCGGGTAGAAGCTGCCGTCGGCGGACCCGACCTTCGTCAGCAGGGTTTTCAGGTTGCCCGACACGTTGGCCCAGGTGACTCCGCCGTCGGTGGAACGGGCGATTGGCGGACTTCCGGCGCCGGCGTAGGTGTGATAGGCGAATGCCGGCATAATCTGATCGAAGAGAACAAACCCCCCGTCGCCCGCATCGACGAAATTCCATCCCTGGGTCCCGGTAAATAGTTCCGTGCCGTTGTCCTGAAACCCGGCCAGCAACTTGTTCGAGTCAAACGGATGCGGACCGACGGCCTGGATCTGGCTGGCACTGACGTCTTTATTGAGCGCGGTGAAGTTGCCTGCGTCCAGCCTGTACAGACCGCCGTCATTGCCCACGTAAAGCTTGCCCGATGCGAGGTCGAGTGCGTGCTGGTCGGCATGCGTTCCGCCCGTGTAGGCCAGAAAATTCCAGCTCGATCCCGAACTCGGCGATTCGTAGATTCCGACTCCGCCAAAGAACACGTCTCCGGGAACGGTCGGTGAAGCGAGCAGTGCCTGATCGTAGAACGATTGCGAGTAGTTGCCCGGATTGGTGCCGTCGAGGGTGACGGTGAGGCCGCCAGCGCTCAACGGGACTTGCGGCACACTTTGAACGGCCCACGTCTGGCCGCCGTCAGTCGATTTGTAAAATCCTAGGTAATGCGAAAAGTCCGGAGCGCCAATCATGACATAGACCGCACCGCAGACCCACTTGGGCAAAACTCCTCCGTCGGTTCGCACCGGGCAGTTGGTTGCGCCGATACCCTCTGGGGGCCCGATCGCCACTGTGGTGCGTCCGATCTGACCAATGGCGGTGGGGAAACCTCCGGGACCGGCCGGGTTGGGGAATACCATCGGGGTGAAGCCGAACAAGCCCTGAGCGTGGCTCGCATGAACGTCGACGGTGTGCTCAACAATGTAGATGTTTTTGGTGTTGAAGGGATCGACCGCCACGTCGGTTACGTCGCAATTCCCAGAAATCCCGGTGGCGAGAGTCTGAAAGCAGCCGGTAGAGCAATCCCCTCCCGGCTTGCCGTTCGGCGAACAGAGCAGCTCGGTATTCCAGGTCGCGCCGCCGTTGTCGGTGGACCAGATGCCGGCATTTTTTACCTTGGCTACCGGGTAAAACGCGGCGCCGCGGTCGGACGAGACTCCACTGGAGTTCTGCACGGCCGCAAAGATGATCGGAGGATTTACCGGGACGGAGGGCAAATCGGGATCGGGGTTGTTCTTGGTGACCAACGCGAGCCGTCCCACAGTCAGCGTGCTGAATAGGGAAGCGCCAAGTTGGGTCCAACTCGTCCCCAAGTCGGTCGATTTGAAGATCCCCTGACCGTAGTAGCTCTCGAAGGAGAAATTGCCCTCGCCGGTTCCGACGTAAACTGTCGGCGGGTTGGAGTTGTCAGCGTCGATCGCTATCGAACCGACCGCTTGCGTTGGCTGGTCTTGGAAGACCGAAACGAAGGAGACGCCGGCGTCGGTACTTCTCCACACCCCGCCATTGGCGGCACCCACGAAGACCAGGTTGCCATCCTTGGGATTAGCCGCGATGGCGGTTATCCGTCCGGTCACGCCGGAAATTGCCGGAGGGATGACGATACCGCCGAAGTTGGCCGCCTCGTTCAGGATGGGTTTTGGACCGATGAATTCCCACACCGGAGAGCCGGAGCCAGCCGAGCGCTTGATACCGGAGGCCGCCGCGGCGCGCTGACGGCGCTCCATCGCATGCATCGTATTGATGGCGTCCCCGCGGGCACGCTGGGGAACACCGAACCCAAGTCCCAGCCTGCTGGCCAAATAAAGAGCGCGCTCACGGAGTTCTTCGACACCTTCGCCGCGCTCCCGCACGGTTTGCCGCTCCGCGCCAGGAACCGGCCGCCGACTTTGCGGCGGCTCGGCGCGCAACGCCCGTGCAGCCGCTCCCAGCAACAAGACTTCGCCCGCCACCAGCAGAAAAATGCCGAGGTGTCGACCCAATCCCTGTCGTTTCCACCTGCGCTGCCGCATGCTGGCACTCGATGCTTAAAATAGATTCACACTTATTTTCAATTATTTCCTTAAAAATGCAATGAATTAATAGATCCAAGAATACGATTTGTCGAGGTGAACCGATTGGAGCTTAATTTTAGAGTGATAACTTTATCCACGTATCATCTTTTGGACAGCTTCACACAATAGGAGACTTTCGGTGAAGTCCAAAAGGTTCTTCTCCTGGATATCTTCAATGTTTATGACAAGTTCGCCGAGTCTTCTGGCGCTCATGCGAAACTTTGGCTAACCTGCATCGGCGCGCCCGATCAACAGGTCAGAGTACATCAAGGATTGCAGCAGGAGGGTTGCGATGGCGAGTCCGCAGTTGCAGATGGCGATCGACGCGATGAAGGCGATGGCCGGCAAGGTCGGCGCATCGGTGGCCGAGATGCGCGCAGCGATGGAGGAAATGGCACCGCCGCCGCAAGCTGACATCCAGTGCGAAGCGCTCAGCGCCAACGGCGTCGCGGCGGAATGGATCACTGCGCCGGGCGCCGCCGTCGACCGCGCCGTACTCTACCTCCATGGCGGCGGCTACGTCATGGGGTCAGTCAAGACGCATCGCGACCTGATGGGCCGCATCTCGCGCGCCGCCCAAGCGCGGGTGCTGGGACTGGACTATCGCCTCGCACCCGAGCATCCCTTTCCGGCCGCTGTCGACGACGCCGTAGCGGGCTATCGATTTCTGCTCGCCCAGGGCTTACGCCCCACGCGCATCGCGATCGCAGGCGATTCGGCCGGTGGCGGTTTGACGCTTGCCACGCTGGTCGCGACGCGCGACGCCGGCCTGAAGCTGCCGGGCGCGGCGGTGTGCCTGTCGCCGTGGGTTGACCTGGAAGGCACCGGCGAGTCGATGAAGACGCGCATCGACGTCGATCCGATCGCCTCCAAGGAGGGCACCCACATGCTGGCGCAGGCGTATCTGGCCGGCAAGAGTCTGCGCACGCCGCTGGCGGCGCCGCTGCACGCCGATCTGACAGGGCTGCCGCCGCTCTTCATCCAAGTCGGCGATCACGAAGTCCTGCTCGACGACTCGACCCGCATCGCGGAGCGAGCGCGCGCGGCAGGAGTTAAAGTAACGCTTGAGATTTGGCCCGAGATGGTGCACGTCTGGCAACTCTTCGCCAGCTTCCTGCCCGAAGGCCAGCAGGCGGTCGAGGCAATCGGCCAGTTCATCCGCGAGCACACCCCCACCTGACCGTAGGCTTCTTCCCGACTCGAGGAAGGGGAGTGGAGGCGGTTGGCACAACCGACGTAGGGAGGCTTTTGATGGCAAGTCCGCAGTTGCAGATGGCGATCGACGCCATGAAGTCCTTGATGAAGACGCCGCCGCCCACGCTGGCCGAGATGCGCGCGGCCTTTGAGCGCAACGCGATGCCGGCGCAGCCCGACCTCAGCAGCGAGCGCGTCGATGCCAACGGCGTGGACGCCGAATGGGTCGCGGCGCCGGGTGCGGTGGACCGCGTCGTGATGTACCTGCACGGCGGCGGCTATATCCTGGGCTCGGTCAGTACCCATCGCGACCTGATCGGGCGCCTGTCGCGCGCCGCCCAGGCGCGCGTGCTGGCGCTCAATTACCGGCTCGCCCCCGAGTATCCGTTTCCCGCCGCGGTCGATGACGCTGTGGCCGGCTACCGCTGGCTGTTGGACCGCAAAATCAGCCCCGCGCGCATCGCGCTTGCGGGCGATTCGGCGGGCGGCGGTCTGACCATCGCCGCGCTGGTCGCGATCCGCGACGCGGGTCTGCCGCTACCCGCGGCCGGCGTGTGCCTCTCGCCATGGGTAGACATGGAGATGAAGGGCGAGTCGATGACCACCCGCGCCCATGCGGATCCGGTCGTGCAGCGCCAGGGGCTGATAGGGATGGCGCAGGCCTACCTGAGCGGCAAGGACCCCCGGACAGCGCTGGCGTCGCCGCTTTACGCCGACCTCACGGGCCTGCCGCCGATGCTGATCCAGGTCGGCGACGCCGAAACTCTGCTCGACGACTCGGTCCGCATCGCAGACAAGGCGCGTGCCGCTAAAGTTCAGATAAAACTTGAGGTCTGGCCGGAGATGATTCATGTCTGGCAACTGTTCGCCGCCTTTCTGCCCGAGGGTCAGCAGGCGATCGACGGCATTGGCCAGTTCTTGCGCGAGCGCATCGCGAGCTGACCGCCGACCGCCGGGAGCGGAAAGGGTCGAGAACTTGAGCGATGACGCTCTGCCATCCGGTCCGGACCTTTGAGGTCCGTTCAGAAATGTTGAAACTTCGACCAAAGGCTGTAGTGCTTGCACGATGAAAATCGCGCTACTCGCGCTTGCATCGCTGTGCGCCCTGTACGCGGCCGACACGCTGCTCGTGTATCTGGCGCATCAGCCCTACGGCGAGGCGCAAATCCGCCGCTATTATGCGATGCCGCTTAAAGGCGGCAAGACCGAATTCGGCGCCGCCGGCACCCAAAACCAGACCTGCGTCCAGGCACTGTTTCCGCACGCAGGCTTCGCCCCATGCTGGTACGCCGGCCGCCACCGCGAAAAATGGATAACGCAGTGACCGCAAGCGGGCAGCATCCACGCACGCTCGCGTCCTGACAGCAGGGGGTTGATAGAAGGAGCGTACCTGTCCGCAGCCTATCGGCGGTCGACCGCTGTCCAGCTCGAGCATCACCTGGCGGCGGGCGGTTTAACTTCGCATAAGAAATATTATGTCAACATACATCACATTCAGGCTAAGGTGCCGCGTGAAAGACGCGTTCTTCAGAGGCCAACCGAGCGGCGCTCGGTTGCGGACCCTCATACTTTGGTAAAGTAGCTGGCGCGACGTTTTGCCGCTTCGATGTAGCGTTCGACGTCCTCGGCCAGCAGCAGGCGGGCCTCGCATAGCTCGCGGGCGGCGCGAGCGACCGCCTCCACGTAGGCTTCGTGGTTGGCGTAGCGCTCTTCCAGCGATGGCCTCGGATCGTTTGAAGCCAGCCTCTCGGCGGCGGTTCCCGCAAACGGCAGATGCCATCCGAGCAGCGCCAGTTCGCCGGGTGCGAAGCCTTCGCGGCGCGGATTCCATCCGGTATGCGTGCCCAGTGGTGCCACGATGTCGGGCAGGCGCACGCCGGCAATCTCATTGCCGTCGCGGTCGACCGCAGGGACCATCACCGCGTACTTGCGGTCCATTATCGGGCGCGGCGGCTGCACCGTGTAGTCCACCTCGCATAGCTCATTCAACAGGCCCGCATACGTTATACCGGGGACGGCCGGGAAGTTAAGCGCATCGGCCGGCACCAGGGTTCCGTCGCAAGCGTGCGGGTAGCGGCTCGGCGGCGGCGCGATGCCCTCGCTCACCCATCGGTCGAGTGCGACCAGCAGCGCGCGATGCGCCGCGCTTACTTCCACCGGATTGCCCGGGTATGCGCAAAACGGGAAGAACGTGCTGGCGAAGCGCCCGCCGTGCTGCGTGCCGGAAAACAGATAGACCCGCACCTCCTCGGGCAGCATGAGGTCGCGGCCCGCCTCGTCGGTGGTGACCAGCGACGCCCTGCCCTGCCAGTACTCGCCGCTGCTGTCGGTATGGATGATCCTGGGACAGGTGTTGGTAGTGCGGCATCGCGCCAGGATGCCATCGGTTGTGCCGCTGATCGGATCGAAGCGGGTCGCGTACGTGAACGGGAACTGATCGCCGGGCGTCAGATGGTCCTCGTGCTGGCAGGAGAAGCGGCCGGGCTGCGCGAAGGGGAAGTTGGTAAACGTCTTGCGCGAACCGGCCAGGCTGGGAATGACGCCGTCGAAGACCATCGCGCCGTCGAGGTCTTCGTTGAATCCCTGCCACAACCAGTCGCGCAGCAAGCGTCCCGACTGTGACATGCCGAACGCGTACACGTACTTAACGTGCGGCGCTCGGCCATCGGCCGCGAGCGGATTGGGCCGCCCCTCCTCATCGGCTGCGCGCCGGCGGAAGAAAGAGACCACGTCGCGGATGGCAGCCATCCCCAGCCCCATCACGATCGGATCACGTGCGGGGTAGATGAATTCGTAGATTGCGCCCGCATCGAAGCCGGCGGGCCGCGTGATTTCGATCGAACGCTGCGACAGATAGCGCCAGGCGCCGAGCGCAACGCGGGGGTGCTGCTCACGCTGCCTGACGGTCAAGGACGCCTGCGCCCGGTCCAACGTGTCAGCCGGATAACTGAGCAGTGCGACGGCGGGATTGTGGTTGTGGTTGAAGATGAACTCGTCGCGATTGAGTCCCGCAAGCGGCGCGCCGCGGTCGCTTGCCACCGGCATCCGGACCAGCATCCGCCCCTCTCCCGCTGCTACGTCGCCCTGCCATCCGCTCCACAGCACGGCATACCCCTGACGCATCAGGAAGCCGTTGCCGGCGTGGGCCGCCGCACCCGGGTCGTTGCTCGCCGGTGCGTCGTTAAGCGCGCTCAACGCCAGCTTGTTACCGCGATTTAACACGTCGTAGAGGACACGCCCGTTGTGGCGGCGCAGGTCCGACGGCTTGAGCAGGCAGAAGTCCACGCAATATTCCACCAGTCCGGCGCTGTTGCGCGGCGCGCGGTCGAGATTGACGATCCCGGCGTTGAGCCGATGGCCGGGATCGGCTCCGCCGTATATACGTCCGGTTACTTTTTCATACGATCCGACATGGCCAAACTTGACCTCGTCGAATACCGGCTGAACGCCGGTGATTTCGATCTTCATGGCATTTGGCATTACTCCCGAAGAGCACGTGCGGTCAATTTGGCGGCGGCGCTCCACTTGCGCGCTATATCACACGCGCGCACCCGCCCCGACGGACGATCTGCTAGACTTTCCCTTCATGAACGACAGCCAATGGCAGGATGCGGGGCGGGAGTTTATGCGCCTGGCGGGCGTGATACGCCGGCTGCGCCGCGAATGTCCGTGGCATCGCGCGCAAACTCCCGCCACCCTTTCCAAGTATCTGATCGAGGAAAGCTACGAGACCCTGGCCGCAATTGAAGCGGCCGACGGCGCCGCGCTGCGCGACGAACTGGGCGACCTGCTGTTGCAGGTGTTGTTGCAAACCGAACTGGCCGCCGAGCAGGGGCAATTCGATCTGGCCGCGATGCTGGCGCAGGCAAGCGACAAGCTCATCCGCCGCCATCCGCATGTCTTTGCGCAAGACCAGGCGGCCAGCGCCGAGGAGGTCGCGCAGCGCTGGGAGCAAACCAAGCGCGCCGAGCGTGCGCAGGCGGGAATCACTTCGGCGCTCGACGGCGTACCCCGACATCTGCCTGCCCTGGTGCGGGCGGAAAAGCTCGGTGAACGGGCCCGGGTGGTGGGGATGGACTGGCCGGACCTGCGTGCAGTACTGGCCAAAGTCCGTGAAGAGATTGACGAAACCCTGGCTGCACTTGACGCCGGCGCCGCAAACGAGGCGATCATCGAGGAGTTGGGCGACTGCCTGCTGGCGCTGGCCAACGCGCCGCGCTTTGTGGGCTGGAGCGCGGAGGAGACGCTGCGGAGGGCCTGTGAAAAATTCATCTATCGCTTTAAGAAAGTGGAGGCCCGCGGCGCCGCTGCGCAACGCGAGCTCTCGCAACTGAGCGCCGCCGAAATCGACGCGCTATGGGAGGAGGTCAAGAACGGCGGCGCAAGCAGCGATTGATCTGCCGCGTCCCGGCCGCGTTTGAACCATAGCGGTAAAGCCGTTGACTGGGTCCCAAGCGGTTGTTAGGCTCATCGGCTCGATATGCCACACGTGCCAGTACATCCATCCGCCATCAAGCGCCATCGG
>Ga0070737_10005671_pt1 | contig 11821 bp, 7 predicted proteins | sample Coa_R1_10_FD_66438 | JGI IMG/M metagenome (GOLD analysis project Ga0070737, IMG submission 66438) | Surface soil microbial communities from Centralia Pennsylvania, which are recovering from an underground coalmine fire - Coalmine... | ecosystem: Environmental > Terrestrial > Soil > Unclassified ... | reverse complement strand
TCGGCGGCACCGTCGCGGGCGAGGAGGCGGCCATGCCCGCGACGGACGAGATCCCGCCCGTCTCGCCCGGCACCGTGGCCCTGCCGGGCGCCCGCCGGCACGAGCACCTCTCGAACTTCCCGCCCGTCGAGGAGTGGGACCACCACGTCGAGCATGACGCGGCGGCCCATCCCCGCAAAGTGGCGCACGAGTACATGCTCGTGCCGACCACCTGCTTCAACTGCGAGTCCGGCTGCGGGCTGCTCGCCTACGTCGACAAGGACGACCTGTCGATCCGCAAGCTCGAGGGGAACCCCGCCCATCCCGGATCGAGGGGCCGCAACTGTGCGAAGGGCCCGGCCACCGTCAACCAGCTCGACGATCCGGAGCGGATCCTCTACCCGCTGCGCAGGACGGGGGAGCGGGGCGGAGGCGCTTGGGAGCAGGTGAGCTGGGACGAGGCGCTCGACGACATCGCGGGCCGGATCCGCAGCTGCATCGTCGAGGGCCGCCACGAGGAGGTCATGTACCACGTGGGCCGGCCGGGAGAGGACGGCTTCGCCGAGCGGTTCCTCAAGGCGTGGGGTGTCGATGGCCACAACAGCCACACGAACGTCTGCTCGTCGGGAGCGCGCTTCGGGATGGCGCTGTGGACGGGCTACGACCGGCCGAGCCCGGACCACGCCAACGCGAAGGTGATCCTGCTCTTCTCGAGCCACCTCGAGACGGGCCACTACTTCAACCCGCACGCCCAGCGCATCATGGAAGCCAAGCTGGACGGGGCGAAGCTCGTCGTCGTCGACCCCCGCCTGTCGAACACGGCGGCCCATGCCGACCTCTGGCTCTCGCCGTGGCCCGGCAGCGAGGCGGCCATCCTGCTCTCGGTGGCGTCCTACCTGCTGCGGACCCGGCAGATCGACGAGGCCTACCTCGAGCGCTGGTTCAACTGGCAGGAGTACCTCGCGAACCTGCATCCGGAGTCACCGCCGACCTTCGAGGCGTTCCTCGACCGCCTCGAGGAGGACTACGCCGGGTACACCTTCGAGCTCGCCGCCGCCGAGGCGCAGATCGACGCCGCCTCGATCGAGCAGCTTGCTGCCATCGTCGCCGGCTGCGACCACCGCCTCTCGGCCCACATCTGGCGCTCGGCCTGTGCCGGCAACCTGGGCGGGTGGCAGGTGGCGCGGGCCCTGTGGTTCGTGCTCGCCCTCACCGGCTCGATCGGCACCGTCGGCGGCACGAGCCCGAACGGCTGGGACAAGTTCATCCCCGAGGGGCCGGCGGCGCCAGAGGCCCATGACCATTGGAACGAGCTCACCTGGCCGGCGGAGTACCCCCTCGCGACGAACGAGATGTCGATCCTGCTCCCGCACTTCCTTGAGGAGGGCCGGGGGCGGCTCGAGGTCTACTTCTCGCGGGTGTGGAACCCGATCTGGACGGCGCCCGACGGCTTCACGTGGATCGAGGCGCTTCGCGACCCCCACAAGGTCGGCCTGCACGTCGCCCTCACGCCGACCTGGTCCGAGACGGCCGAGTTCGCCGACTACGTGCTGCCGATGGGGCATGCTCCCGAGCGCCACGACACCATGTCCTACGAGACGCACGCCGGGCGATGGCTGAGCTTCCGCCAGCCCGTGCGGCGGGTGGCGATGGAACGGCTCGGCCGGGCGGTCGGCGACACCCGCGAGGCCAATCCGGGCGAGGTCTGGGAGGAGAACGAGTTCTGGTTCGAGCTCTCCTGGCGGATCGACCCCGACGGCAGCCTCGGCATCCGGCGGCACTTCGAGTCCCCCTACCGACCGGGGGAGAAGATCACCGTCGCCGAGTACTACCGGTGGATGTTCGAGCACGAGGTGCCCGGGCTGCCCGAGAAGGCTGCGGCTGCAGGGCTGACGCCGCTCGATTACATGAGGCGTTTCGGAGCGGTCGAGGTCGGCGAGGCCACCTATCGCGTCGACGAGCGGGAGGTGCCTCGGGAGGCGCTCGAGGGAGCCGTCCCCGACCCGAAGGGCGTCATGCGGCGCCCCGCCGGCCCCGACGACACCCCGCCGCTCGTGGGCGAGGCAGGCTCGCTCGGGGTGCGCCACGCTGACGGCAGCGTGACCGTCGGCTTCCCGACCCCGTCGCGCAAGCTCGAGGTGTACTCGCAGGTGATGGCGGACTTCGGCTGGCCCGAGCACCGGACGCCGGGTTACATCGAGTCGCACGTCTCGCGCCGTCGGATCGACCTCGACGCAGGCGAGCTCGTCCTCGTCCCGACCTTCCGGCTCCCCGTGCTCATCCACACCCGCTCGGGGAACGCGAAGTACCTGAACGAGATCGCGAACTCCCACCCGCTCTGGCTGAACCCCGAGGACGCCTCGCGGCACAAGGTCTCGAGCGGCGACCTCGTCCGGCTCACGACGAGGATCGGCTACTTCGTCGTGCGGGTCTGGGTGACGGAGGCGATCCGTCCCGGCGTCTGCGCCCTCAGCCACCACATGGGGCGGTGGCGCCTCCACGAGGGGGAGGGGAGCCGCTGGGTGACCGGGCGGGTAGACCTCAGCCATCCGGGCGGTCCCGACACCTGGCTCCTGCGCTACAAGAGCCACGTCCAGCCGTTCAGCTCGTCGGACCCGGACTCCTCTCGCATCTTCTGGACGGACCCAGGCGTCCACCAGAACCTCGCCTTCCCCGTGCAGCCGGACCCGATCTCGGGGATGCACTGCTGGCTGCAGAAGGTGACGATGTCGCCGGCGCAGCCGGGCGACCGGTACGGCGACGTCTTCGTCGACCGCAGCAAGTCACGGGAGGCGTACCGGGAGTGGCTCGAGATGACCCGCGCCACCACCGGTCCGGGAGGCGAGCGTCGCCCGGAGTTCCTCATGCGGCCGGTGAAGCCGCGGCGGAGGGCCTACCGCATCGGCACCTGAGCCCTGCTCCGGCCGAGCGCGACGGGCCGAGCGCAACGCCCGCGCGCGAGGCTGGCGGGGTCGCCAGCCCGAGCCCTCGGTGCCACGGCGGTGCGCGGAAGGAGGACCTTGCAGCAGGCACGCCGCTGGTTGCGGCCCGAGTGGTGGAGCCGCAACCTCACCGTCGTGCTGGCAGCACGGGTGTCGATGAGTGCCGGGAGAGCGCTCGCCGGCGTGATCACCCCGATCTACCTCGCCCTCGAAGGCTTCAGCGCCGTGCGCCTCTCCGAGTACGTCCTCACGGTCGCGATCTGCTCGGCCGGGCTCTCGACCTTCGCGGGGACGGTCTCGGACCGGATCGGCCGCAAGTCCTTCCTCATCGCGATGCCGCTCCTCACGGCCGCCGCTGGGGCCACCTTCGCCGTCACCGCCGACGCACCCCTCCTGTTCGTCATGGGGGCGCTCGGCAGCTTCGGCCGGGGTGCCGGCGCAGGAGCCGGCGCCGTCGGCCCCTACCAGCCGGCGGAGTCAGCCCTCGTGACCGACACCCTCGAGGCTCGCCACCGCAACGACGCGTTCGGGCGCCTCGCCTTCGGCTCTTCCCTCGGCGCCACCGCGGGGGGCCTCCTTGCCCTGCTCGTGCCCTCGAGCCACGTCCACGGGAGCGCGGCGACGGCGGTCTTCCGGGCCGGCTTCATCGCCGTCGCCGCCGTCTCCGCCTTCGCCGGCCTGCTCGCCCTTGCTCTCGTCGAGCGTCCCTTCTGGCGCCCCGAGGCGGCCGGCTCCGGAGGGGGCGCGCCGCCAGCCACCGCGGCGCGAGGTCCGGAGCGGCCGGGGTCGGACTCCTCCACGGCCGGGGTGCCGACCCGCTCCGGCCGGAGGAGGCGGCGCCTGCTCCCTGAGAAGTCGCGCTGGCTCTTGTACCGGCTCTGGCTGACGAACGGCCTGAACGGCATGGCGATCGGCATGTTCGGGCCGTTCGTGACCTACTGGTTCTTCCGGCGCTTCGGCGCCGGCGCGAGCGAGGTGGGCATCCTGTTCGCCGTCATCAACGCCGTCACGACCGTCTCGGTCCTCTCGGCGGCGGGCCTCGCACGCCGGCTCGGGCTCGTGAGGACGGTGGCGATCGTGCGGACGATGCAGGCCGTCCTGCTCGTTCCGATGGTGCTCTCACCCTCCTTCGCACTGGCCGGGGCCATCTACTTCGTCCGGATGGTGGTCCAGCGCATCGGCCTGCCCCTTCGCCAGTCCTACACGCTCGGCCTCGCCGATCCCGAGGAGCGGGGGTCGGTCGCTGCCCTCTCGAACCTGCCGAGCCAGGTGGCGATGGCGGGGAGCCCGCTGCTCACCGGCTACCTGTTCGAGGAGGTGAGCCTCTCGCTCCCGTTCGAGATCGCCGCCGCCCTGCAGCTTGCGAACGCGGCGAGTTTCTGGGCCTTCTTCCGGCACCACCCTCCAGACGAGGAGCGCGACGAGATCGAGGTCCCGCCCCTTTCCATCCAGCCCGCCGCTGCGACCGACGCCGTCGATCCCTGAGGACCCTGCCTATGTAAGGGGTCCCGGATAGGCCGCCTCTGCCTCTGCGCTGAGGCGGCCGGTGTGGCGCCGCACCACGAGGATGCCGGCGACGACGGCGATGACCGCCGCCACGCCCAGCGCGATCGCGACGGGGCCGGAGACCTTGGTGATGGTGCTGCCCGCCGCGTAGGCGCCGAAGGCGTAGAGGGCCGCCCAGACGACCCCCCCGAGGGCGTTGTAGGGGAGGAAGCGCCGCCACGCCATCCGGTTCGTTCCGGCGAGGAAGGCGGCGTAGGTCCGCAGTATCGAGACGAAGCGCCCGAAGAACACCACCTTCGGCCCGTGGCGGTCGAAGATGAGCCGGCCGACCTTCACCTTCGTCTCGTCGAGGCGGACCTTGGGGCCGTAGCGGAGCAGGAGCCGGTAGCCGCCTTTCAACCCGATGACGTAGCCGATGTTGTCCCCGAGGATCGCCGCGACCGTGGCGACGAGAAAGACGAGGACGATCGAGAGCCGGTGCGTGCTGCCCGCGTAGGTCCCCGCCGCGATGAGGATCGTCTCGCCGGGCAGGGGGATGCCGAGGCTCTCCGCGGCGACGAGCAGGAAGACGGCGCCGTAGCCGTAGGTGGTGACGAGGTGCTCGATGCTCATGCGGGGCGGTGACGCGGTGCTCGCCGATCTCGCCTCCGTGGCACGGGAGTGAGGCTACCTGCCCGCCGGCCGGGGCTACCCTGGGAGTGCCCCGAGACAGCTGAACAAGGAGTCATATGCCCCTGGACGCCTTCGCGGCCGGGCTGGTTGCCGACGTCCGGGTGCTCTGGCCGCAGGGCCTCAACACCCGGCTCTACCTGGATGCGAACGCGCTCTCGCGACAGACGGCCTGGGCCCATTCGTTCATGCACGCGTATGCCCTCTGGCTCGGGCCGGTCGTGCTCGCCGCCCTCTTTTTCGTCGCGTACGCCGTCGCCTGGTGGCGCAGGGCCTCCCATGCGACGGCGCTCCTCGTCCTCGGCGGGGCAGGGACGGTGATCGCGCTCGGCCTCAACCAGGTCGTCGGGCATGCCGCCCGCGAGCTGCGGCCGTACGCGAGCCATCCCCATGCCCTCGTGCTCGTCGGCAAGACGAGCGACTTCTCGTTTCCATCCGACCATTCGATCGTGGCCGGCGGCCTCACGCTCGCGCTCGCGCTCGCCATGCACTACGGTCGCCGCCGTGCCGGGGGGAGGGCCGGTGACGGCGAGCACGCCGCCGTAGGCCCGAGGCCCTTCCCCGGCTCGCTCGTCGGGCTCGCGGTGATCCTCGGGCTCTTCCTCTGCTTCGCCCGCGTCTACGTGGGCGCCCACTACCCGGGTGACGTGGTCGCGGGCTACCTCCTCTCCGCTCTCGTAGCGGGCATGGCCTGCCTGCTCGTCCCGGTCGCCGACAAGGCCGTCGCGGCCCTCGACACGACGGTGCTCGGCGTGGCCTTTCGCAGGCCCGACCGGCGCCGCCCTGCCCATCAAAAAGGAGCGCTCCGGGACGTCCGTCTGACGGAGCGGTAGGGTGCCCGGGTGACTGACGGCACGACGGGAGGTGCGCACGCGAGCGCCGGCGGGCTGATCGGAGAGGCGGCGGGCCTGCTCGGGGAGATGACCGAGCTCCGTCGGGCGATCCATCGCCGTCCCGAGCTGGGGCTCGATCTGCCGACGACCCAGCAGCTCGTCCTCGAGGCCCTCGACGGCCTCGGAGCCCGCGTGGTCACCGGCTCTGCGACGACCTCGGTGATCGCCGAGATCGACGGGGGCCGGCCCGGCCCGTCGACGCTCCTCAGGGCGGACATGGACGCCCTCCCGATGCCCGAGGAGACCGGCCTGCCGTTCGCCTCGCAGGTCGAGGGTGCGATGCACGCCTGCGGGCACGACGCTCACACCGCCATGCTGCTCGGGGCCGCCAAGCTCCTCTCCCGCCACCGCGCCGAGCTGGCGGGCCGGGCAGTCCTCATGTTCCAACCGGGCGAGGAAGGCCATGCCGGCGCACGAGTGATGCTGGACGAGGGACTGCTCGACGACCACGGCCCGATCGACCGGGCGTTCGCGATCCACGTCACTCCGATGCTCCCCTCGGGGATGGTCGCGACCCGGCCCGGGCCGCTCCTTGCCTCTGCCACGGCCTTCGTCATCACGGTGACGGGCAGGGGAGGGCACGCCTCGATGCCGCACGACGCCGTCGACCCGGTCCCGGCCGCCTGCGAGATGGCGCTGTCCTTCCAGACCATGGTGACCCGGACCATCCCCGTCTTCGAGCCCGCCGTCGTCACGGTGGGCCGCGTCACGGCCGGGACGACCTCGAACGTGATCCCCGAGACGGCGGTGCTCGAGGGCACGATCCGGGCGGTGTCGGAGTCCTCCGCCGAAGCGGCGCTGGAGGGAGTGCGGCGCGTCGCGGCCGGGGTGGCGGCGGCTCACGGCTGCACCTTCTCCTACGAGCAGGTGGGAGAGGGCTACCCGGTCACGGTGAACGACCCCCGGCAGGCCGCAGGCGCGCTCGAGGCGGCACGCGCTCTCGCCGGGCCCGAGGGCGCTTTCGAGATGCCCTACCCGGTGATGGGAGCCGAGGACTGGTCGTTCGTGCTGCGCCGGGTCCCGGGCGCCATGGCCTTCCTCGGCGTGGCGCCCCCGGGCGTCGAGCGACCGGCGCCGAACCACTCGAGCAGGATGCTCCTCGACGAGGGGGCGATGGCGGTCGGGGCGGCACTCCACGCCGCCGTCGCCATGCGGCCCTCGCCGGGAGGCGACCCCGGCGCCTGAGGGGCGCCAGCGCACGGGAGGGAGAGGGACGTGGACTTCGATCTGCCCGCCCACCTCACGGCCTACCTCGCCGAGCTCGACGAGTTCATCGAGCGCGAGATCCGGCCCCTCGAGGCGGAGGGCGACAACGTGAGGTTCTTCGACCATCGCAGGGAGGACGCCCGCACCGACTGGGAGCGGGGCGGCCTCCCGAACGAGGAGTGGGAGGCGCTCCTTGCCGAGGCCCGCCGCAGGGCGGACGCGGCGGGCCACTACCGCTACCCCTTCCCGGCCCGCTACGGGGGCCGGGATGGGACCAACCTCGACATGGCGGTGATCCGGGAGCACCTCGCCTCGAAGGGGCTCGGCCTCCACTGCGACCTCCAGAACGAGTTCGCCGTCGTCGGCAACAACGTCGCCCTCCTGCTCATGATCACCTACGGGACCGAGGCGCAGAAGGCGGAGTGGGTGGAGGACCTGGCCGAGGGGCGGCGCAGTTTCTCCTTCGGCATCACCGAGCCGGCGCACGGCTCCGACGCGACCTTCATGGAGACGACCGCGCTCCGCGACGGCGACGACTGGGTCCTGAACGGCGAGAAGACCTGGAACACGGGGATCCACCGGGCCTCCCACGACCTCGTCGTCGCCCGCACGAGCGGCGCTCCCGGTGACGGGACGGGCATCACCGCCTTCCTCGTCCCGACCGACACCCCCGGCTTCGAGGTCCTCGAGTACCTGTGGACGTTCAACATGCCGACCGACCACGGGCACGTCCGCCTCGCCGACGTACGGGTCCCGGACTCGGCGGTCTTCGGCGGCGAAGGCCGCGGGCTTATGGTCGTCCAGCACTTCTTCAACGAGAACCGGATCCGCCAGGCGGCGTCGTCGCTCGGAGCGGCCCAGTACTGCATCGACCGGTCGGTCGCCTACGCGAAGGTGCGGGCCCCGTTCCAACGGCCGCTTGCCGAGAACCAGGGGATCCAGTTCCCGCTCGTGGAGCTGCAGACCCGTGCCGAGATGCTGAGGGCGCTCGTCCACAAGACGGCCTGGCTCATGGACACCTACGGCGCCTTTACCGTCTCGGACAAGGTCTCGATGTGCAACTACCAGGCGAACCGGCTCTGTTGCGAGGCGGCGGACTGGGCGATGCAGGTGCACGGGGGCCTCGGCTACTCCCGCCACCTGCCCTTCGAGCACATCTACCGCCACCACCGGCGGTACCGCATCACGGAGGGCTCGGACGAGATCCAGATGCGGCGGATCGCCGGGTACATGTTCGGCTACATGCGCCAGCGCGCCCCGAAGGGCGTGGCCGAGGGGGACTGAGCGCCCCCGGTCCGGTACCGTGCAGTGCACCGGTGTCCGCCAGCACCACGGGAGGGAGGCTCACGTGCACGACCTCGTCATCACCGGGGGCCTCGTCGTCGACGGCACGGGGGCGCCGGCGCGCGTCGCCGACGTCGTCGTCGACAATGGCAGGGTCACTGACATTGTCGATGGTCCGGGCGGCGCCCGAGGCTCCCTTGCCCGTCGCCGGGTCGCAGCCGAGGGGGCGGTGGTGACTCCCGGTTTCGTCGACGTGCACACCCACTACGACGGGCAGGCGACGTGGGACCCGTGCCTCGCCCCGTCCTCCTGGCACGGCGTCACCACGGTCGTGATGGGCAACTGCGGCGTCGGCTTCGCCCCGGTGAGGCCGGCCGATCGCGGCCGGCTCATCGAGCTCATGGAAGGGGTCGAGGACATCCCGGGCACCGCCCTTCACGAGGGCCTGTCCTGGGAGTGGGAGAGCTTCCCCGAGTACCTCGACGCCCTCGAGTCCCGGCCCCACGACGTCGACGTCGCCGCGCAGCTTCCCCACGGGGCGCTCCGCCTCTACGTGATGGGCGAGCGCGGCGCCCGTAGGGAGGCGGCCAGCCCCGAGGACGTCGCCGAGATGGCGCGCCTCGCCCGGGAGGCCGTCGAGGCAGGCGCGCTCGGCTTCACCACCTCCCGCACGCGCAACCACCGCACGAGCACGGGAGAGTTCACGCCGACGCTCACCGCGGCCGCAGGGGAGCTCGCCGGCATCGCGGCAGGGCTCGGCGAGGCGGGCGCCGGCGTCCTCCAGGCCGTGTCGGACTTCGCGGACGAGAAGGAGGAGCTCGCGTCCGTGCTCGGCATGGCGGAGGCCTCCGGCCGCCCGTTGTCGATCTCGGTGGCGCAGAGCCCGAGGCGGCCCGAGTCCTACCGGAGCCTCCTCGGCGCCATCGCGGCCGCCAACGCAGCCGGGCACACCGTCCGTGCCCAGGTGGCCGCCCGGCCGGTCGGCCTCCTCCTCGGGCTCGAGACGACGCTTCATCCGCTCGGGGCCTCGCCGACAGCTCGGCGCCTCGGCGCGGACGCCGCCTCGTTGCGCGACCCGGCGGTCCGCTCGAGGATCCTCGCCGAGGTGGCCGCCCACCCACCCACCTTCCCGTGGGAGCAGCTCTTCCAGCTCGGCGACCCGCCGGACTACGAGCCCACGCCGGAGAGCTCGATCGCAGCCAGGGCGGCACGCCGCCGTGTCGACCCGGCGGAGCTCGCACTCGACATCCTCGCCGACGGCGGCCGGGACACGTTCTTGTACCTCCCCTTCCTCAACTACGCCGGCGGAGATCTGGAGGCGGTGCGGGAGATGCTCTGCCACCCCGACGCCGTGCTCGGGCTCGGCGACGGCGGGGCGCACGTCGGGACGATCTGCGACGGCAGCTTCCCGACCACGATGCTCACCCATTGGGTGCGAGACCGCACCCGCGGCCCCCGGCTCCCGATCGAGCACGCCGTCGCCGTGCAGACCTCCCGCACGGCCGACCTGGTCGGCCTCGGCGACCGGGGACGGCTCGCGCCGGGCTACCGGGCCGACTTGAACGTGATCGACCTCGAGGCGCTCCGCCTGCGGGCACCGGTGATCAGCCACGACCTCCCGGCGAACGGCCGGCGCCTTGTGCAGCGGGCGGAGGGCTATCTCCACACCTTCGTTGCCGGCGTCGAGACCTACGCCGGGGGCGAGCACACCGGACCGCTGCCGGGAGGTCTTGTCCGGGGGCACCGTCCACGACCACGAGGAGCCACGAGATGAGCACTGCGACACCGGCCGGCCCTGCGGTCGGCTCCTTCCCCGTCATCAGCGCCGACTCGCACGTCACCGAGCCGCCCAACACCTACCTCGACCACATCGACCCGGCCTTTCGCGACCGGGCCCCGAGGATGGTGGACGGGGGCGACGGCGTCGGGGACCTGTTCGTCATCGACGGGATGCGCACCCCCGTCCCGATGGGCCTCGTCGCCGCGGCCGGCAAGCCCGCAGAGGAGATCAGGGTGATGGGGGTGCGTTTCGAGGACCTCCACCGGTCCGGCTGGGACCCGTCGGCCCGCCTTGCGGACCAGGAGCGGGACGGCGTGAGCGCCGAGGTGATCTACCCGACCGTCGGCATGCAGCTGTGCAACCACCCCGACGGCGACTACAAGAAGGCCTGCTTCGACGCCTACAACCGGTGGGTCGCCGAGTACTGTGCCGCCGCGCCGGCGAGGCTCATCGGAGCCGGGCAGACGGCGCTGCGCTCCCCGGAGGAGGGGATCGCCGACCTCGAGTCCATCAAGGCGCTCGGCCTGCGGGGGGTGATGATGCCGGGGAACCCCTCCTACGAGCAGGACTACGACCAGAAGGCGTGGGACCCGTTCTTCGAGGCGGCCGCGGAGCTCGGCCTCCCGCTCTCGTTCCACATCCTCACCTCGAGGTCCGAGAAGGTGCGGGGGCCGCGCCTCAACGGCTTCCTCTCGGTCGTTCGGGGCTGCCAGGACATCATGGGGACCCTCGTCTTCGGTGCCGTCTTCGAGCGCCACCCGGAGCTGAAGGTGGTCTGCGTCGAGGCCGACGCCGGCTGGGTGCCGCACTTCATGTACCGGATGGACCACGCGTTCAACCGTCACCGCCACTGGATGCAGCCCGATCAGGAGCTGCGGCGCCTCCCCTCGGAGTACTTCGCCGAGAACATCTACGTGACCTTCCAGGACGACTGGACCGCCTTCCGCCAGGCCGACCAGATGAACTGGCGCCGGCTCATGTGGGCGAACGACTTCCCCCACTCGGACTCGACCTGGCCGTGGAGCCGGGAGATGCTCGCCGAGCACACCGCCACGTTGAGCAGCGAGCAGCGGCGGGCCATCTTGTGCACGAACGTCGCCGAGCTCTACGGCATCGACCTCGCTGCGCTCGCGCCGGCGGCCTGAGCAGGCTCGGGGCGGCTACGAGGCCGCCGTGACGCTTCGCGTCGTCCCGAGCACCTTTCCGAAGGCGTCGGAGGCGACGGCGCTGAACTGCGTGGCCCCGTCCGCAGTGAAGGCCGCGCTCGTCTCGAAGCCGGTCCGGGGGACGAGGGCGACCTGGTTCGGGGTGCCGCCACCGGTGCTCGCCTCGACCTGCCACGCCGCCACGTCGGTCGCGCCGTTCCAGCTCATGACGGCGACGAACTGCCCCGAGGAGACGCCTCGCAGGACCGCGAGGGCCATCTCGCTCTCGGCCGAGCTGCCGTTCCAGTCGACGGCGAACCCCCGGTAGGAGGTCCAGCCGTCGGGCAGGCGGGCGTCGAGGACGAGGCTGGCCTCGAACTGGCTCGGCTCGTAGGAGAAGACGGAGAGATAGGGCGA
>Ga0070737_10005668_pt1 | contig 11824 bp, 11 predicted proteins | sample Coa_R1_10_FD_66438 | JGI IMG/M metagenome (GOLD analysis project Ga0070737, IMG submission 66438) | Surface soil microbial communities from Centralia Pennsylvania, which are recovering from an underground coalmine fire - Coalmine... | ecosystem: Environmental > Terrestrial > Soil > Unclassified... | reverse complement strand
ATTTGTGAGAAAGACTTTATCATTTTCCAAGTCGTGGTTTATGCATGAACTGTCTTTGCGACTGTTTATTCATCGCTACAACTGTGAACTGATTATCCCCTCAGGTTGAACCACTACCAGAAAATCTAATGTCCCGGTGTTTATTACTGGTGAATTTCTTTCTTCAGGAGGCAAGTATCATGGTAAGGCAGGGACAGGCAAAATCAACAACGGATCACGAAGAAATTAGGAGATGGGTAGAAGAGCATGGCGGCCGACCAGCGACCGTCAAGAGAACGAGTAGAAATAAAGAAGCGGGTCTCCTTCGCATTGACTTTCCGGGCTATAGCGGCGAGGGGTCATTAGAGAAAATCTCATGGGAGGAGTTCTTCAAGAAATTTGAGGAGAAGAATCTAGCCTTCCTTTACCAGGACAAGACAAAGAGCGGCAAGGAGAGTCGGTTTTGCAAACTCGTCAGTCGTGAGAATACCGACCCCGCTTAATGATTAAGCGACTTCGATCATATGGTCGCTTCTGTGGCTAATTAATAAAACTAGGCAGCTTTCGTGCTTCATAATGTGCTGCGCTTGCCGTACCCAGATAAGAGAGGAATGCAGGTCGAGATTGAGCTTATCACCAATCCAGTCGAATCGGCGAAGGCCGCTGGTCTTCGCTACGTTACTGATGACACTCTAGGCATCCAGCGAAAGCGCGCTGGAAGTGGGTTTAGATACATTGGTGTTGACGGAAAGCCGGTTCGCGACCCTGATACGCTGCGGCGCATTAAATCCCTTGCCGTTCCTCCGGCATGGACTGAGGTTTGGATCTGCTCGATACCGGACGGGCACATTCAAGCAACCGGGCGCGATGCAAAGGGACGCAAGCAGTACCGATACCATCCACACTGGCGGAAGGAACGTGATGAAACAAAATACAGCCGGATGATCGCTTTTGGTGAGGCGCCGCCTCTTATCCGCAAACGGGTTGAGCACGACATTACGCTTCCTGGTCTGCCCAGAGAGAAGGTGCTTGCAACCGTTGTGCGTCTGCTTGAGGCAACTCTCATACGCATAGGCAATGAAGAATACACGCGGACAAACGGCTCATTTGGCCTGACGACGCTGCGCAATCGTCATGTTGATGTCTCAGGCTCAACATTGCGTTTCCATTTTCGTGGTAAGAGTGGCAAGCACCATACGGTGGAAATCAGTGATCGCCGGCTCGCCAAAATTGTGAAGCGCTGTCAGGACATTCCCGGGTATGAACTTTTTCAGTACATTGACGATAGTGGCAATCGTCAGACGATTGATTCCGCCGATGTGAACGAGTACCTGCGGGAGATCGCAGGTCAGGATTTCACGGCAAAGGATTTTCGAACCTGGGCTGGCACTGTGCTTGCTATGGTTACGCTCCGGGAATTTGGGGCGTTTGATTCGGACACTCAGGCTAAAAAAAACATTGTGAGGGCAATCGAAATAGTTGCGGAGCGCCTGGGAAACACATCCGCAATCTGCCGCAAGTGCTATGTGCATCCGGCGCTAATCAACCACTATTTAGATGGAATGATGTTTCAGATTATAGAGCAAATAGACAGTCAGGAGATAGAAAATTTATCCGAGGGACTTCGGCCGGAAGAGGTTTTAATACTCGCGTTTCTCAGGCGATGCCTTGTGCATAAGAAATGTAATTACCTGGTCGCAAATGAACACAAATGAGAGTGACATTCTTTGTGCTGGTTTACACAGCCCCATAGTGTATTACTACACACCTGTATTTATCTAGGGGGTTTTCTCGTTTGTAGTTTCGCCAATAACCCATTATAAACCTTTGAAATTTGAACGCCTTAAGCTGCTGGTATGGATATTGCAATAAAAGGCATTAGTTCTGTTTTGTAAGGAGGTGAGGCTGATGTTATCATGGGCTATAACTTTTCTGATTATAGCAATCATTGCGGGGATCCTCGGTTTTGTGGGGATAGCAGGAACCGCAGCGTGGATTGCAAAGGTGTTGTTTATTATCTTCCTGATCCTATTCATAGTGTCTCTAGTCTTTGGTCGAAGAGGAACCCCCGTCTGACGCGGTTAAAACAAATATGGGGGCTTCTTTCAGCAAAAAATGAATGTAGAGGATTGAATCAGACATTGATACACAGCGTCTCTATGACTAGAGTGCTTTCTGACCAGCCCTGGTCATAGAGACGGAGAATTTGTACTAACATATAAACCTGCCCCAAAAACCTATAAATATCCTGTCCACTTATGAAATCACCCCGAATAACAGGAAAATGAGTTTATTTAGTTTAGCAATATGCTAACCTAATTGTGTTCTTAGGCTCACAAAACAATTCAAAGAGGTTACTCATGAAATACTCTCTCAAAGAAGAAATGCCCGGTCTCTGGTTTGTAGATTTAAAAGTGGACGGAGAAGAAGAATATATAGGGGCGTATATCGTTGCTTCAGGAAGAGGGGTCGCATTGATAGAATCGGGCCCTGCGAGCACCGCCGGGAGGTTGCTCGATGCTCTGGGTGAAATTGGATTTCGTCCTGAAGATGTAAAATACATTTTACTCACGCATGTCCATCTCGACCACGGAGGAGCATCAGGGACACTTATTGAGCATCTCCCAAATGCCTATGTGGTAGCCCATCAAAGGGGCATTCCACACCTCGTAGACCCGGAGATGGCACTTTGGAAATCATCGAATGAGGTTTTGGGCTTTGTTGCGCAGATATACGGCAAGCCAAAACCGGTCCCTAAAGGGAAAACTATTGCGGTTGAAGGTAAAATGCATCTTGCGCTTGGAAAGCTCGCTTTTGAAATAGTTCCAACGCCGGGACATGCGAGTCACCACGTCTGTATTTTTCTCCGTCCAGGGGATGTAATTTTCACTGGGGATGCCGTAGGAGCGTATGTTCCTAGCCTGGATGTATCGCTTCCCCAAACGCCGCCTCCATTTAGGCTCAGCACTGCGCTCGAATCCATTGAGACTTTAATTTCGCTCAAACCGAAATTGAGTGCGTACACGCACTTCGGTGTTTCTCCTCATGCGATGGCGAATCTAAAGAACCATTACAATCAGCTTGTAAATTGGTATGAGGTTACAAATGAGGCTTTATCCGAAGGGATCAAAAAAGAAGAAGCCGTACTGGATTTAATCTCAAACCGCGATAGTGACTTAAAGAAGTTTCTTATCAACTCAGAGAGGCTGAATGGTTTAAAAAGAGGAGTTGAAGTGAGCCTCAAGGGATTCGTGCATCTCGTCGAAGGAGAGAAAAAGGGAGCATAGAATTCATTTCAAAACCTCAAATTAAACCATTCTGGGAATGAAACCAAAGCTGATGCCCGTAATTCCTATCACAGCCCCTACAATCAGCCCGTATATGATGTGTCCCACCATGTGTGCTACAACTACCTCCGAACCCACTTTCTGAAAGTATTCGAGCGGATGGTGCTCGGCTACGAGAGCGACGAGCGCAAAGCTTACGGCAAGCCCATGAAGCAACCCCAACATACCGCCCAAGCCGGTAAGGGCAATGACAGACCTTAAATAGAAGATGCTAAGAAAGGCAGTGTAGATAAAGGCAAGGATGCTGCCAATGCCAAAATGTATGATAACCCCTGGCAGCAATGAATTCTCATAAGATCGTGTATAGAGGCTGCCGATTGCCCTTATCATATCGGCGTTTGCAAGCCCGAAGCGATGAATGAGCCACATGACAAATGTCATCCCCGCCGTTCCCAATATCCCCGCAAGAATCGTTAGAAGGACTATTACAATAATGGGGTTCATGTTCACCTTCTTTAGAACCGTATTTTTGCGCCTTCTCTGCCCCACACTAGACATATTTATAATATCGTTTTTCGTCTTATTTTTGAATACTATATTTTCATTGTTAGGGTACAAGCATCGGAGAATTGACATTAAAACGCATTCGGTAAATAATAGTGCCCTGAATATCAAACCCGTATGTGGTATATCTGGAAGTTGCTCATACGGAATCGAGAAGATAAAGCATTAGTATCAGAACACTGCCAAGGAGGAAAATGACTTGAAAAAGACAAGCCCAAACTCATTAAAATCAAAAAACGACTTGAGAAAATACTCTTCCATATTCGTAGAAGGCGCTGAGCGCGCTCCAAGCCGCGCCATGCTCCGGGCGGTTGGTTTCAAGGATGAGGACTTCAAGAAGCCAGTCGTGGGCATTGCCTCTACATGGAGCATGGTTACACCGTGCAATATGCACATTGATAAGCTCGCTATTGAGGCTGGGCGCGGCGTGGATAATGCCGGAGGCAAGTCCATCATATTCAATACCATAACGGTTTCGGACGGCATTTCTATGGGAACCCTGGGGATGCGTTATTCCCTGGTTTCCCGCGAGGTCATTGCCGATTCTGTCGAGACGGTGGCAGGGGCCGAAGGCTTTGACGGATTGGTTGCCATTGGCGGCTGTGACAAAAACATGCCTGGCTGTCTGATGGCCATGGCGTATCTTAACCGTCCGTCCGTTTTCGTCTATGGGGGCACGATTATGCCCGGCTTATACTGCGGCAAGCTGGTTGACATTGTCTCTGTTTTTGAGGCTGTGGGGGCACATGCCAATAAAACAATAAATGACGAAGAGCTTAAATCAATTGAGTCATGCGCCATTCCCGGTGCAGGCTCATGCGGGGGGATGTATACGGCAAATACAATGGCATCTGCAATTGAGGCGCTGGGTATGAGCCTGCCAAATAGCTCCGCTCAGTTAGCAATATCGCCTGAAAAAAACGATGACTGCTTTAATGCCGGAGCCGCAGTACTGAACCTGATCCAGAATAATATTCGCCCCAGAGACATTATGACAAAAAGGGCATTTGAGAATGCCATTACTGTAGTCATTGCGCTCGGCGGCTCAACCAACGCCGTACTCCATCTCCTGGCTATGGCCCATGCGGCGGATGTTAAGATCACACTCGATGATTTTACGAGAATCGGCAGAAGGGTGCCCGTGCTCGCAGACCTCAAACCAAGCGGCAAACATCTGATGTCCGAGTTTTGTAGAATCGGCGGCTTGACACCCCTCATGAAGATGCTTCTCCACAGGGGATTGCTCCACGGAGATTGCCTGACCGTTACGGGCAAGACCGTAAGGGAAAACCTAGAGGGTGTGAAGCCGTATCCTCCAGGGCAGGAGATCATTGCCCCGTTTGATAACCCCATAAAGAAAGACAGCCACATTGTAATCCTCTACGGCAACCTGGCATCGCAGGGGGCTGTTGCAAAGATTACGGGCAAAGAGGGTCTGTCATTTACTGGAAAGGCGATTGTTTTCGATTCGGAAGAGGCGTGTTTGAAGGCTATATTAAATGGAACGGTAAAGAAGGGACACGTCATTGTGATTCGCTATGAAGGGCCTAAAGGGGGCCCCGGCATGAGGGAGATGCTCAGCCCCACCTCGGCGGTGATGGGTAGGGGGTTGGGCAGCGACGTGGCGCTCATTACAGACGGACGGTTCTCAGGGGGAAGCCATGGCTTTGTCGTGGGACACATTACGCCGGAGGCTTACGAAGGGGGGGTTCTCGCTATCGTGAAAAACGGTGATACCATCACGATTGACGCCACGAAGAGGGAGATTAACCTAGATGTTCCCCAGAGCGAGATTAAGAAGCGCCTTGCCGTATGGAAAAAACCAAAGCCAAAGGCCATAAGAGGTGCCCTAGCCAAGTATGCCAAGCTCGTCACATCAGCATCCGAGGGCGCGGTAACGGATTAGGAACTCTAGTTGCTCTACTCGCTTCTGCGCTGCACCTACCCTGTGACTGTTATATCGTAAAGAGAAAACGCCATGAATGTCTTAAGAGAAATGGGCGCAGCAGTTTTAATGGTGTTATTTTTAGTGGTCGGTATTTGCTATGGTGAAAGCGCCATTGAGGACGTAACCAGCCAAAGGGTAAAAACGGCTAACTATTCCTCCCGTGGGGGAAGCTACATCAAAAAGGGGATGCTGGATAAAGCAATTGCCGAATTTAATAAGGCCATAAAGATAAACCCAAGGGATGCGGATGCATACTACAATCGGGGGATTGCATATTATTATAAAGGTCAATATGACCAAGCCATCTCCGATTTTAATAGGGTCTTAGAAATAAACCCAGGGGACATCAGGGCATACAAGGGGCGGGCGCTTGTATATCAAAACCAAGGCCAGTATGATGAGGCCATTTCCGATTATGATACCGCCATCACGGAGATGGATTCAATATATGCCGAGATACACATTAACAGAGGGGTTGCATACGCAAGGGGCAAAGGCCAGTATGATAAGGCTATTTCCGACTATACCAAGGCAATAGAGATAAATCCAAAGAATGCCCGCGCTTATTACAATCGTGGAATTGCTTATCAGTCCGAAGGCAATTATGACGAGGCTATCTCCGACTATACCAAGGCAATAGAGATAAATCCGAGATACGCTCCCGCCTACGCTAATCGAGGGCTTGTTTATGCAAGGGGCAAAGGCCAGTATGATAAGGCTATTTCCGACTATACCAAGGCAATAGAGATAAATCCAAAGGATACTAAGGCCTACAATAACAGGGGAATCGCTTATCAAAGCACGGGTCAATACGAGCTGGCCATTGCGGATTTTAACAAAGCCATTGAGATAAATCCAAGGTATGCCGCCGCCTACTATAATCGGGGGCTTGCCCATGCCAATAGAGACGAGCTTGACCAAGCCGCCTCCGATTATAACAGGGCTGTAGAACTGGACCCAAAGTATCGTGAGGCGAGTTATCAGAATGCCTACGCAAACAAGGGCCATGATGATAAGACCGCCTCTGGTTTCAGCAAGACATTAAAGATAAGCCCGATGTATGGTAATAACAAAAGCCAGTATGACCAGGTCATATCTAATTACAATAAGGTCATAGGGGCAAATCCAGGAGATGCCAAGGCCTATTATCATCGCGGAGTCGCCTACTACAACAAGGGTCAATATGACGAGGCCATCGCGGATTTTAATAAGTCAATCGAACTCGACCCCAATTATGACAGACCCGTGAACGGTCTCGCGTATGTTCTCGCATTGGATAATAAACAGCTCAATAAGGCGTTGGAGCTATCCAGGCACAGCCTGGAGCTAAAACCCGATGAGCCGTATTACTGGATCACACTAGCCGAGATTTACTACCGCATGGGTCGGATCCCCGATGCGAGGATTGCAAACAATAATGCGAGAAGGTTTGCAAAGGAAGAATCCCTAATCAAATTAATCGAAGAGCAGGCACAGAGGATTGAGACTAGATCAAGGGAAGATAGCTCAAAGACACGGAAATGAGGGAGCGATGCCATTTATTAAGCCGCTAACCGCAATCGCCGCCCGTATCAATCCGGGCGCTGTTGCTTCCAGCAGAGGCGAACTGCCATTGGCTCCCCCAATCCATGTTTGCCTCATTCCTTATATTTCTCTATAATAATGGCATGTCGAGAATCTCAGGGAAAACCATAATTCTGGGTGTTACGGGCGGAATTGCCGCTTATAAAGCCTGTGAGGTCACGAGGAGGCTTGTGTCTGAAGGGGCCACACTGCAGGTAATTATGACAAAGAACGCTACGGAGTTTATTTCACCGCTTACGTTACAGACACTTTCGAGAAGGCGTGTGGCAACAGATGTTTTTGACCTTGAATGGGAATCGGAGATCGGACACATAAGCCTTGCAGACAGCGCCGACATGCTCATTGTCGCCCCGGCTTCGGCGAATTTTATAGGAAAGGCTGCATCGGGGATTGCCGATGACCTCCTTACAACGGTTCTTATGGCTGTTCGCGCTCCTGTGATTTTATTCCCCGCCATGAACGTAAATATGTACAATAACCCGGTGGTTCAAGAGAATATCGAAAAGTTGAGAAAACGCGGGTTCATAGTAATAGAGCCAGCCGAGGGCGACCTCGCCTGTGGATATGAAGGCAGGGGAAGGCTTCCAGATACGCACGAAATAGTAGAAGAGGTAGAAAAGGCATTTTCTCCCAAAGACCTGAGAGGCGAGAGGGTACTCGTTACAGCCGGGGCAACGAGGGAGTTCATTGACTCTATGAGATTCATCTCGAACCCTTCGAGCGGAAGAATGGGATATGCGGTTGCAAGGGTGGGATGGATGAGAGGGGCAGAGGTGGTTTTAATCTCAGGAAAAGCAGATGTGCCTGCGCCTCATGGGATAAATCTGGTCAACGTTGTCAGTGTATCGGATATGTATAAAGCAGTGATGAGCCGCCTTGACTGGGCGACTATTGTGATAAAAGCCGCGGCCGTGGGTGACTACACCCCTGTTAGCAGATTTCAGGGAAAAATGAAGAAGGGGCTAAAGGAATTCAGTCTCGAACTTAAACAAACGGTGGATATTCTCTCGGAGGTTGGAAAGAAAAAGAATGGGAAGATCATCGTGGGGTTTGCCGCCGAAACAGAAGACATAGTGGAAAATGCCCTTGCGAAACTCAGGAAGAAAAATGCCGACCTCATGGTAGCCAATGATGTATCAAAACCCGGAATAGGGTTCGGCGCGGACACAAACATTGTCTATTTCGCGGACAAATACGGAAAGGTTGAAGAGCTCCCCCTTATGACAAAAACGGAGATTGCCGAGAGGATTTTTGATAAGATAATCGAGATTAAACAATCTCACAGTTGAGACGCCACCTGTTTTAATTATTCCCGATAATTCAAAAATTGAAGTTACCAATAGAGGTCTACTGATGGACAAGGAGGTATCAAAAAACCGCATTTATGCATGCTCTCACAACCGCACTGAGGTACGCCTAACGTGCCCGTTGAGCAGCCGTCACAGCGGGCAGCGCCGTGGGTACCGACAGCAAAGCTGTCGGGCGGTCCGCTCGAATGGGAGGTTCGGCATCATTGGTTTCTCGCCTCGCTGAGTGCCGCGGAAACCCGAAGCTCGGTGACTTGAACCATGAGCACTGTCATCCCGCTGTCACTGCCTTTTGAGTGGCGTTCCCCTCGCTCAAAGAAGACACCTTGGCCCGCGGTTAGCTCCATGCGCCTCCCGTCTGCGCCCATCGCCCACCCCGAACCCTCGATGACCAGAAATAGCTGTCCGAAGCCGGTTGGATGTTCCCCGATCTTCCCTCCGGGTTCGAAGCGAAGGCAGTGAACATAGGTATCTCCACGGCCACCAGCAACCATCTGACTTGAAGCGGCCACGCTGTCGAATAGCGTGATCGCCTTAGTGGGAACGGTGGAGAAATCGATCAGCCGCATGCCTATGACGCCGAACTCCTAATTGGGCTGAAGAATGCAGTATAAACGCCATCTTGGTACTATACTTACTGCAAACCGTTATTTTTATTTTATACGATTTTCTCATTAAAATACAAGAAAAAACCCAATCTCAGTTCAAGAAGGGGGAAGATGCCTCCTTTTCGCCATACACAATTCACGTATAATATTCGTTAATCAACCCATGATAACACTTAAAGAGATAGAAGAAGCGGCAAATAGGTTAAAAGGCATAACATATACAACACCCCTTGTATACTCGTATTCACTGAGCGAGATTTCGGGGACAAATGTATTTTTCAAGCTTGAGAACCTCCAGAGAACAGGCTCGTTTAAGATTCGTGGGGCGTACAATAAGCTCTATAAGCTGAGTAATACTGTAAAAAACGTGATTGCTGCATCCGCAGGAAACCACGCCCAGGGCGTAGCACTCGCAGGGAAGCTCTTAGGAATAAAAACAACCATAGTCATGCCTGAAGTGACCCCGATTAATAAAACCCTCGCCACCAAACACTACGGAGCCGAGATAATCCTCTACGGGGCCACGTTTGATGACGCATATAGATACGCGAAACAGATTGAGAAGGAATCGGAAGCCGTTTTCATCCATGCATTTGACGATCCTGACATTATCGCGGGTCAGGGAACGGTCGGGCTTGAGGTTCTTGACTCGCTTCCTGATGTGGAAGCAGTGTTTGTGCCGATTGGCGGAGGAGGATTGATTTCCGGAATATCGGTCGCGCTTAAAGAGAGAAATCCAAAGATTAAAATCATAGGCGTTCAGGCTGCCGGTGCTTGTTCTATGTTTCTTTCAAGGGAGAAGGGAAGAATCACGGAGACCAACTCAGCGCAAACCATTGCCGATGGAATTGCAGTTAAAAAGGCAGGGGCAATCCCCTTTGAGATGGTTGAGAAATACGTGGATGATATTCTTACAGTTGATGAGAGCGAAATTGAGGATGCGATTCTTCTTCTGACTGAAAGAATGAGAATCGTAGTAGAGGGCGCGGGGGCTGTAGGATTTGCAGGGCTTCTTAAAAGAAAGGAAGGGTTCTATAAAAGGAACGCTGTGATTATAATAAGCGGCGGAAACATTGATATAAACACGCTTTCCAAAATTATAGAAAAGGGGCTTGTAAAGCGCGGAAGGTTCATAAGGCTTGAGATAGAGCTTCCCGATGTCCCCGGCTCTTTAGGGAAGCTTACCACGATTCTCGGCGTGGCAAAGGCGAACATAGTGCAGATTTTTCATGATAGATTTTCAACAACAATCCCAATCGGCAAAACAATCGTAGAATTAAGCCTGGAAACAAGGGGGCATGAACACAAAGAAGAGATCCTTAAACTCCTGAGAGAAAACGGATACAAACCAAAAGAAAAGGAGTAACAACAGTTCCGGCCAAGCGAAGTATTTTGAATAGAGAAATACCGTACTCAGTCAACACAACTACCCGATAGGGGCACAAACCACCACTTTACCGTGCATATATGGCAGTATGGCACCCATTACAACAAAATATCAAACGCTAAAAAGCAGAAGAGCCTCCTATTTCTTTCCGAGGACAGAGTCCTTACAGGCTTTGGCAACCCGAAACTTAACTACCTTCTTAGCAGGAATCTTTATCTCCTCACCTGTAGCAGGGTTTCTTCCTATTCGGGCTTTACGATTGACGAGCACGAGTTTCCCAATTCCGGGGAGGGTGAATGTATTCTTGGCCTCTTTATGGGCTAGAGCGGCAAGCTCATCAAGGACTTGTATAGCCGCCCTTTTGGTTAAATCGGTTTTCTTAGCCAAATGGTCCGCAATCTGGGACTTCGTCATTGGTTTTGCCATGTTTCCTCCTTCAAGGATGAATTTGACTGGTTGTCAATATTACAGAAATCCGTAGAAAAATCAATACATTTTGTGAATTAAAAAAATTTTTCTTTGCAAATGAAAGAAATCTAAGCGGTAGTTCATTAAGTAACGCTAGGTATGACTTCCTTCCCGAAGAGCTCTATACACCTTGATATAGTTTCATGCGTTGCCGAAGGAAATACCATTCGGCAGACTATGTATTTGATTCCGAGTTCGTCTCCGTACCTCTGTACTTCCTTCATGCAATCCTCAGGGGTACCAATTACGAAACGGTCTTCAGGTAAGAGATCAAACAGCGGGTCGTCCAAACCTGTGAGCTGTTTTCCTCGAACAAACATCTTAACTCCTAAACTAAAATAGAATTTATACATGCTAATTATATATTTGTCCGCTTCTTCTTTTGCTCTCTCTCTATCCTCAGAAATGTATGTTTCTCTAAGGAGAATATGCTCGGCGCCACTTGGATCTTTTCCCGCCTCTTTTGCAGCCTTGTTATATATACTTATAGTGTCCCTTATCATCTGCATCGTTCTCCCAGGGCCAATAAGAAGGGGGTAGCCAAGCCTTCCCGCACGTTTTATAGCAGGCTCTTCAAATGCACCTATATAGAGTGGAATATGGGGCTTCTGGACAGGCTTTGGCGTAACATTTAGATTGCTGAACCTATACCGCTTTCCCTCATAAGAGAAATTATCTTGAGTCCATGATCC
>Ga0070737_10005666_pt1 | contig 11826 bp, 8 predicted proteins | sample Coa_R1_10_FD_66438 | JGI IMG/M metagenome (GOLD analysis project Ga0070737, IMG submission 66438) | Surface soil microbial communities from Centralia Pennsylvania, which are recovering from an underground coalmine fire - Coalmine... | ecosystem: Environmental > Terrestrial > Soil > Unclassified ... | reverse complement strand
TCTGGAACCGCCGTAGCGGTCTTGGCAGAGAGCGGGGAATTTGCCGGATGCCCCGATAGCTCGGGCCCGCCCTCCGATCTCGTGGAATTCGCCGCGCAATCGGCTCTCTTGCTCTCTTCGCAAATTCAGGTACAATCGCGGGCAGCCGCGCTCCCGGCAAAAGCGATCTGCGCCGGGCCGGAGCGCGGCGCGATTTTCCACGGGGGAGGCAGGACGATGAGCCAGATCGAATCGCCGGCCGGCGAGGCTGCCGGCCTTACTCAGATGCAGCGCTTTCTCAACATCTTTACTGCGCCCTCCAGGACCTTCGAAGATATCCGGCGCGGCAATCGGAGCTGGTGGCTGCCGTTCATCGTTCTGGCGCTTATCGGCTATATCTTTTTCGCAGTGGTGGACCAGAAGGTGGGCATGCAACAGGTGGTGGAGAATCAGATTCGACTCAACCCGCGGGCCCAGGAGCGGATGGCCGACGCGACGCCGGAGCAGCGGGCGCGAAGCATCGATATCGCGATGGGCATTACCGAGGGCATGTTCATCGGCGCACCGCTGGTGGGCATGATCAGCGCTGCGGTGGTCTCGCTCGGCCTGCTGGCCACGATCAACTTTCTCTTCGGCGGCCGGGCCAGTTACGGGCAGGTGTTCGCAATGTCTTACTATGCGTGGCTGCCGATGGCGGTCAAGTCGCTCCTGGGCATCGTGGTTCTCTATGCAGGGATAGCGCCGGAGTCGTTCAACGTGAAGAATTTTTCGCCGACCAATATCGGCGCCTTTCTCGATCCGCTCGCGACCAACAAGGCGTTCTATTCGCTGGCTACCTCGCTCGATATCGTCACCATCTGGACGCTGGTGCTGATGGGCATGGGCCTGGCCACGGTGGCCGGCGTGAAGCGGAGGTCCGGGTATATTGCGGTTTTCGGATGGTGGGGGCTCTTTGTGCTGATCGGCGCGGGATGGGCGGCGTTCAACTGAGGATTCAGGTTTCAGGCTTCAGCCTGAGGGGTGAATCTCGGGCTGCTCCCTGAAACCCGATTCCTGCTTATTCCGTCCAGCGGCGCATGACGAGGCTGGCGTTGATGCCGCCGAATCCAAATGAGTTCGACAGAGCCACGTCGAAGCTGTGCGAAATCGCCTTATTGGGCACGTAGTCCAGACGGCACTCCGGGTCGGCATTTTCCAGATTGATCGTCGGCGGCAGCATCTGGTTCTGGAGCGCGAGTACGGTGATGCCCGCCTCAAGGCCGCCGGCGCCGCCAAGCAGGTGGCCGGTCATCGACTTGGTCGCCGAAATCTTGAGGGCCCCGCTGCGGGCGTGGTCGCCAAAGACGGCTTCGATGGCCTGCGACTCGTTGCCGTCGCCTGCCGGAGTAGAGGTGGCGTGCGCGTTGATGTAGCCCACCTCGGTGGGGTCGATGCCCGCATCCCTGAGCGCCGCACGCATGCTGCGCTGCGCGCCCTGCCCTTCGGGGGCGATGCCGGTCATGTGATAGGCGTCTGCGCTCATGCCGTAGCCGATGATCTCGGCCAGAATCTTAGCGCCGCGCCTGCGGGCAAACTCCAGCTCTTCGAGGATGAGGATGCCGGCGCCTTCGCCGATGACGAAGCCGTCGCGGTCTTTATCGAAGGGACGGCTGGCGCGGGTAGGCTCGTCGTTGCGCGTGGAAAGCGCGCGCATGGCGGCAAATCCGCCCACGGACATGGGCGTGACGGCCGCCTCCGAGCCGCCGGCGATCATGGCGTCGGCGTCGCCGTGCAGGATCATGCGCACCGAGTCGCCGATGGAGTTGGCGCTGGTGGCGCAGGCGGTTGCGGTTGCCGAGATGGGGCCCTTGGCGCCGTAGCGGATGCTGATTTGCCCGGCCGCCATGTTGACGATGGCCGCAGGAATGAAGAAGGGCGACATCTTGCGCGGGCCGCCCTGCAACAGGTTGGAGTGCTCGCGCTCGATGATCTCGAATCCGCCGATGCCGGAGCCGATGAGAACGCCGATCCGGTCCGCGTTTTCCTCCGTGATCCTCAGACCGGACTGAGCCATCGCCTCCTGCGTGGCGGCAAAGGCAAAGTGGATGAAGCGGCCCATCTTGCGGGCTTCCTTCTTGTCCACAAAATTCAGGGCGTCGAAGTTCTTGACTTCGGCGGCGAAGGTGACCGGAAAACCGGAAGCGTCAAAGCCCTGAATGGGCGCCATGCCGCTGGCTCCGGCCAGAAGCTGGCGCCACACCTCGGGAGCAGTGTTGCCCACGCCGCACAGCAGCCCAAGGCCGGTTACGACGACTCTGCGAGCCGATGCCTGGTCCAATGTGGCTTGCCTCAATGTGCTACTTGCCGCCTTTCGCGTTCTTCTCGATGTAGTCGATCGCGTCCTTTACGGTCTTGATCTTCTCGGCGTCCTCGTCGGGAATCTCGAGGTCGAAGGCTTCCTCAAACTGCATCACCAGTTCGACCACGTCGAGCGAATCGGCGCCCAGGTCCTCCTGAAAGCTGGCGCCGGGCGTGACCTCGGCTTCGTCCACCTGCAGTTGCTCGACGATGATCTGTTTCACCTTTTCTTCAACGGCCATGCGTATCTCCTCGATGATGTTTCGGAACTCAAAGGAACTTTCGGGGATTGCAAGACATTCGGGTCCACTCCCGCGAAGCCTACCATACCGGGCGGCAGCAGGGTGAGACAAACTCGGGCACCCTTGCGATGCGCTGAACCCCGAAATTTCAAGTCTACCGGGCAGGGTGGGGCGTGTAAAGGCGGAGACTTCGGGAAACGCTTGGAAAGACAGGGCCTGGAACCGGCTGCATCCATGCTGTTTTAAAAAGGCCGCAGCTTTAGCCGCGCCGCAGCGGTCCCATCCTTAGCGGGCTTCGGCCGCCGGAGAGAAGCTTCCTCGGCCGCCTGAGGCTGCCGATGCAGCCGGCTCCGGTCGACAGGATCCAGGACCGGACAAGCCGGCGGCGGAGCGAAGGAACTTCGGGACGGGAAATACACAGCCGGAAGGCGTACATTAGGCGAATAGAGCAATAAGGAGAACTGCATGCTGCCTCTGGTGATTGCCGCGGCTGCGGCCCTGGCTGGAATTGTGGTGGGCTTCCTGCTGCGCGGAGCTTCCGCCAAAGCGGAGCGCGCGCGGCTGGAGGCGGCCTTGAATGAAAAGGCTCGCGAAGTCGCAGAGGTACGAGCGGAACTGGCGCAGGCACAGGCCGAGGGCGCGGCGCGGGCCGGCTTTGAGAAGCTGGCCGAAGAGCGCTCCGGCACGATTGCCCAGCTTGTGGCCGAGCGCGATCAGGCGCGCGCAGAGACGCAGGTGCGGATCGACGAGGCAGGCGCGCTCTCGGCCCGGGTGAAGGAACTTGAAGCGGAACTGCGGGCCGAGCGCCAGAGCCTGGCCGAAAAAGTTGCACTGCTCGAAGAAGCGAAGACAACGCTTGCCGACAAGTTCGAGGCGCTGGCCGGTGAAATTCTGGAGAAAAAATCGAAGAGCTTTTCCGAGGGGAGCCAGAAGGAGCTGGACGCGCTGCTGCAGCCGCTGAAGGATCAACTCAGGGATTTTCGCGAGAAGGTGGAAAAGGCGCAGAGCGATTCCAACACGGGAGTCACACGGCTGGAGACGCTGATCGGCGCGCTGAGCGGTTTGAACCAGCAGCTTGCTGCGGAGGCGCGCAGCCTGTCGACGGCGCTTCGGGGGTCGGCCAAAGCGCAGGGCGACTGGGGCGAATTCATTCTGCGCGATCTGCTGGAGAAGGCCGGCCTGCGCGAGGGCGAGCAATACAGTTTTCAGCAGAGCTTTGCAGGCGTGGAGGACGGCGACGGCGACCGGGCGCGGACGGTGCGCACGGACGTAGTTCTGCATATGCCCGGCGGGCGCTGCCTGGTGATCGACTCGAAGGTGTCGCTGACGGCGTACACGGATTTTGTGCGCGCTGAAACCGAGGCGGACCGCGCCGCCGCGCTGAAGCTGCACCTGGCCAGCGTACGCGGGCATGTGATGGGGCTGAGCAAGGCGGGCTACCATCGGCTTCCCGGGCTGGAGACGCCGGATTTTGTGGTGATGTTTATTCCCGTGGAGCCGGCGTTTCTATTGGCTCTGCAGAATGACGGCGAGCTTTGGGCCGATGCCTACAAGCTGGGCATTCTGCTGGTCGGTCCGACGACGCTTCTCTACATCATCCGCATCGTGAACATGCTGTGGCAGCAGGAGATGCAGGCGCGCAACGTGAAAGACGTGATGGACCGCGGCGCGAGATTGTACGAAAAGTTTGCCGGTTTCGTCAGCGACATGGAGGAGATTGGCAGGAGCCTGCGCAATGCCAGCTCCTCCTACGAAGACGCGCGCAAGAAGCTGAGCGAAGGCCCGGGCAACCTCGTTAAGCAGGTGGAGATGCTGCGCCAGCTTGGCGTAAGGCCGCGCAAGGCGCTGCCCCCGAAGCTCCTCGAAGCGGCTGGCGCGGATGAGACTGTGCGCGCACTGGCTGCGGAGGCCGAGAGCGGCGAGTGAGGCCAGCGCAAGGCGTTGCTCACGCGCCGGCGTAGGCAACGCGGCCTTCGGAGATGGTCCAGCGGACGCGGCCCTGCATCTCCCAGCCGTCGAAGGGCGTGTTCTTGGCCTTCGATTTCGAATCGACAGCGCGCCAGATCCAGCGGGCCTTTGGATCGAAGATGACTACGTCGGCGTGGCTGCCCGCGGCGAGCGTGCCGCGGCCTTTCAGGCCGAGCAGGGCGGCGGGCTGGGCGCTCATCAGGCTGAGCACGCGGCCGAGCGGCATCTTCCACTCCGCATGCAGCCAGCGCAGCGCCAGGCCGAGCGCGGTTTCCAGACCGGTAATACCGTTGGGCGCGCACTCGAATTCGACCTCCTTCTCGTGCTGCGCGTGGGGCGCGTGATCGGTTGCGATGGCGTCGACGACGCCGTCGAGCAGGCCTTCGATCATGGCGTCGCGGTCGGCGGCAGAGCGCAGGGGCGGGTTCATCTTGGCGTGGGTGTCGTAGAGTCCGACGTGTTCGTCGGTGAGCAGGAAGTGATGCGGCGCGACCTCGCAGGTGACGCGCAGGCCGTTGCGGCGCGCCTGGCGGACGGCGGCGACGGCAGCGGCGGTGGATGTGTGCGCGACGTGAAGGTGCGGATGCAGGTCGCGCAGCTCGGCGACAAGACGAATGTCGCGCTCGACCAGGCTCGATTCGGCCTCGGGCGGCATGCCGCGCAGTCCCAGCCGGAAGGATACGGGGCCAAGGTTCATGCTGGCGCCTTTGGTCATGCGCGTGTCTTCGGCATGCTGGATGACGCTCAGGCCGGCGCGGGCAGCGGCGGCCAGCGTCTCGCGCATGATGTTGTCTTTGAGGATAGGATGGCCGTCGTCGGTGACGGCTACGGCGCCGGCGGCCTTGAGCGCGATGAAGTCGTTGATCTGTTCGCCTTTCGACCCGCGCGTGGCGGCGGCGATGGGAAAGACGCGCACGGCGGCGCCGCGCTCCGGCTCCTGCATCCAGCGGGTAAGCTCGGGCGAATCGTTGACCGGCACGGTGTTGGGCATGGCGGCCACGGAGGTGAATCCGCCGGCCGCTGCGGCCGCGGTGCCGGTGGCGATGGTCTCCTTGTAGGTCTGGCCGGGCTCGCGCAGGTGGACGTGAATGTCGATCAGGCCGGGCGCGACGATGAGACCAGCAGCGTCGAGAATTTCGGCGTCGCCGGCGTGGTTTAATTTGCCGGGCGAGGCGATCTCGGCCACCAGGCCGTCTTTGAGCAGGATGTCTCTGGCAGAGTCTACGCCGGCTGCGGGGTCGACCAGGTGACCGTTGCGAACGATGATGGGTTTCATGCGCGGCCTCCATTCGGCGCCGCCGTAAGGGCGCGTTCGATTACCGCCATGCGGATGGCGAGGCCGTGCGTGACCTGTTCGAGGATGGCGGACTGGGGGCCGTCGGCAACGCCGGCGGTGATCTCCATGCCGCGGATGATGGGGCCCGGGTGCATAACGAGCGCGGCGGGCGCGAGCGCGGCCAGGCGCTGGCCGGTGAGCTGGTACTGCGCCTTGTACTCGTTGAGATCGAGTTCGAGGCCGGCGAGGCGCTCAGCCTGAATGCGCAGCATCATGACGGCCTGGGACTGCGCCAGAGCGGCATCGAAGTCGCGTTCGATCCGGATGCCATGGCCGGAGTCTGCGGCCTGCTCCGGCAACAATTCCTTCGGCCCACAGAGCAACACGCGCGCGCCCAGGCGCGGCAGCAGCAGCATGTTGGAGCGGGCGACACGGCTGTGCAGGATGTCGCCGACGATGGCGACGGTAAAGCCGGCGAGGGTGTCCGGGCCGATTGCGCGCGTCACCGCAGATCCCTTCCCTTTGCGACGTTCAGGGGCGGGATGACAGGTCCTGGTTTTGGGGTCGAAGTGATGGAGGATGGTGCGCAGGTCGAGCAGGGCCTGCGTCGGATGCTCGTGCATGCCGTCGCCGGCGTTGATGACCGGCAGGCGGGTGCTGGCTTCAAGCAGCCATGCGGACCCGGAAGAACTGTGGCGCAGAATGATGGCTTCGGCGCCGAGGGCGCGCAGCGTGAGGCCGGTGTCTTTCAGCGACTCGCCTTTTTCGATGCTGGAGCTGAGGCTGGAGACCAGCGTGGTGTCGGCGCCGAGAGCCTTGGCGGCCAATTCGAAGCTGGTTCTCGTTCTTGTCGAGGACTCGTAGAAGAGCAGGGCCAGCCGGCGCTTGAGCAGGATGCGGTCGCGGACCAGCGGGTCCATCTGCTCGAGCTCGGCGGCGCGGGCGAGCAGCCGGCCGACTTCCTCGACCGAAAGGTCGAGAACCGAGAGCAGCGAGCCGGGATGATATGGAAAAGGAGATTTCGGCGCGGGCGGCGTGGCGAAGGTGCGGCGTGCGGTGCTTGCGGCAGCGGTCATGGCAGAGACAGTGAACGGTGATCGGCGGCCGGCGGCAAATCGCCGCTCCGCGTTTAATTCGTTTTTTCCACCAGCAGCACCTGATCGTCGCGATCCACTTCGTGGAACTTCACTTCGATGATCTCGCGGCTGCTGGTGGGCACGTGCTTGCCGACATAGGTGGCCTCGATAGGCAGTTCGCGGTGGCCGCGGTCGATGAGCACGCACAGCCGCACGCGGCGGGGGCGGCCGTGGTCGAAGAGCGCATCGAGCGCGGCGCGGATGGTGCGGCCTGTGTAGAGAACGTCGTCGCAGAGAATCACGTCGCGGCCTTCCACCTCGCAGCCGATGGAACCGGGCGTAACCAGCGGCCGGACGCCGGACGTGGACAGATCGTCACGATAAAACTGAATATCGAGCGAGCCGGTGGCGATGGGGCGTTTCTCGATCGTGGCGATCAGCCTGCCCAGCCGCTCGGCGAGCGGGATGCCGCGCCGCTTGATGCCGACGAGAACCAGGTCCTCGCCGCCGTTGCTTTTTTCCACGATCTCGTGGGCCAGACGCACAAGCGTGCGTTCGATCTCCGAGGCCGACATGAGGCGGCCTTTTACGCGCAGATTAGGGCTGATTCCGGTTTCGCTCATGCGGAAGCTCTTGCCCGGATGATACGAGGCGCCGCGCGGGTGGGGCAAGCTGTGGAGAAAAGGGGCAGAGGGTCAGTTTGAAATCGCATTCCCGCCGGAGCCGAAGTCCGGAAGCATTCTGCCTGGCTGATGCACGGGCTCAAAGCCCGTACCCTTCAAGCTGACCCGCTACCAGAAAGTGCCGGCGCTTCCGGCAGCTCACTTGCCGGGCGGAGCTTCAATCCTCGAAAATACCAGCCATGGTCAATCGTTCCGTGTTGCTCTCTGCGCTGGCGCTTTTCGCTGCATCTCCGGTGCTCCGCTCTCAAATTCCCGCGGAAACCGGTGCGGCGCAGATTCCCGCAGGAGCCGCCGCAACGCAGACACAGCAGAACCCGTTGTCCGAATGCTCAAATCCGCTCCTGGCCCCGGGCGAAGACTGCACGCAAACGCAGCAACAGGGCGGCGGCGCGACATATGGCGGAACCGGCGGCCTCCCGATTCCCGCGTCTCTGGGTTCCGCTTCGCAGGGCGCCGCAAACCCGTTTTCCAGCTCCTATGAAGAAGAGAGGCTGCGGGCGGCCGAGCAATGGCGGCTGCAATCGCTTCCGCCTGACCTTCCCACCGAATTTCAGAAATTCGTCGCCGAAACAACCGGGCAGTTTCTTCCTCTCTACGGCGAGGATCTTTTCCATCGGGTCCCTTCGACCTTTGCGCCCAGCGATCAGACGCCGGTTCCGCCGGAATACGTGATCGGGCCGGAAGACGAACTGCGCGTGCGCATCTGGGGCCAGGTCAACTTCAGCGGAAATTTACGGGTCGACCGCTCGGGCAACATCTATCTGCCCCAGATTGGAACCATTCAGGTCGCGGGGCTGCCGTTCTCTGCGCTCGACCAGCGCCTGCGGTCGGCAGTCTCGAAGTTATATCGCAATTTCGATCTTTCCGTCGATATCGGACAGATTCGATCCATCCAGGTTTATGTGTCCGGTCAGGCGCGGCAGCCGGGAGCCTACACGATCAGCTCTCTCAGCTCGCTTGTGGACGCATTGTTCGCCAGCGGCGGGCCGGCTCCGCAGGGATCGCTCCGCCACATCCTGCTCAGGCGGCAGGGAAAAACGGTTACGGATTTCGATCTCTATGCTTTGCTCATCCACGGCGATAAATCCGGAGATGTCCGGCTGCTTGCCGAAGATGTGATCTACATTCCGCCGGCGGGACCCGAGGTGGCCATTACAGGAAGCGTACGGACGCCTGCAATCTACGAACTGCGCGGCGGGGAGACAGTCGGCGATCTGATCGAGATGGCGGGAAAGACCACGGCTGTCGCTTCGGATTCCCGCATTACGCTGGAACGCATCGAACAGCACCGCGCGCGCGATGTCATCAACGTTGCTTTCGACACGGAAGGTCTTGCGACCGCTCTGGCCGACGGCGATATTCTCCGCATCGAACCGATCCTGCCAGCCTACGACAAGACCGTAACCCTGCGTGGCAACGTGGCCAATCCAGGCCGCTTCAGTTGGCATCCGGGGATGCGCCTGAGCGACCTGATTCCGGACCAGGATTCCCTTGTGAGCCGAGACTACTGGTGGAAGCGCAGCCATTTGGGCTTGCCTACCCCGGAATTCGAGCCGGAAATCTCCACTTTAGGCGAGACTGCCCAGCCAGCCAGGCCCGTTTCCGGCCAATTGACTACCTCTGCGCTGCAGGCGACGGTGACAAACGCTCTTGCGCCGGCGGAGCTGAAGCGGCAGGCCGAGGACACCAGCGAATCTGCGCTGCTTGCATCTCAATCCTCGGAAAAAAACCCGAACGAGCAGGGCGCAAATGCGACGATCGCCTCGGGAGTAGCGCGCACGCCCCTGATGCAGCGAAACAAGCTGGAGTCGCCGGGACAACAGATTGACTGGGATTATGCCGTCGTTGAACGCATCGATCCGCAGACCCTCAAACCCTCCCTGATCCCGTTCGACCTGGGAAAGCTGGTTCTCAATCACGACCCGGCGCAGAATCTGGAGCTGGAGCCGGGCGACACTGTCACCATATTCTCTCAGTCCGATATCCGTGCGCCGCTCGACCAGCAGGTGAAGTATGTCGAGCTGGAAGGCGAATTCGCTCACCCTGGCTTCTACAGCGTTTCTCCGGGAGAGACGCTGCGCGATGTCGTGCGTCGCGCCGGCGGTCTTACTCCCCGGGCTTACCTCTACGGGTCTGAGTTCACGCGCGAATCGACGCGCATCCTGCAGCAGCAGCGGCTCGACGATTACATCCGCAGCCTGGGCCTGGAAGCCGCGCGCGGAACGCAGGCGCTGGCGATGCAATCGACCGGATCGGCAAGTTCGGATGTGGCGGCCTCGCAGATGATGACGCAGCAGATGATAGCCCGCCTCAGCGCAATCAGAGCTACTGGCCGCATCGTGCTGCAGTTCAGCCCCACCAGCTCGAGCATCGACGACATTCCCGAGATCAGCCTTGAAAACGGGGACAAGTTCGTCGTTCCCTTCGCGCCCGCCAATATCAATGTCGTCGGCTCCGTATACGATCAGAATTCGTATGTCTATCAACGCGGGAGGACGTTAAACTACTACGTGCAGCTTGCCGGCGGTCCCAACCGCAATGCCGATTGGCGGCACGCCTTCCTGATCCGCGCCGACGGCTCGGTCGTCAGCCGCAAGCGCACCGAAGGCTCCGGGTTCTGGAAGCAGTCATTCAACGACCTGAAGCTTAATCCGGGCGATACGATCGTGGTGCCTGAAAAGACGCTCCGTCCAACGGCGGTGCGCGGATTCCTCGAATGGTCGCAGGTCTTCTCGCAGCTCGCAGTGGGGGCAGCCGTAGTCAACGTGCTCTAGCTGGGGCAGCTCTTATCCCGGGCCGCGGAACCCTCCGGGTCTGACCTGGAAACACAAGGCTCAAAGCAGCGCATTTCCGGGCAGACTCGCTTTCCTAATCGGTACAATGGGGTCTGGAGAAGCCTGGCAATGAAGCTGGACACGATGACCGAGACGGCGCTGCAAACGGAGGCGGTTAGCGTCCCGGGGCCCGCTCAGGAAATGCACCTGCTGGACGTCCTGATCATCCTTGCGCGGCGCCGGCGGTTCATTGGCTGGTTCACGGCGGCAGTTACGGCGCTGACTGCGATCATCGTGTTTCTGATTCCGAATAAGTACACGGCAACCTCCGTTATCCTGCCTCCTTCCCAGAATAGCTCCATGAGCTCCGCGCTGATGGGGCAGATGGCCGGCACGGGACTTCTGGCATCACTGGCCGGTTCGAGCCTGGGCATCAAGAATCCGGCGGAGATGTATGTTGCGCTGTTCCGCAGCAGGACCGTCGAAGACGCGTTGATTCAGCGCTTTGGCCTGATGGCCCGCTACCACAGGAAAAACATGGTGGATGCGCGCAAGGCATTCGAGGACCGCACGACGGTGATTCTTGGCATTAAAGATAACCTGATACGCGTCTCTGTCACCGACAAGGATCCGCGATTTGCCGCCGAGCTGGCCAACGCCTACGTCGATGAGTTTCGCAAACACTCCGACAGCCTGACCCTGACCGAAGCATCCCAGCGCAGAGCCTTCTTCCAGCAGCAGCTGCTCAGCGCCAATGAAGACCTGGCCAAGGCCGAGCAGGCAATGAAGAAGATGCAGCAGAATACTGGCGTTTTGCAGCTGGATAGCCAGGCCAAGGCTCTCATCGAACAGGCTGCGATCCTTCGCGCGCAGATTACGGCCAAGGAAGTACAACTGCAGTCGATACGGTCCTTCGAGACGGAAGATAATCCGCAGTATGCAATGATCGAGCAGCAGCTCGATGCGCTCCGCGCTCAACTGGCCAAAGTTGCCGGCCCGGACGCCAGCAAATACGGAGACATTGGGCTGCCGAAGACCAACGTTCCCGAAGCGGGCATGGCGTACATCGATGCCATGCGCGATCTTCGCTACGACGAGACAATCGCGGAACTGCTGACCAAGCAATTCGAGGCTGCAAAACTGGACGAAGCGCGCCAGGGGACCATCCAGATTTCCGATATCGCCCTGCCTCCGGATAAGAAGTCTTCACCGCATCGCGCGCTGCTCGTCGCGCTTGCCGCAATTCTTGCTTTCCTCGTGGCCTGCACATGGATCGTGGTTCAATACAATCTCGAAAACGGCGATCCCGAGACGCGCGAGCGCCTCGCAGCTCTTCGAGCCTGCTTCCGCTCCAGGCAACCCGCCTAGCGGACGGCGCCGCTCAGTACCGCTGCATGAACTCCGGGTCGACAGGGTTTTCGAAGAGCGAGGCATCGCGCGTAACGATGGTCAGCCCCGAGGGCGTCACGAAGTAGCGGCGCTTGTCTTCGG
>Ga0070737_10005665_pt1 | contig 11826 bp, 13 predicted proteins | sample Coa_R1_10_FD_66438 | JGI IMG/M metagenome (GOLD analysis project Ga0070737, IMG submission 66438) | Surface soil microbial communities from Centralia Pennsylvania, which are recovering from an underground coalmine fire - Coalmine... | ecosystem: Environmental > Terrestrial > Soil > Unclassified... | reverse complement strand
GACTCCAATTGAACCGCAGGCTTCACCCCTTGTGGTGCTCCCCCGCCAATTCCTTTAAGTTTCAGACTTGCGTCCGTACTCCCCAGGCGGCGAGCTTAACGGCTTCCCTGCGGCACCACAGCGCCCCTAAGGCGCTGTGTCACCTAGCTCGCATCGTTTACGGCTGGGACTACCCGGGTATCTAATCCGGTTCGCTCCCCCAGCTTTCATCCCTCACCGTCGAGCGCGTTCTGGCGGACCGCCTTCGCCACTGGTGGTCTTCCACGGATCAAAGGATTTTACCCCTACCCGTGGAGTACCGTCCGCCTCTCCCGCCTCCTAGCCCAGCGGTATCTCCTGCACGCCAACGGTTAAGCCGTTGGATTTAACAGGAGACCTACTGAGCCGGCTACGGATGCTTTAGGCCCAATAAACGCCCTGACCACTCGAGGAGCTGGTATTACCGCGGCGGCTGACACCAGACTTGCCCTCCCCTTATTCCCCAGGCTTTTTAGACCTGGGAAAAGATTCCCTCAGCGGGAATCACTCGGAATAACCTCGTCGCGCTTGCGCGCATTGCGAAGGTTTCGCGCCTGCTGCGCCCCGTAGGACCTGGACCCTTATCTCAGTGTCCATCTCCGGGCTCCTTCTCTCAAAGCCCGTACCGGTTACTGGCTTGGTGGGCCTTTACCCCACCAACAACCTGATCGGCCGCAGTCCCATCCTCGGGCGATGGCAACAGAGATGTTGTTGCCGCTTTTGGGCCAAAACTCATTCCAGAAATCTTGACCTATCGGGAATTAGCCTCAGTTTCCCGAGATTATTCCCGTCCCGAGGGCAGGTTGACTACGTGTTACTGAGCCGTTCGCCGCCAAGCAACGTGCTCTGCTTGGCAGACTCGCATGGCTTAGTCCCGTTCCGATAGCAGTCAGGTCCGGCAGGATCAACCGGAGTTACTGCGTTGGGAAAGTACGATTCGCTTTCTCTTGCGGAAGAAAAGCACAAGCCAACGTCAGGTTCAACATTGCTATTGAACCTCCATCATCAAATTGTTCGCATGTTTGGAGGTCCTTATCTCATCGCACGGGCTACGCCCAAAGAACTCGACACGGACGCCGCCAACAAAACATGCGGGCGAAAATATGGGCCGAGTTGTTCTTATAAGCATTGCTCGAAAATATTAGATCTGAATTTGATTCATTTTTTCCTTCTTGTGAACCGAAAATAATCAAAAAAGGCTAAGCCATTCCGAAGGATCGGCAAGAGAAGTAAAAAGAAGAAAAAGGAGGGCAGAGGAAGGAAGAAAATTCGAAAACCATAGTTTTGCTCTCTTCCGTCCTGCTATTAAAGGGGGAAGCATCCATCTTCTTCTTTTGTCAGGAAGAATTTGGAAGATAATCATTCCCCCCAACCAAATGAAAGCAGAAATGATGGAGAAGAAAATCTTGCCGATCTCTTTTCTGGCCGGGCAAAGCCGGCACTTCTCTCGACCAAAGAGCCCGCGCTTCGACTTTTGAAAGAAAGGTACTCGGAAACCTTTGCGATCACTCCAGGTGTAAGAGAAGAATTTTCCCATCTTTTCCTGATCAAGTTTGGCCTTTGGGGGCTTGTCAAAACATTCACTCCCACCGATCTGCGTAAGCTCAAAGAAGGCAGTACAGTTGACAAAGCATTGCTCCTCATACGGGGCGCTATGGAAGGAAAAGACGATTCCTTGCTGGCAGAACTAGATCGCTCAGTGAAGAATGCACTTGAAAGAATACGGGCGAAGAGGGAAAAAATATCAAGCTTCAAAATTCAGTAGTCGCAAAGAGATCTTACTCTGATGAGCAATGGGGCAATCGCAAGCAGATTCGATTCTTGTATGACCTAGAGATCATTCATGGCTGTGCAACGCGATCTGATTTGCGTATTCAGACCAAGCTTCCTTTTCTCGCCCATCTTCTGTTATCAGTCCGAAATGATTTTCCTGATCGGGAAATGAGCGCCAATAAGTGTCTTGATACCTCCAAACTGAAATGGCGTTGATCGAATCCGACGCAAAAGACAACTCGCAGGCATCCTTGATGTACTGAGCCTGATTCTTTTCGTTGTAACCCATGATCGAAGGTCCTGAGGGATAGCCAGTCTCGGAGACAAAAACAGGGATTCCTGCCTCTGATCTTGCCTCAGAACAAATTTTCAGCATTGAAGCATCGACCGGATCCGCATGCGAATAGTTGGGGTAGAAATCGAGTCCCAAGACATCACAGTATCTTGTCCAAGCTTTCCAGTCGACGTTTCTCCTGTCCACCTCGAGATTGATCACCAAAGTAGCGTTCGGGCATTCTGCCCTAACTGTCCCTTGCAGTGTCTTCAGAATTGCTTCCCGTATCTCGGGTTTGAACCAAATTCCTCCTTTTCTCCACCCAACTGCGAAGTGTTCTTCCCACCAGTTTGGTTCGTTTTCGATCTGCCATGTGCTTACGCTGTCCTTATAGTGTCTTAGGATCTGCTTTGTCGAAATTTCAAGTCTACGTAAATATTGGTCTGGGTCATCAGTGTTGAGGCCTTCGGGGAGAAACCTCGCGTAGCCGTTTCCTACTACACCCAGAATCTCAATCGACTCAGCCTTCATCGCGTTTACAAAGTTGTCAAGAGGGAACTTTAATGACTCTTCTATTTCGTGTTCTTCATCCTCTTCCTTTTCCTCGCGAGTCTTCACAGAGGGTTCAAAAAGGTTCCACTGAAACCAACAGCGAACAAATTGCACACCGGCAGCTTTCAAGCGATTTGCAACGGCTTTGCACAATTCTGGAGCGCTCAACTCCTTGCTAGATTTGTCTTTTTCTTTTCGATCGCGAAAACTCAATGCGGACTCGATCTCCTTCACCAATGGTATTTTCAAGGGACCTCTCGGAAGATTGACTGATAACAAATGCGGGATTATGATCGATTTTGGAGCTGGAAAACCAGCAAAGGTCCATGAATCGTCTATGCTTATTCCGAAGGTGAAGCGTTCTGTCAGAAAATTTCGGGGCAACTCGTTTGAAGGAAGAATGCAGTAATCGATATTTTATTTATTGCTTGGTTCTAAGAGAGTAGATAACCGAGAAAAGAACAGGAAATGGCATTCATATGAGCAATCATAGGACGCACATAGAAAGGAGTTAATCCGAGGTGTTCTAATTCTAAAATCCCCCGGTTTACCAGTCATTGCCGATCATGAGCGTGAGATAAGGCATAAAATCTGAAGTGATAGGAGAACAGAACAAAGACACTGGCATTGTTTTCGAGACCTCTTGTGGATGGGAACAATTGTTGATTAGTGCAAAATCTCAATTCAGGAAAGAAAGCGAGTCGAAAGCATCAGCAGCAGAAAAAGAAGGAGACGACAGCATAACCGACCTAGATGCTTATCTTTCGAAAACCAAAGGCTCAGCGAAGCTATTTTCGAGAGCGAGTGAGTTCTTTGTTGGAGGGCAAAGTCATAATGCGAGATTTTTCAAACCTTATCCCTTCTTCGCAGCTCGGTCAAGTGGAAAATACATTTGGGATGTTGACGGAAACAGGTTTGTTGACTATTGGATGGGTCACACCGCATTGATTCTTGGCCATTCCCCAAAGGTAGTGACGGATGAGCTCAGAGACCAGATCGAAAATGGGCTTTTCTTTGGTTCACCAAACATCTATGCCTACGAGCTAGGCGAGCTCATACACAAGAATGTTCCATGTGCTGAATCAATCCGATTTTGCACGACGGGAGCCGAAGCTACGATGTACGCTGTGAGATTGGCACGAGCAGCTTCTGGTAGAAACATCGTTGTAAAGATCGCTGGTGGGTGGCACGGATACAATTCTACTCTTGTTTTTGGTGTCAGCTCTCCTTTTGAAGAACCTGAGAGCGCCGGCTTGGTTCCTGGCGAGGAAAAGTACACGAGGTTGATCTCTTTCAATGACATTGAAGAAGCTGACAGAGTCCTTTCCTCGGAATCCCAAGACATAGCTGCTGTTATTGTGGAGCCAGTGCTCGGAGGCGGTGGTGTAGTACCGGCGGAGAGAGACTTCCTTGTCTTTCTGCGCGAAAAATGCGATAGGATTGGATCCCTTTTGATATTCGATGAAATAATAACAGGTTTCCGGCTGGGACTCCAAGGAGGGCAGGGCTACTATCGCGTTTTGCCAGATCTTTGTACTCTTGGCAAGATAATTGGAGGAGGCCTACCTGCGTCTGCAATCGCGGGAAAGAAGGACACAATGAAATTCGCAGATACATCCTTGTTTCCTTCAAAGAAACAACGATGCTGGATCGGAGGCGGAACCTTTTCAGAGAACGCGCTTGCGATGAGGGCTGGGATCGCTACTCTGCGCTACCTTGAAGCGCACGCCAAAGACCTTTACAACCGGATAGGAAAATTTGGAACGGAGTTGAGGAAGAAAGTCGACGAAGCTTTTGCGGAAAATGGTATAAAAACACAGTCAACAGGAGTCGGTTCGCTTTTTGTAACTCATTTTCTTGCGGACGGGCAAGATGTGATAACTTGCGCCGAGGATGTAGATCTATCAAGGCGAGATTTAGAAAGAGAGTACTATTTCTCTCTGGTTTCAAAATACAACATTTTCTTTATCCCTGGCCATATCGGAGCCATATCTGATGCACATGAGCAAAGCGATATTGAATATTTTGTGGAATCCTCCCGGGAAGTCGCTAGACGACTTAAGATAAAACAAAGGTTGAAATCTCAATAAGTAACCAAGTATGAATTTGTTTTCGGTCGGTGGTTCTTTCGTCTGGCCGCTTAATAGAAATTGAGAGTTTTTTTGTCTCCAAAATCTCTGTCAGTGGTGGGGGCTTCTGGAGATCGTGGTAGTCTCGGAAGAATAATTCTTGAAAATATTCTCAAAAGAGGATTCCAAGGCGAAGTCTTTCCGGTAAACCCGAAATTCCGTTCGATTTTGGGAATAAAATGCTTCCGGAACATTGCGGATGTTCCAGGCATCCCAGATCTCTCTATTGTACTAGTTCCATCAAAACAAGTGCCTGAGCTCGTCAAGGAGCACGCCTCCAAAGGGATCAAAAATGTAATCATTCTAAGTGCTGGTTTCAGCGAGACAGGCGAGAAGGGAAGGGAGCTAGAAAGGAAGATCTTGAGGACTGCCAAGGATTTCGGAATGAGAATTCTAGGCCCTAATTGTCTTGGGATATTTGACAATGTGTCTCATCTAGACACGTTCTTCATTCCAGATTCGCTTGTCAGGCGGCCGATTCCCGGGACAGTAGCGATCGTTTCTCAAAGTGGTTCTTTTGCAGGTCATGCTATGGATATCGCGGCTTTTGAAAACCTAGGACTTTCTCGAGTGATTTCTTACGGCAACAAGCTCGACATAAACGAAGTCGATTCACTCTACTTCCTAGCCCGCGATAGACATACTAAGGCCATTGGCCTATACATAGAAGGTGTCGAAAACGGGAGAAATTTTGTACGTGCAGCTCGCTATTGCGCTTCTTTCAAACCAGTAGTAGTTCTCAAAACAGGCAAGTCGGAAGAGCTTGAGACAAGCGTCGCTTCGCACACAGGCAGTTTATCAGGAAGCTATTCAGTTTACAAAGCTGCGTTTCGCAAATCTGGTATACTTGAAGTTGATTCACTTGAATTATTTGTCGATTCTCTAAAGGCGCTCACCTGCCTTCCAAGGGCAAGAGGAAGTAAAGTCCTGATAATTGGTCACGCAGGAGGTGTCGGGCTTCTCTTGGCAGATCATTGCGTTGAAGCAGGGCTTGAGGTCCCCAGGATCAGTGGGGATCTTTTCAAAAGGGTGCGTAGCCTGACATTTCCTTTTGCCTCAATTAATAATCCAGTCGATCTCACTGCAAGTGGATCTGATGAACAAGCGTCGCGAGTGTTTGAGGAAGCTTTTATCAGAGAAGATTCCTTTGCTGATATTGCAATCTACCTAGCGTTGTGGGGCCTCCCTCAGAGCTCAGACAAAATAGCAGCGATAGTTAAAAGAGCAATCACTCGCTCTGGGAAACCAGTGGTTGTCGCAAGCGTTACAGGGGACATGTGCCTAAGAAAAAGATCAATATTCGAATCGAAGGGGATTCCTGTGTTTCTTTCGATCCAAAGGGCTGCTATGATTGCAAAAGTGCTGTTTGAGGCTGAAAAGATACAAATGAATGTGAAAAAAGAAAAAATCAGAAAGAGTTGGAGTAACAATTAGCAGATCGCAATTTAGGTACTAAAAACAATAGCACCCTTCTATTTCGATTAGATAATCTCTACTACCTCATGAAGACTCTGTAAGTGTGAAAAAGAGAGCCCGTTCTTCCTAAAATTGTTCTCCCTCATAAAGGAGAACAAGAGTGTCTTGCCTTTCTTCCCTTTTTCCCCTCTCTTCAAGGAATCTAAGCTGATTATTCATACAACTGTTACAGTAAGCATATGCTTACTCAGATATAATTAAAACCGTGATCAATCAAGCGTGGGAAGTCTACGTAGCGTAGGCGAAAGTTTAAGACTGTTTTTTCTCTATAGTTACGCTGAGACAATATGAGCTTTTCGCCTACTGTTTCTACCGAGAAAGGAACGACTCGGCGCAACTCAAATACCGCCACCAAGATCCCTGAGGTTGCCAAATTGACTTTGAAAAATCCTCAAGTCTTCAGCTCAGTCCTGAGAGGAAGGAAAACTCATCGCGATAAAGCTAATTCGTCCCTCACATATTGGCTTCCCCTCTCAGAGCTCGAAGTTCTCCGACTCAGGCTGAGAGCTGGGGATAGGCTGTCGGTCGCAATTATTGGAGTCGAGCGAGCCGAGGAAGAAGAGGAAGAAGACGAGGAGGAGAACAAACGTAAAGCAGAGGCTTCAGCTTCTTAGTAGTAGAAGCGCCCTAACTATATTCGGAATGCCCTAACTACTCTGCAAACGCCGTAACCATAGGGCGAATGCCCTAACTCACTTATTCCGAGTCCTTGATCTGGACGTAGTTTGACGGACACAGACGACAAACTCCTTTGAGCGGTGTTCCATGCGACACAAGCTCAACGGCGAAGATTAGCTCCTTCTGCAACTCTTCTGAAAAGCCCTCGGTGTCTTCCGTCATGGGTTTCCAAATTTGAGAGTAGTATCCCGTGCGAAGATGATCAAAAACCTCACGTTTAAAGTCAATCTCCAAGAAAGCGTGAAAGGCGGGGTCTTTGGAAGTCTGTTCCCCCTTTGGAAGGCTTCCCAAAAATCTGTCTGAGAGTTCATCAAGAGCAGTCTTTGGAAGCTGCTTTTGGGTTTTTTGAAATTGGTAGAACAGTGCGAAAGCTTTGAACATGGGACTTGAGTCATAATTCCAGGAAATGGAATAGCTTCCCATGTTTAAAAGCTTGCAAGAATGGTTGTACGCCAGCTCGTAATCGTGTTTTGAAAGCTCTCGCCGTGCTGGAGCGAGGAGCGACCCGTTGCTCTCTATCACGCCAACCGCCTTGAGGGTCTGGATTGCGTAGATTAGCTTCCTGTCCCTTGAATTTATCTTAAGATCTTTAGCTAGCTGCGCTGCAGTCATTGGGCCCTTGTCGTATACGAGTGCCTTGATGTGCGCAAGTAATTTGTCTCTTCGTGCATGATTGTCCTTCAACATGTGCGCAACGCTTTAAATTCGCGCACATTACTATATTAGGGTTGTGATATGATATGAAGACGAAAGCTGTCACAATGAGTTTGCACAAAGATGTGGTTCAAGAACTCGACAAGCGAAGAGGCGAAATTAGCCGATCCAGATTTGTTGAAAGGCTCTTGGAAACTGCGTTAGCGCAAAAAGAAACTGATCGCGCTAAAGAAAATGACGAAGGACGGCAAAGAGGTTAGAGTCCTGTGAAAAAAAGTCGCGAAATAGCGGCAGCGGTTGATCGGATCCTGAGTGAGGTCGACTCACTCATCCAGTTGTGTCGAACTATGACCCTTTACGCGGAAAAAAATGCTTGGGGCCAAACGAGCCAATCCCAGGCCCCAAGCGAGCCACAAGACCCCTACGAGCCATTGCAAGGAGCCAGTGACCAAGTTTGAAACGCACAAAACTCGCTGAAAAGGTTTTCCAAAACGAGACCAATTCGAAAGCCATTGCGAGTAAGAAGAAGAAGAAGAATTTTGTTGTTGATGTTGTAGTTGATGGACAAAATAGTAAAAAACGGCCAATGCAAAAGGCGATCCATGAGGGGAAATTTGCAGGATTATCAAAAAATACAATCTGGTACAGATATGGAAAATTGAGAATGTCCAAGATGACACTTTTCCAGATACAGGCCAACCATCCAGAACTAGCTGAAGCCCTCAACGAGATACCTCGGTCATTCGCTGTGCCCATGGCTTACGGCTTGTATCTGACTGAACGAAGCTGGCACGGCATTTGGAAAAACCACAGAAGGGGCTCGAGGCGGCCTTACGTCGACAATCTCGTACGTCGATATGCGAAAAGAGGGAGGAGGCTGTCTCCCCTTGCTGTCGAAATAATGAAAATCACCGAACTAGTGGGGGGTTTTGTCACGTACGACTTCATCTTTGATGGTTTAATGGCAAAGTCGCAGCTTTCGAGACTGGGCGAAAGGGAAGCACTTGAAAAGGAGAAAAACCAGATAGTAGAATGCCTGAAGAAAAACCACGATCCAGTCGAGCCCAGCGATCTTGAGCCCGTAGACGTGTCAACCTGGCATCCTTCGTGCCAGACTCAAATTACACATGGATGGCGACACAAGAATCGCCCTAACACCCCCACTGTAGCCTTTGCTTGGGCTTTATGTCCCAAGTGCCACGTCGTACGAGTCTTGAGTGAGGCAGAACTTCGCCCCCAACTCACTACGTAACAGGCGAAAAAAATGGAAAGTAAAGGGGAAGAAAGATACTATAGCGACATTCAGGAAGTCGAAGTCGCTTCGACTCCAGAGGAAGCAAACAGGAAACTCGATTCAGGCTTCGAGCTTCTCAAGATTGAGACTATCTCAGCAGAGCAGTCTCCAGAGATTAGGAAGCTCATATTTGTGCTAGGCAGGAAGAAAGAGACCACCACTGCGGTATCAAAGCCAGCACCACAGGGAGAATCATCCAAGGAGATCACTATCCCTGAATCAATTCCTTGGACACAAAAGAACGAATCGTTCGCTTGGGCCTTCGCAACAAACAAGGACGGAAGTCTTATCGAGGAGTACAGGAGCTTTGTAGAGCGGTTGAAACTCTCTCCGCTTGAGAAAGATGGCTATCGCTATTCTCTTTCAAAGGACAGAAAATTTTTGCAGAGGGTCAAGGTTGAAGCCAAGAAATGAACTGTCCTAAATGTCGAAGCCGCATGGAGTACAGGCCCGAGCATTCAAATCCTAGGGCAAGGCGACTTTCCTTCTGGTGTGAGAAGTGTAGGGCCTTCCGCTTTGTCTTCGAATTCCCATCGAAGGATATCCTCACGATCTTGCTTGACTCGATTGAGCTCTCGAATATCCTTCCTACACGCTTCAAGAACGAAGTCAAACAAACTATTGCGATTTGATATTCTCTCCTCACACAGAGAGAGCATATCCTCGAGGAAGCAAGCTTCTGAGGTGGAGAAATGTACGGCCGTAGATATCCTCGCTTCAACAAGTTTCACTGAGAGCTACGATTTTTGAAAGCGGTCAGCTCTGTATCGAATTTCCGTTTCCTATCATGGTGTTGCTGAGGACTTTGGTGTTATGGAGGTAGAATGTGTTATCATTCCCCGAACCACTAAGATTTGCTGATCCGCCGTTGACCGTGACTTGATTATAGTTTCCTACGGTGTCTAGGTTTATTGTAACTCCAGAATTCACGTTGAGAGTGATTACACAAAAGTTGCAAGTCAGGTCGATTTCTGTATCACTCGATATGGTCACTGTTTCACTGATATCGTTCCCCACTATCGATCTCGTCGTCATCGAAACCTGTGTTGACGAGGTGACTGTTTCACTCGGACTGTTCCCCACCATCGAACTCGTTGACGTCGAACTCGTTGGCATCGAAACTTGTGTTGACGAACCGCTACCTGAATACAAATATGGGATCGCGTACGCGAAGGCCCCTAGCGTGGCGATTGCGATGACGCCTACCATCACAGCCATAATCGCAATTGTGGACATGCCTAGTTTCGAGGCCCGCATGGTCAGAAACGATGTTTTGACGAAATATATACGTACTCGATGGAGAGGCCTCCAAAAGGAGAGAAGAAGAGGGGAAAGAGAGATCAGGCGGGGCCGACAGAGTCGAGAGTAAACTCTAGCGGATAGCTGCCGAAGACAGCCATCATGCTCGTATCCCCCATGACTAAGCCTGAGAAGCGATTTCCCATTATGGGAATATACTCCTCGTAAGTTGACGCCACATCCTTGGGGCCGACGGAGTTTCCCTCAACGTTGAGAATGAAGGTGAGGGCTAGTAATCCATCGATCTTAGTAAATTTCGCGTCGCTCGCAAAGGAAAGCTCGACTCCGAGGTCGCTCCTTGAAATAGGGCCCGAAAATGCAATCGCATTTCTCAAGCCTGCATCTAATTTTTGATTCAGGAAGTCGCTTACACTCAACCTTGACCCATCGGCTTGCAACTCGGCAGGGAAATTCGAAACTAAAAGCACTCGAAACTTCATTTCTCTCTATCCCTCGATTCCTCCAAACTCCTGAGATGTCGCGCTTGAAGAAGTCGTAGTCGTAGACTCGGACGCTGGGGGCGAGGCGGCTGCAGCTTGACTAGTCGCAGGAGCTTCAAGGGGAATAGGCTCGCCAGGCGCTTCGGGCGGCGGTGCTTGCGGCGGAGGAATCTTCCCAGTCACTTCTCGTATAGTATCAATAATCCGCGAAGCTATTCCTCCCCAATCCGCCGAGGGCCCACGTTTTGACTCTTCGCTTAAGGCCTTAATGATCTTCTCCTTTAAGACTTGTTTAATACTGTCATCAAATAAATCGGCGAAGCTGCTATTTGTTGTAGGCATAGCGGCAGGAGCAGGGGGCGGCCGAGTTTTATCGAGGATAGCCATGACGTCAGCAATGGTCAGCTCTCGCTTTGAGAGTAGGGGGAGAAGGTCTTTGACGCTGATAGCGTTATCTCCTTTGTTCGTTCCTCCCCCCAAGTTACTCGCAAGGATTAGCATAGTAAGATCGGATACCGTTAGCTTTTCGTCTCGAGGCCGCTCTTTCAAGAACTGAAGTAAAGTTTGAACCCCATCTTGGCTTTGCACTTCGCTATGCGGCTTTTCCTGTTCATTTGTGAGCAGTCCCGCGTCCTTAAGAGCCTGCCTTTGCAGAGAGATGGCTAGCGCCTTCGAGTACGCTTGCCGATATACATCGACGAGATCGAATTCATCAGCTCTTGCGGGTGCAGGTGTTTCCTCTTTTGGCGACAGTAGTTTCGTCAAGCGGCTAGGAGGGACGCCAAGTTCCTTAAGCGTTCGGAGCAGATTCATTTCATCCTTGCTCAAGTCGCTCGCTGATTGGACTGTGTTTGCTTTCGGTTCTGTCATTTTTCCTCATCTTTAGGCTAGAATCTCATCAACCCGCTCCTTAATCACGGGAAAAAAAGTTTGATAAAATGCTACAGCTCTTTGTAAGTAATCACGAACGGACAGACCACGCCCGCTAGCGTATTCGTCGACATCAAGCTCATCCACAGCCTTCCCTAATTCAAGCCATCGTTCTAGATGTGCTTGACTTAGCTGTTTCGCTTCTTGTGTGAGAACGTCGAGGATAGTCGCACTCGCCGCTTCTTGTACCCTCTTTTGGGGATTCCTCGCGGCCCGCAGCTGTTTTCCACTAATTTTGAGCACCTTGGTGACTACATGTGCAGGAAAGCGATCACGCAATTCGCGAATCTGATCTTCGAGCTCGTTTAT
>Ga0070737_10005664_pt1 | contig 11830 bp, 6 predicted proteins | sample Coa_R1_10_FD_66438 | JGI IMG/M metagenome (GOLD analysis project Ga0070737, IMG submission 66438) | Surface soil microbial communities from Centralia Pennsylvania, which are recovering from an underground coalmine fire - Coalmine... | ecosystem: Environmental > Terrestrial > Soil > Unclassified ... | reverse complement strand
CGCCTGCGCCGCGCCCTCAGAATCGCCGCCGCTACGCCGTCAAGCCGTGGTGGCAGGGGGGGTGGGGTGTTGCGCTGGCAGGTATCTCGATCCTGCTGATCGTTGGTATTTTCGCGTTCATCGCCTATCAGGCGAACCAAGCCAGCGCAGCGGGCATCGATTCGTCCGTTCCGCCGAGTGTCATAAGTCAGGTGACGCATGTGCCGTCCTCCGTCTTCAACACAGTTGGGGCAGGGCCAAATCCCATCCAGATGCAAGGTCTGCCATCCAGCACGCCGCCACTGACCGCTAACGGCCATCCTGAGATTCTTTTCGTTGGCGGAGAATATTGCCCCTATTGTGCGGCGGAACGCTGGGGGATGGTGGTTGCGCTCTCGCGCTTTGGCACGTTCAAGAACCTGCGTCTGATGAAGTCGTCGCATACTGATGTGTATCCTGACACCAACACGTTTACCTTCTATCAGAGCAGCTATACCAGCAAGTACATCGTCTTCACGCCCGTTGAGATACAGGATCGCAACCAGCAACAACTGCAAACGCTGACCAGCGCGCAGCAGCAGATCGTCTCGACCTACGACAACTCGCCCTATACACAATCGCCTGGGAGCATCCCCTTCACCTATTATGGTGGAATGTATGTGGCGATAGGCGCGCCGTTCATTCCCACCTCGTTGCAGGGTCTTTCCTGGCAACAGATCGCCTCAGGGCTAAGTGATCCCTCCAACGCCGCCACGCAAGACATCATCGGCACAGCCAACCAGATCACGGCGGTGGTCTGCGTGATGGACAACCAGCAGCCGGGAGCCGTCTGCCAATCACCGACGATCCAGCAGATTGAGAAGAAGCTGCCCAAACGGTCGTAGCGGCTATGACGGGTAGTGGTAGTGAAGGAAAGAAGGATAGCCCCAGAGAGACGTATGGCGAAATCCAAACGCACTCAGCGAACGACAACCGCGCGTACCGGGCAAACCGCGCGCACGGCGAACGCTCAGAAATCGGCGAGATCGGCAGGGCAGGTGAGAACATCTGCGCCAGCCGTTAGCTCAAAGGCGAGCAATCTGGCGCCGAAGTCCATTGTGAGCGATCAGCCTGCGCGCGCTACGGTTCCGCGTCCGGCCCAACGCCAACGGCGGCGCTACGCCCGTCGTATGTGGTGGCAGTCGCCGTGGACGGTTGTGGGATCCGTTGTGGTGACAGTTGGGCTGATCGTCGCGATCTTCGTCTATGTGGCAAACGCTCAGGATCAGGCCAGCGCGGCGGGCATCGGCTCGCCCGTTCCGGCAAGCGTCTTGAATGCGGTGACGCATGTGCCTGCCTCGGTCTTCGCGCGGGTGGGCGCGGGGCCGGATGGCGTGCAGATGGAGGGGACGCCGCCCAACACACCGCTGCTCACCGACAACGGCCTGCCAGAGGTGTTCTACGTCGGCGGGGAGTATTGCCCGTACTGCGCGGCGCAGCGGTGGGGGCTGGTAATCGCGCTCTCACGCTTTGGGACGTTCCAGAATCTGCATCTGATGAAGTCGTCACACAACGACGTGTATCCCGACACGAACACGTTCACCTTCTATCAGAGTACCTACACCAGCCCGTATATCGCGTTTGTTCCGGCAGAGGTGCAGGATCGCAGCAACAACAACCTGCAAAAGCTGACGAACGCGCAGCAGCAAATCTTCACGACGTATGACGCGCCCCCCTATACCAGCGCCAGGGCGATATACAGCTTCCCCTTCGTCACCTATGGCAATGCGTATATCACGGTAGGGGGAGCGTTCCTGCCAACTTCCATGCAGGGAAAATCGTGGCAGGAGCTTGCAAGCGGGCTGAGCGATCCCTCGAATCCGGCGACGCAGCATATCATTGGGCTGGCCAACACCATCATCGCTACGATCTGTGTGATTGACCAGCAGCAGCCGGGAAGCGTCTGCCAGACGCCCACGATTCAGCAGATTGAGAAAAAGCTGCCAAAGCGGTGACGCGAGATAACACGAAATGAAGTTCACAACGAAAGGAGTATGATCAGTATGGCGCAGGCGCATGGCGCGGCAAGCGCCCTCACGTTGGATGATCGGTTACCGCTCACAGAGGTAGCGCGGCGCGATTGGGGGCAGGTGGCCATCGCCCTGATGGCGGTGGTTGGGTTGGGCATCTCCATCTATCTGACCATCGTCCACTACGATACCAAAGTGACGCTGGCCTGTACGACCGGCGGCATTGTCAACTGTGGCAATGTGACGACCAGCGCCTATTCCGTCGTGCCGTTTACGCAGATACCCGTCACGATCCCTGGTATGCTCTGGTTTCTGATCAGCGGCGCCCTTGCTCTGATTGCGCTACGCAGTCTGTGGCAATTGCAGCCGGAGCCGAGCTGGCTACGCCCCGCGCAGATCGTGTGGAGCGTGGGCGGCATGCTCTTCGTGCTCTATCTGGTCTACTGCGAGCTTGTGCTGGTGCACAACATCTGCGAGTGGTGTACCGCTGTCCATATCCTGACCCTGGCTACGCTGTTGATTGTGTTGGGAAGCGGCCAGCCTGACCTCGAGCCTATGAGTGTTTCGGCGGCGCGCCGTAAGACGCAGATGAGCGCCGCCGAGCCTGCGCCGCCGGAGAAGCTGGCGACGCGCCCTGTGGCCGTCTCCCGGCGTGTCCGCAAACAGATCAACCGGCCAACCGCTTCTTCGCGCTCCTCACGGCGGACATAAAAGCGGGCAGCATGCTATTCCTCGCCGCCACCTGGAATGTGATCTTCTTCGCCAGTGACGCCCGCCAATGTCGGCAAGACGTCGCCCATCGGGTTCACCCGTATCTCATCGAGCACGGTTTTCACGCCAGGCGTGGCCTGGGCGATCTGCCCGGCGGCCTGGCGCACCTCGTTCGTAGCCACAACCCCACGCAGATGCACAACCCCCAGCGTGGGGTAGACGCCGATATGCGCATGCGCCGTACGAGGGTCGCGCGCAAGTGCCTGTGAAACACTGGTGGCAAGCTCGTTGTCGGGGATGAGCTCGTTGTGCAGTTCGGCGATCCCATTCACAGTACGTAACTGATCGGCGGCCAGACGGCGATTGAGATCGCTGGAGACGTGGCCTTCCAGCCAGACGACGCCCGCGATGACATAGATGTCAATGCCTTTGAGATCGATACGCAGGGGGGTATAGTTTTCGATAGCGCGCCGCGCGTCCTCGGCCAGTTCATTGTCGGACACGTAGGGAGTAAGCAACGTTGTGGCCGTTGCGCCTTTGGATGAGAGGGAGATCTGGCGCGCGTCGAGCTGTGTGACGGCGCTTGCTGGCGCGCTCCATTCGCCCGATAGCCCGCGATCAATCACCAGCCGCCAGAGGCGCTGGCTCTCGTTTTCGAAGATGAGTTGGCTGATGCGCCCCACACGCTTCGCATCGAGCAATACCTGTGTTTCGACGCTCAACTTGAAGCCGGTGGGCGTCGCTTTCATGCGCTCGTCAAGTTCCTGGCGTGTGACGCTAAGTGTCACCATATCAGGGGTCGCCTCGGCGATGGCCTCAAACGGGGCATAGGAGACCTGGCCACTCCCAAAAAAAAACGACTGAAAGCGAACGCCGATATGTGTGATCGCCTGCCCGCTGACATCCATCACCACCTGGGCGATGGTAGCCGATTCGCCCTCGCTTGTCTGCGCGGGGCCGCCCAGGCGAAACGCGCTGACGGAGATGGGCGGAGCGGATGTGGTGGTTGAGGTCGCAGTCGCCGATGGTGTCTCCAATGTCTCCATGTGTGTGAGGTTCCTCTTCGATCAAGAGCGATGAATCATCTCTATAGCATTGCCAGGGAAGCTGGCGGGGGCGCGCTTGCGCGTGAGATTGCCTGGATGTGTCTATCAAGCCAACTTTAAGTGTAGCATAGCGCCGCCGCGTCCGCAAGCGTCACGCTGTGAGAGGAGCGGCGCCAGATATGGGAAGGTGTGGAAGGTGTGGGAAGAAGAGAGGGTGAGGTTGATGGCGTGGAACAAGGGGGAGAGTGTCAGCAGGCGGTAGGAATGGGCGCCGCAGAGGCGCAAAAGATCCCCTTGACAACTCCGCAAAGGTATGGTAAAATCCATATCTGCGGAGTTTTGTGTTGCGCAAAGCACATGGGAGTAGGACGTCTGTCCACCCCTTTGTGTTATGCGTGCGCTCAACTCAATACGGATAGCAAAGTCATCTTGGGATTAAGTATACACAATCACACAACTTCCAACAAGCCCTTTTGGCGCCCAACTTTTTCGTCGCGTCAGTTTTCGCGGTTTCGCGCTCATTTCCCTGGTGTTCGCTTTCCGGCGAGCGTTTGGGAGTAGATGTTCGGCTGCGATCCGGCGAGAGCGCAGGGGAAGATGGGGGGGTGTGCGTTGGCGTATGGCTGATCCTTCGCGGCCCTTTCCTGGTTGATGATGAGGGCTTGGGTAAGGGAAAAGTCCCCCTGCGCTCCGTTTTCGTGACGGAGCCTCCAATACAAACGATTTCAGCTATAATCGCTTTGCTCACCTTTACACTCACGAGGCTCAGCATCCTTTGCTGTGGTGGCAAGAGAGATTGAGCCACGGCGTGAAGAAAGAAACGAGAAAGAAGCGCGATGGGCATGGTACACCAGGCAACCCTTGTACTCGTAAGCGTCTCACAGATACCAGACATGACTGACATGACAAACAAGCGAGCCTTCTCGTGGCGCGCGCCGGAATCGCCACGCAAGGCTGAAAATAGCTCATCCCCAGTGACGTGGATGTTGTGGAGCCAATAGCGGCATGGTGGTTTTCCTCTATGCGCCACGCGCCTTTATTGGTCTCCGCGCGTAGAGTCGGCAGGCTGGTAGCGCGCCAGCTTGCGGTGGTGTGTATTCTTTTTGGCACGCAGTGTCGGCGTGTGGTCGGCGACATTTTTCTTGACGTGTGGTAGCCCTTGCCCCTTTCCCCAGGCGCCGGAACGATTCATGATCAACACAAGCAACATGACGCGCAACGCTGGATATGCTCTACGCACGCTTGCGTAGGGCATGCTGGCGTGTGTCATGACATGCGCCAATGGTTGCGCATGGGCTGGCGTTGGATCAGCGTTAGGCCAGTGTGGACATGGTACTTTTGGTGGCCGAGGGGTTTGTGGGCTATGAGCGGGCGCCGCATAGCAGGGCGACTGGCGAGAGGAGTTTGAGAACGCATGGCAATCAGCAAAGCCGTCTCCCTTCCTGAGCGGGTGAGCTTCGGGCGCATTCCTGATATTCGTCCGATGCCCAGTTTGATTCAGGTGCAGATTGATTCGTTTGAGTGGTTCAAGCGCGAGGGGTTGCGCGAACTCTTTGCCGAGATCTCTCCCATTGAGGACTTCACCAGTAAGAACCTCAAGCTAGAGTTTTTCGTCTCAGAGAATCCATTTGAGGAACCGAAATATACTGAGGATCAGTGCCGCGAACGCGATGTCACCTTCGCCGCGCCGCTCTACGTGACGGCGCGCCTGACCTATAAGGAAACCGGTGAGATTCAGGAGAAGTCGATCTTCATGGGCGACTTCCCCATGATGACCAAAGAAGGTACTTTCATTATCAACGGCGCCGAGCGTGTGGTGGTCAGCCAGCTTGTGCGCTCCCCTGGCGTCTATTTCACCGCCGAGGATGATCCTGCCACCGGACGCTCGCTCTTCGCCGCCAAGCTGATCCCCAACCGGGGCGCCTGGCTGGAGTTCGAGACCAGCGCTAAAGATATTCTCTCGGTCAAGATCGACCGCAAGCGCAAGATTCCCATCACCACGTTGCTCCGCGCGATGGCAGCCATTGGTGAGCGCGATCCGGGCAAGACCGACCAGACGCCCGACCTGCGCACCGACGACGGCATTTTGCAGGCGTTCGCCGAGGTGGATACGGGCGCGCATCGCTTCATCGCCACTACGCTCGATAAAGACCCTGTGCGCACGCCGGAAGAGGCGCTGATCGAGGTCTATAAAAAGCTGCGTCCGGGCGACCCGGCGACACCGGAGAACGCGCGCAATCTGGTCTATAACCTGTTTTACCATCCGCGCCGCTATGACCTGGGCAGCGTGGGGCGTTATAAGCTCAATCGCAAGCTGGAGCTTTCCACTCCGCAGAGCATTCGCACGCTCACCCAGGACGACGCCATCGCCATCGTCCGCCGGATGATCGAACTGAACAACGGGCTTGGCAAGAAGGATGATATTGACCATCTTGGCAATCGCCGTGTGCGCAGCGTGGGCGAACTGATTCAGCAACAGTTCCGTGTGGGACTGTTGCGGATGGAGCGCGTCGTCAAGGAGCGCATGGCTATTGTGCAAGACCCGTCGCAGGCGTCGCCCAACCAGTTGATCAATATTCGCCCGGTAGTGGCGGCCATACGCGAGTTCTTTGGCGGCAGCCAGCTCTCACAGTTCATGGATCAGACGAATCCCCTGGCAGAGATTGGCAACAAGCGGCGTCTCTCGGCGCTGGGGCCGGGTGGCCTCTCGCGTGAGCGCGCCGGATTCGACGTGCGCGACGTGCATAACTCGCACTACGGGCGCATCTGTCCCATCGAGACGCCTGAAGGCCCGAACATCGGCCTGATCGGCAACATGGCGACATATGCGCAGATCAACCCGTATGGCTTCATCGAGACGCCCTACCGCAAGGTGTATCATCGCATCGAGGCGGATAACCCGACGCTGATCCGGCGCATTCTCGCGCGCGATGTCACTGATGCGCAGGGCAAGAAGCTGGCGACCGCCGGAACACAGGTGGATGAGGCGCTGGCCGGGCAGCTTGCGGCGGCCCTTGGTCATGAGTTCGTCGCCATTCAGCCATATGTTTCGCATGAGGTGGATTACCTGGTCGCCGACGACGAAGAGAAGTATGTGATCGCGCAGGCCAACGCGCCGGTTGACAGCGATGGACACTTCACCAGCAACCGCGTGCTGGCGCGCTACAACGGCGCCTTTGTGCAGGAAAGCAGCGCCCGCGTGGACTATATGGACATCTCGCCACGCCAGGCGGTGAGCGTCGCGGCGGCGTTGATTCCCTTCCTTGAACACGACGACGTGAATCGCGCATTGATGGGCGCGAACATGCAGCGCCAGGCGGTACCGTTGCTGCGCCCGCAGTCTCCTATCGTTGGGACGGGTATCGAACGGCAGGTGGCGGCGGATTCGGGCCAGGTGGCGCTGGCGAAGGCCGATGGCGAAGTCATCAGCGTGACGGCGCGTCAGATCGTCGTCCTTGATGATGAGGGCGTGCAGCATGTGCACAAGCTGCGCAAGTTTGTTCGCTCGAACCAAGGCACCTGCATCAACCAGCGGCCCATCGTCAACAAAGGTGATCGCGTGGCGAAAGGCCAGGCCATCGCTGATAGCTCCGCGACGGAGAACGGCGAACTGGCGCTTGGTCAGAATATTTTGGTGGCCTTTATGATCTGGGAGGGTGGCAACTTTGAGGACGCCATCCTGATCAGCGAGCGCATCGTGCGCGAAGACCTGTTCACCAGCATCCATATCGAGAAGCACGAGATCGAGGCGCGCGAAACCAAGCTCGGCCCGGAGGAGATCACACGCGATATTCCAAATGTTGGTGAGGATGGCCTGCGCAATCTCGATGATCGGGGCATCATCTACATCGGCGCCGAGGTGGGGCCAGGCGACATCCTGGTGGGCAAGATTACCCCGAAGGGGGAGACTGAACTGACGGCGGAGGAAAAACTCTTGCGCGCGATCTTCGGCGAGAAGGCGCGCGAGGTGAAAGATACCTCGCTGCGTGTGCCCCACGGTGAGCGCGGCAAGGTGGTTGATGTGCGTGTCTTCTCGCGCGACAACAACGACGAACTGCCCGCGGGTGTACATCAACTGGTGCGCGTCTCCATCGCGCAGAAGCGCAAGATTGGCGCTGGCGACAAGATGGCCGGACGCCACGGCAACAAAGGCGTGATCAGCAAAGTGCTGCCCATCGAAGACATGCCCTTCATGCCGGACGGCACGCCGGTAGACATTGTGTTGAACCCTTTGGGCGTGCCGCACCGCATGAATATCGGGCAGATCATGGAGACACACCTTGGCTGGGCGGCTGAGGCGCTTGGCATGCACGTCGCCTCCCCAGTCTTCGATGGCGCCACCGAAGAAGACATTGAGGAGTTGCTAGGCCGCGCCGGTCTGCCGCAGTCAGGCAAGATTCAGTTGTTCGATGGGCGCACTGGTGAGCCGTTCGATACGCCAATCACGGTTGGCTACATCTATATGCTGAAGCTGGCGCACCTGGTCGAAGACAAGGTACATGCCCGCTCGACCGGCCCCTACAGCCTGATCACCCAGCAGCCGCTTGGCGGTAAGGCGCAGTTCGGCGGCCAGCGGTTTGGCGAGATGGAGGTGTGGGCGCTCGAAGCGTATGGCGCCGCAAACATCTTGCAAGAGATTCTTACTGTCAAATCGGACGACGTGACAGGCCGTGTGAAGACGTATGAGGCCATCGTCAAGGGTGAGCCAATCGTCGAACCCGGCGTGCCGGAGTCCTTCAAAGTGCTCGTTAAAGAGTTGCAGAGCCTGGGCATCAATGTCGAGGTGCTCAACGAAGACGAGCAGCGCATCCAGTTTGTCGAGGACGTGAGCAGCGATGTGATGCCAGAGCTTGGCATCAACCTCAGCGGCCTTGAGAACGAGTAAGGGGGCCTGATTACATGCTCGAAGTCAACGATTTCGACGCTATTCGTGTCAGCCTGGCCAGCCCGACGCAGATTCGTTCGTGGAGCTATGGCGAGGTAACGAAGCCGGAGACCATCAACTATCGTACCCTCCGACCGGAGAAGGATGGTCTCTTCTGTGAGCGTATTTTTGGCCCCACCAAAGACTGGGAGTGCGCGTGCGGCAAGTACAAGCGCGTGCGCTTCAAGGGCATTGTCTGCGACAAATGCGGCGTGGAAGTGGCGCGCTCAAAGGTGCGTCGCGAGCGCATGGGGCATATCGAGTTGGCGTCGCCCGTGAGCCACATTTGGTATTTCAAGGGCACGCCCAGTCGCATCGGCTTGTTGCTCGACCTCTCGCCGCGCAACCTTGAGCGCATCCTGTACTTCGCGCTGTATGTCGTCACTGACGTGAACGAAGAGGCGCGCACGCAGGCGCTTGCCAGCTACGAAGAGATGCTCGTCCGTCTGCAACAGGAGCAGGACGAGATGCTCATCGAGCAGCGCCAGATCATCGAAGAGCGGAGCGACGCACAGATCGCCGACATCGAGCGACGCCGCGACGCCGAGCGCGATGAGCTTGAGTTGCGGCGCTCCGAGCAATTGCAGGAGGCCAAGGCCGCCGAGGCGGCGTTGCGCGCCCTGTTCAAGGCCAACGCAGGGCAGGTCTTGACGGAAGACGCGATCTACCAGCCGACGGGCGAGCGCATCGCCCAGCGTGGTGACATCGTAGACGATGCGCACGAGGCCGCGCTCGAACGCGCGGTGCGTGATCATCGCGACTTCATCGCCAAGAACGCCCAGGAGGAGAGCGACCGCATTGCCTATGAGGCGGAGCGCGACATCCGCGACACACGCGACCGGGCCGAGCGGCAGATCGAAGACTTGGAGAATCCCGGCAAGCCGCGCGCCGACGCCGAGTCTACGCGCGCCCAAAGCGATGCCATGCGCCGCAAGCTCGAGGCGCTCAAAAAGCTCGACCTCTTGCAGGAGGCAGAGTACCGCGAACTCAAGAAGTTTGAGTATGACCTGCACACGGTGAATCCTGACCTGCCCGAAATCTTCGAGGCGGAGATGGGCGCACAGGCTGTGCAGAAGCTGCTCGAAGATATTGACCTTGACGACCTTGCGGCCAAGTTGCGCGCTGAGATCAGCGTCACGAATACCCAGAGCCAGCGCCGCAAGAAGGCCACCAAGCGCCTGAACGTGGTGGAGGCGTTCCGCAAGTCGGGCAACCGCCCGGAGTGGATGATCTTGTCGGTGTTGCCGGTGCTGCCGCCTGACCTGCGCCCAATGGTGCAGCTCGATGGCGGACGCTTCGCCACCAGCGACCTGAACGATCTCTATCGCCGCGTGATCAACCGCAACAATCGTCTGAATCGCTTGCTGCAACTTGGCGCGCCGGAGATCATCATCCGCAACGAGAAGCGCATGTTGCAGGAAGCCTGCGACGCGCTGATTGACAACGGGCGGCGTGGCCGCGCCGTCGCCGGTTCCGGCAATCACAAGCTGAAGAGCCTCTCGGATATGCTCAAAGGCAAGCAGGGGCGCTTCCGCCAGAATCTGCTAGGCAAGCGTGTTGACTATTCTGGCCGCTCGGTGATCGTTGTTGGCCCTGACCTCAAACTGCATCAGTGTGGCCTGCCGAAGCGCATGGCGCTTGAACTCTTCAAGCCGTTTGTCATGCGGAAGGTGGTGGAGCATGGGCTGGCGCACAACATCAAGAGCGCCAAGCGGTTTGTGGAGCGGGTGCGCCCGGAAGTATGGGACGTGCTCGAAGAGGTGATCCGCGATCATCCGGTGCTGCTCAACCGCGCGCCAACGCTTCACCGCCTGGGCATCCAGGCGTTCGAGGCGGTGCTGGTGGAAGGCAGCGCCATCCAACTGCACCCGCTGGTGTGTTCGGCCTTCAACGCCGACTTCGACGGCGACCAGATGGCCGTGCATGTACCGCTTTCGGAGCGCGCGCAAGACGAGGCGCGCAACCTGATGTTGTCCTCGAACAACATCCTCTCACCTGCGCATGGTGAGCCGTCCATCGGCGCCTCGCAGGAAATGGTGTTGGGCTGCTACTACATGACGATGGATCGCCCTGGGCTGAAAGGCGAGGGGCGTGTGTTCGCCGACGCCAATGAGGCGCGCATGGCCTACGACTTCGGCGTGATCGCGTTGCAGTCGAAGATCAAGGTGCGGCTTGAGGTTGAGCGTGTCTATAGCGAGCCTGGCAAGTGGGAGCAGATTGGCCCGCGTGACCTGGTGGAGACGACCGTCGGGCGCATCATCTTCAACGATGTCTTGCCCAAGAGCATTGTCTTCAAGAACTATTCGATGAAGAAGGAGAATCTGCGTGGGGTGATCGCGGAGTGCTTCAAGTACGAAGGCCGCGCCGCCACCGCAGACCTCGCCGACGCCATCAAGCGCCTGGGCTTCACCTATGCGACCAAGGCAGGTTCAAGCATCTCGATCAGCGATGTGATAGTGCCAAAGGATCGTACAGACATTCTCGCCGAGGCCGATGCAAAGGTCATCCAACTGGAGGAAGACTACCGCGAGGGGTTGATCACCGACGCCGAGCGGTATCGCCAGTCAGTGCAGATCTGGCTCGACGCGACCGACGTGATCCAGAAGCGCGTGCAGGAGGTGCTCGATCCCTACGGCTCGATCTACACTATCGCGAACTCCGGCGCGACAAAGGCGAAGTTCCAACAGATTCGCCAATTGTCGGGTATGCGTGGGTTGATGGCCGACCCGTCCGGGCGCATCATGGAGATTCCTGTGCGCGGTAACTTCCGCGATGGATTGAACGTGATGGAGTATTTCATCTCCAGCCACGGCGCCCGCAAGGGATTGGCAGACACGGCGCTGCGCACGGCGGGATCGGGCTATCTGACACGCCGTCTGATTGACGTGGCGCAGGATGTGATCGTCTCGATGGAGGACTGCGGCACAACCGAGGGCATCTGGATCACTGAGGACGACAGCAAGGCGATGAACGAGCCGTTCCGCAACCGGCTGGTTGGACGCATCCTGGCGACCGAGGCGCCAGGCTTCCCACAGTTCCCGGTGGGGTCTGAGATTGATGAGGATGTCGCCGACGCGCTCATTGCAGCCGGTGTGCAGCAGGTGCGTTGCCGCTCCGTCTTGCAATGTCTGGCGCCTCACGGGGTCTGCCGGATGTGCTAC
>Ga0070737_10005663_pt1 | contig 11830 bp, 14 predicted proteins | sample Coa_R1_10_FD_66438 | JGI IMG/M metagenome (GOLD analysis project Ga0070737, IMG submission 66438) | Surface soil microbial communities from Centralia Pennsylvania, which are recovering from an underground coalmine fire - Coalmine... | ecosystem: Environmental > Terrestrial > Soil > Unclassified... | reverse complement strand
GGGGAGCTTGCCCGACTGGAACCAGCGGGAGGCGGTCACGGGGTGGATGCCTTGCTCGCGCGCCCACTGCTTCAAGTTCATGGAAGTGGATTGTAGTGTATGGGCGCGTCAGCTGTTGTTGACCCCTCCGCCGCCGGCTCGCCGCACGAGCGAAGGCGTGCCTCGCGACCTCGAGCGGTTCTGGACACTGAGAGCCCCCGCTCCTGGAGCGGCAGGGCGGGGCCCTGGCCTTCCTGGCCGATCCCGAGCCGGGTGTTGCACCGGTCCACCCGCTCTCACGGCCATCGGGTCGACCAAGCTGCCCTCGACACGCCCACCCCCACCGGGCGGTCTCCGCGTCGCCGACGACCCCGGGCTCGATCTGGGGAGCGTCCCGGCGACAGCCGCTCCGGGCCAGCTCGGAGCCCGGCAGCAGCACCCGACCGATGAAGACCGCCGCCAGCCCCCGCTCCCGACGCGGTCCCCGGGCTGCCCACGGTCCGGCCTTGCCTAACCTCTTCCCGGGAGGGGCGGCAGGTAGCCGATGTGGGCACAAGGGGCCGAGCCCCATCCTGCCCCCTCCTCGGCAGCCCCCGGCTGTCAGCGAGCTCGAGATGACCTCTGAGGCCTGCCTTCGCCTAGGGCCTCGGATCGATTGCAGACGGGGCGCCTTCCCGCCGGGGTGGGACCCTGAGGGGACGTGGGTCGGTGCTACGCTGGCCTCCACGGTTCCGGGTTGACTTACGGGTGGCGTGGCGCGGGCATGCTGCTGGTCAGACCTCTACGATGAGCACCACTGGTCCGTATGCCGGTGGGAGGTAGAGCTATGAGCAGCCAGAATCAGTGGCCAGCGGTCGTGGTCGCCGTGGCGTTCCTGGTCGTGGTGGGGGCGATCCTGATCGCGGTTGTGTTCCACGATGGCGTGGATGGGGGGTTGAAGATCTGGGGTGGGATCGGAGCCTTGGTCGGGGTGGTCGCGGGGGCGATCCCCAGCTACTTCTTCCACCAGGAGGCGATGGTCCAGCAGCGGAACGCCAATGCGTTGCGGCTGGCCGCGGACTCGGCCACGATCGAGAAGGCCAGGCAGTATGGCCTGCGGGTGGAGTAGCTCGTCCGTGAGCGTGGTGATGCGGAGGGCCCTGACCGCCGCTCCTTGGGTGAGGCTCGCGGGCATGGCCGGGTAAGGCACGGCCAAGCTCGTTGACGGCGCTTGCGTAGGCGTCAAGGTCCATCCTGCCGGCGAATGGTGCCCGGGACGCTCGACCGGGGCCCTTGGGAGGGGAAGGCGGGCTCCGGGCTGGGGGCGTGGTGGCCGACGCACCGCCTCGAGCTGCCCGCAGTTCCTGGGGCGGGCTAGGGTTCTGGAGGCGCCGTGACCCTCTTCGCCCTGTAACCCCCGGGGCCGACGGGCCTTTAACAGCCTGTTCACACATTCCGCCGGGGTTGTTCGTAGTCTTCGCGCATGAACGAGCAGGCCAGGCCCAGCCTCTCGGAGCCCATGGTGCCCTTGCCTCCGCTCCCATCGGCCTCGGCTCCACCCAGGCGGGGCCGTCCCGTCTGGCCATTTGTGGTCGGTCTTGTGGCTGGCCTCATCCTGGTCGCCCTCGACGTTCTCCTCATCGAGTTTCGACCTTCCATCCCCCTTGGGGCTCGGCTCCGTCTCGGCCTCTTTCCGTTCGCCCCCTATCGCCCTGGCCTCCTGGTCCTCCTGCTCGTCGTCGCCACCGTGGCCTGGGTCGTCGTCCGTGCTCGCGCTCGACCGGCTTCCGGCGACGCGCTCGAGATCCTGCGGCAGCGCTACGCGCGGGGGGAGATCGGACAGGAGGAGTACGAGACGAGACGGGAGGTTCTCCGGCGTGGGTGAGGGATGGCAGGTAGTTGAGCGGCTGCTGGCCGGTGTCGTCGTCGGGCTGGCGGTGGGGCTGGTCGCCGCCTGGATCGGGCTCGGGGTCACGAGCGTGGTCCTGGGCTCTCATCGCGCCATCGAAGGTGGGCCGTCCCATCGCCCGGCCCCGGTGGCGCCTTTCCCCCGGCCTGGGGGTGGTCGCTTCTTGCCTGTCTCGCTCTCAATGACCTGGGGTCGGGAAGGCGTGCCACGCGGCTGAGCCCTGGGCGGGTTGGTTCTCGGCCTCATCCTGGGCATTCGCTCCCTCTACCCTTAGGGATCGTGTCATCCCTCCCGGCCGATCCCTTCCGCGACGTCGTCGGGCACGCCGCGGTGCGGAGGCTCCTGAGTGGCCAACTCGCCTCGGGACGGCTATCCCATGCCTACCTGTTGGTCGGTGAGCCGTCTTTGGGCAAGATGACCGTGGCTCGAGCGCTCGCCTCGGCTCTCCTTCCCGAGGCTCCCCTAGAACGTCACCCCGACTACTGGGAGGATGACCACCCTGGGGCACTCAAGGTGGACGAGATCCGGCTCATCCCCGAGAAGGGGCCGGAGCGCCACGAGCAGACCTTGCAGTCCTTCCTGGCGATGAAGCCCAGGGTAGGGGCGTACCGAGTGGCGGTGGTGGGCACAGTCGGGCGGATCCCTGACACCTATCAGAACCTCCTTCTCAAGACCCTGGAGGAGCCGCACCCGAACCGGGTGGTGGTGCTGACCACCCCCAGCCTGTCTCCCTTCGTGGTGTTGCCGACGGTCGTGTCACGTTGCCAGCGGCTGAGCTTTCGCCCGGTGCCTTTGCCCGAGATCGTCGAGTTGCTCCGCCGACGCGGTCTCCCCGAGGACCGGGCTCAGACCCTGGCGGCCCTCTCCCGAGGGCGGCCTGGCTGGGCCCTGAGGGCCGCCTGCGATGAGGGGATCGTGGAACGGGGGCGCCACTGGGAGCAGCGGCTCGAGGAGGTGTTCGGGGCCCCTGAGGACGTCCCCCTGACGCTGGCCGCGGAGCTGGATGGGGCCAGGTCGGAGTGGCGAGGGGGGAGACGGAGCCCGATCCCGCCCGACCTCCGAGCCAGCGATCCTGGAGCGCTCGCCGACCCGGCTGCGCCGGACGATCCGGTCCAGTTTGCCCTGGGCTGCTGGCAGCTACTGCTGCGACGCAAGATGCTCCGCGACCCATCTTCCCGAGACGGTGCCCGTTGGGCCCGCCTCCTGGAGCTCTCCTATGACACCCTCGGTTACCTGGAGCAGAACGTGAGCCCGCGCCTTGCCCTGGAGTGTTTCTTGCTGGCATGTCGGAGCGTTTCCTGAAGCCCGCCCTCCGCGAGTTCGTCCCCTACGTCCCGGGTCGTCAGCCCCCTGAGCTTGAGGGCTGGATCAAGCTCAACACCAACGAGGCTCCGTGGCCGCCGTCCCCCCGGGTGCTGGATGCGGTTCGGGAAGCGGTCGATGGCGACCTCCGTCTCTACCCCCACCCGTTGGCGGTGACGGCCAGGGAGGCGATCGCCCGCTTCCACGGCCTGAGCCCGGCCCAGGTGGCGCTGGGGAACGGGGCCGACGATCTCATCGCCATGTGCTTTCGCGCCTTCGTCCCCAAAGGGGCGCGGGTTGCCTACCTGGAGCCAAGCTACCCGCTCTTCGCCCCGCTGTGTCGCATGCACGAAGCTGAGCCCTCCGTACACGCGCTGGGCCCGACCTGGGAGGTGCCCGATTCCTTCATCGCCGACCCGGCTCCGCTCAAGTTCCTCGTCAACCCCAACTCGCCGACGGCGAGCTGGGTCGACCGAGCGGTGGTCCGTGAGGTGGTTCGGCATGCGCCAGGGGTGGTTGTGCTGGACGAGGCCTATGTGGACTTCGCGCCAGCCACGTGCATTGACCTTCTGGCCGAGGGATGGGAGAACCTGATCGTCCTGAGAACCTTCTCCAAGGCCTATGCCCTGGCCGGGATGCGGGTCGGCTACGCTGCCTCGACGACCGGCTTGATCTCGGCCCTCGACCTGGTCAAGGACTCCTACAACGTGGATCGGCTGGCCATCGTGGCGGCCGTGGCCGCGATCGAGGATCGCGAGTACCACGATCGATTGGTGGCGTACGTGGTCGAGGAGCGAGCCTGGCTGGGGGACCGCCTGCGCGAGGCCGGCTTCCACGTAGGCCCCTCGGCCACGAACTTCCTCTTCGCCCAGCCACCGCCGGGCTGGGATGCAGCCCGGTTGGTCGAGGAGCTGGGCCGGCGGCGGATCCTGATCCGCCATTTCGGCCACGGTCTGGCGGCTGGCTGGGTGCGGGTCACGGTCGGCACCCGGGAGCAGCATCTGCGCCTGCTGGAGGCGCTCAAGGAGGTGATGGTCGGTGACGGTTGAGGTTCACCAGCCCACCCGCGAGGAGGCGTGGAGGCTGGTCATCGAGATGACGCAGAGCGAATCGCTTCGGCGTCACATGCTGAGCGTGGAGGCGGCCATGCGTGCCTATGCTCGCCGCTTCGGCGAGGACGAGGAGCGATGGGGCATCCTTGGCCTCATCCACGATTGGGACTACGAGACCGGCCCCACGCCGGATCAGCATCCGATGCGTGGCATCCAGCTGCTGCGTGAGCGAGGGTGGCCTGAGGATCTGCTCCAGGACCTGGCCTCTCACGCCGACTACCTCAAGGTCCCGCGCGACACGCCGATCCGCAAGGCACTCTATGCCTGCGATGAGCTGTGCGGCTTCATCATCGCCTGCGCGCTGGTCAAGGGACGCTCGTTGGGAGCGGTCGATGCCCGCACGGTTCGCAAGAAGATGCGGGATCGGGCCTTTGCACGCGGCGTGCACCGCGAGCAGCTGCTGGCCGGCGCCGAGGCGCTCGGGGTGGACTTCGACGAGCACGTCGAGTTCGTCCGCGACGCCCTCCTGCCGATCGCGGACGAGCTTGGGCTGATCCCATGAGCGGCGTTCCCGCTCCGAGCCGGGCGCCGCGCTATCGCCTTCTTGCCGTCGACCTGGACGGTACGCTCCTGAGCTTCGACCTCCACCTCGACCCCCGTGACGTCGAGGCCTTGCATCGCGCCATGGCGGCTGGCCTCAGGGTGGTGGCCTGCACCGGTCGGCCTTTCCCAGGGGCTCTCCCCTGGGCGCAGGCGATCGGCCTCCACGATCCTCTGGTCTGCTATCAGGGGGCCCAGGTTCGTGCCCTCGATGGGGCGGTGCTGCTGGACCACGGGGTTCCGCACGAGCTTGCCATGGAGGTGGTGCGCTTCTGCCGCGAGCGTGACCTCCACGTGCAGGCCTACGTGGAGGACCGGCTCATCGTCGAGCGTGACCGGCCCGAGGCCCAGGCCTATGCCCGCCATGCGGGGATGGAGGTCCACGTGGTCGGCGACCTCGACCGAGCCATGGGAGCGACCACGCCCAAGGTGGTGATCGTGGCCGATCCTGAGGTGGTCGAGCGCCTCCTGCCGGAGGTGCGTCAACGCTGGGCGGGCCGACTCGTTGCGGCCACCTCCCTGCCGACCTACCTGGAGGTGACGAGCGTGGCCGCCGACAAGCAGCAGGCGCTTCGTTTCCTGTGCGACCGCTTCGGGATTGGCCCTCAGGAGACGGTGGCGATCGGAGACGGCCGCAATGATGAGACCATGATCGCTTGGGCTGGCCTTGGCTACGCGGTCGAGGGCGCCCCGCCCGAGGTCCTGGCGGCGGCCGACGGCCGCACCGTGGGGCGCCCTGGCAGTGGTGGAATCGCTCGGCTGGTGGAACGGTTGCTGGAGTAAGCCATGGGCACCTTGTTCTTGGTGCATGCCCATCCTGATGACGAGGCCATCGCCACCGGAGGCGTGATGCTGCGGGCCCACGCCCAGGGTCACCGCGTGGTCCTGGTCACGTGCACCCGGGGCGAGGAGGGCGAGATCCACAACATGGACGAGACCTCCGTCCGCCCTCGGCTCGCCCAGGTGCGAACGGAGGAGTTGGCCCATGCCTGCCAGATCCTGGGGGTCGACCGCCAGGAGTTCCTCGGCTTCCGCGACTCGGGCATGGCCGGCACCCCGGCCAACGACCATCCCAACTCCTTTCATCGCGCCTCGCTCCAGGAGGCGGCGGAGCGGCTGGCAGGGTTGCTCCGAGCGGAGCGTCCGGAGGTGGTCGTCACCTACACGCCGGACGGGACCTATGGGCATCCGGATCACATCAAGGCCCATCTGACGACGATGGCCGCGCTGGACCTGCTGGATGGGGAAGGGTGGAGGCCAGCCAAACTGTACTGGCACGCGATCCCGAGGAGCGTCGTCGAGGAGATGTCCCGCCGTGCCGAGGAGATGAGGCGCCGCTCCGGTGGCGTCCCCGAGGAGCCAGCCGTGCGCCTCCTGGGGGTGCCCGACGAGGAGATCACGACCGTGGTGGACGTCCGCGACCTGGCCGCACGCAAGCGCGAGGCGTTCGCCGCCCACGTGAGCCAGAACGATCCCCACGGCCCCTTCGCCGAGATGCAGGGACAGGTCCTGGAGGCTGCCTTGGGCCGGGAGTGCTTCGTGCTCGTACGTGGGCGTCTCGGCACCCCGCCGCCCGAGCCCGACCTGTTCGCCGGGCTGCCTGGGTGAGCCCGGGCTCACTTGCTCGTGACACATTGGTAGGCTCGTAGCCGAGATGGAGGTCATGCGGATCACGCCGCGGGGCTACTGCCACGGCGTGGTCGATGCGTTTCGGATCGCGAAGCGGGTCAGGGAGTCCACCGACGGGCCGGTCTACATGCTGGGGCACCTGGTCCACAACACCCACGCCACTGACGAGCTGCAGCGTCAGGGCATCGACCTGGTTGACCCACCGAACCGTCTGGCAGGGTTGGACATGATCCCGGGAGGCACGGTGATCTTCACCGCCCATGGGGTCTCTCCCCAGGTGAAGCAACGGGCCGCGGAGCGAGGGCTGCGGGCGGTGGATGCCACCTGCTCCGATGTGGTGCGGACCCACGAGCTGGTACGCGACCTCGCCTCGCGGGGCTACGAGGTGGTCTACGTGGGGCGTCGGGGGCATCCCGAGCCTGAGGGCGTGCTCGGCGAGGCGCCAGGGCATGTCCATCTGGTCCAGGACCTCCAGGACGTCGAGCGACTGGAGCTCCCTCCTGGCAGGGTTGCCATCACCTGTCAGACCACGCTCTCCATGTGGGACACCGAGGAGGTCATCCAGGCCGTCAAGCGCCGGTACCCGGAGGCGGAGGTCTACAACGAGATCTGCCGGGCCACCCAGGAGCGACAGGAGGCCGCGGTCCAGGCTGCTCGGGAGGTCGACGTCGTCATCGTGGTTGGGAGCCCCAAGTCCTCGAACTCCAACCGGCTGGTGGAGGTGGTGCGGAAGCTGGGCGGGAAGCCTGCTTACCTGGTCGACCGGTTGGAGGAGATCGACGTCAACTGGTTTCGGGGGATGAAGCGAGTTGGCGTGACCAGCGGGGCCTCGACGCCGAGCCAGCTGACCCGTCGTGTGATCGAGTTCTTGGAGCAGTTGGACCCGCCGGCCTCCAGCGGTTGAGGATGCTCACCCCTCGGACGAGGTGAGGGGCGGAGCAGCAGGCTGCTCCTGGCGGTGGTCGCCATCGACCGCGGCCTCTCCCTCGGCCTGGGGCGCTGAGAGCCCCTCCTCGGGAGGAGAGCTGGGCGGGCTGGTGGAGGTGGGCTCCCCGGCATGCCGACGCCGTCGGCGGCGCACCGGCGGAGCCGGCGACGCGTCCCCTCCCGCGGCCGGGGCTGCCGGCGTCCGGCGGCGCTGCCGTGAAGCCGGCTTGGCCTCGCTGGCCTCGGCCGTCACCGGGGTGGGGGGAGCCACTGGTGGCCAGGAGGCCTCGGGAGCCAGCGGGGCGAACCCCGGGCTGGTCTCGACCGCGGCGCCAGGATCGCCTCCCTGGCCGACCTCGGCCCGGACCTCTGCCTCCTCTCTCCCGACCGCCTCTTCGGATGGCTGCCGGGCAGCGGCCTCGGCTGGCTTGGGAGGGGCTGAGGAAGGCTCGAAGCCGTGTCTGGGACCCTGGGGCTCCGAAGCCTCCGGGGCCGGGCCCTCCCCGGCCTGCCCAGGGGCGGGAGCCGGGACCGAGTCGGCCGAACGTCGCTCGGGGGCCAGCGCTCGCTGCCCCGTCCCTTCCGGGGGCTTCTCCACCTTCCCCTCCAGCCCGTGGTCCACGACCCGCTTCGGCTTTGAGGGCTGAGGGGGGCGAGGCCGCTCCGTCCGGGTCATATCCGGCCATCGCCCGGGTTCGACCAGGGGCTCGCGGAGCGGTCCCGGTGCCGGCTTCGGCGGAAGCTCCGGGGCCTCCGCCTCCACGCCATGGCGGCGTCGCCGCTTCTTGGCGGAGCGGATCCCCGTCGGCACCTGACGGCGGTTCACCAGCCGGGTCACCTCAGCGGTGGCCACCACCTCGCCACGTTGGTTCTCCACCTCGACCTGCCAGACGGCCAGGCCCCAGCGGGGGTTCTCGACCTCGCGCTTGCGATGGAGGCGCCAGCGACAGCGGATGGTATCGCCCACGCGGACCGGCCGTTGGAAACGCCAGGTCATCCCTACCAGGCCGACCGTGGCCGGGACCGGGCCGTCGATGGTGCCGAGACCGATGGCCGCGGCCGCGACCAGCGTGCCAGGGACCACCACCTCGCCGAACGGGCCGCCGCGTGCGTACTCCACGTCGGCGTAGAGAGGGTTCAGGTCACCTGACAGGCCGAGGAAGGCGGCCACCTCGGCCTGACCGATCGTCCGCCGTCGTGTCGTCCACTCGCTGCCCAGTGGCAGCTCTTCGAAGTGCTGGAGTTCCAGAGACGCTCTCCGTAATCCGAAGCTGCGAGTATACCTGGGGATGAGGGGGATGCTCCTCCCACACCACCCCCTCCCTACCATGGACAACGTGCCGCACTTCTGTGTCAATTGCGGGATCGGCCTCACCGTCCGCACGATCGAGGGGCGGGACCTGGAGACGTGCACCCGCTGCGGGTTCGTGCTCTGGCGAGACCCCAAGGTCGTGACCATGGTGGTGGTGGAGAACGAGGCCGGGGAAGTCGTCATGGGCCGGCGGGGCATCGAGCCCGGCTACGGTCGCTGGTGCTTGCCCGGTGGGTATGTCAACGACGACGAGCATCCCGCCAGCTCCGCGGCTCGGGAGTGCCAGGAGGAGATCGGGGCCGCGGTCGAGATCGTGTCCCTGCTCGGTGTGTACCACATCCGCAAGCACGACGCGCCCAGCATGGTCGGGATCGCGTACCTGGGGCGGCTGCGGCCGGGAGAGAGGCCGAGGCCCGGCCAGGAGATGCTGGAGGTGGCGGCCTTCTCTCACGACCGGCTGCCTGAACTCGCCTTCCCCAGCCACCGTGAGGCCATGAGTGACTGGCTCGGCCTCCGGGGACAATCCTCGTGAGAGCAACCCAGTAAGAACAACCGAGGTCGGGATTCATGAACTGGTTCAAGACGTTCTTTTGGATGGCCGCCCTCACCGTCATCCTGGTGGGGGTGGGAGGCTGGCTCTTCGGGCGCTCGGGTCTTGTCATCGCGCTCCTCGTCGCCCTGGTTGGCAATGGTGTGGCCTACTTCTTCGGGGACCGTATGGCCCTGGCTGCCGCCCAGGCTCGCGAGGTTGGGCCATTGGAGGCACCGGTGTTGCATCGACTAGCTGACCGGCTGGCGGCCGAGTACGGTGTCCCCAAGCCCCGTGTCTACGTGAGCCCAGACCCAAGCCCCAATGCTTTCGCCACGGGCCGGAGCCCGGCGCACGCCTCCATCTGCGTCAATGAGGGGCTGTTGCGCCTCCTTGACCAGGAGGAGGTGTATGGGGTCCTGGCCCATGAGTTCGCCCATGTCCGCAATCGAGACATCCTCATCAGCACCGTCGTCGCTGTCCTGGCGGGCGCCATCACCTTCCTGGCCAACATCGCTCAATGGGGGCTCTTCTGGGGAGGTGGTCGAGAGGAGGAGGACCAGAGCCCGCTCGGGGGCATCGGCCTGGTCCTCCTGGCAGTGCTGGCACCGATCGCGGCGCTCCTGATCCAGCTCGCGGTCTCGCGCTCGCGCGAGTACGAAGCCGACCACACCGGCGCTCGTGTCAGCCACCAGCCGCTGGCGCTGGCGAGCGCCCTGCGCAAGCTCGAGCGGGCGACCCAGGTGGTGCCATCCGCGACCGCCCAGCCGGCCTTTGCTCACCTCTACGTGGTCAACCCGCTCTCGGGCCGCTCGCTGGCTGGCCTCTTCTCCACCCATCCGCCGTTGGAGGAACGAATCCGGCGTTTGGAGGCGATGGCCCGGGAGGGATGATCGGGGCTCACGGCTCCGCTCGCGGCGGGCGGCCCGGCGACGTTGCTGACCCCAGAGCGGATCGCCAGCCCGTACCATAGGCTCGGGTGTCGATCAGGGGCGAGGAAGGCGTGCTCAGGCAGGCGGCCGAGCTGGTAGCCAGGGCCCGCATGGGGGTAGCCTTCACCGGGGCCGGGATCTCGGCCGAAAGCGGGATCAGCACGTTCCGAGGCCGAGATGGTCTGTGGCGTCGGTACGACCCCTACCAGGTCTCCTCGATCGAAGCCTTTGTCCGTGACCCCGGCCGGTACTGGCGCCTAGCTGCCGAGCGGTGGGAGGCGTACGCCGCCGCCCGGCCGAACCCGGGGCACCTGGCCCTGGCCGCGCTCGAGGCCGCCGGTCACCTTCGAGCAGTGGTCACCCAGAACACCGACGGCCTGCACCGTGATGCTGGGACCCGACGTCTGGTGGAGCTGCACGGCAACGGTCGTCGGGTGCGCTGCCTGGACTGTGGCGCGGTCGAGGAGCGTGCGGCGGTCCAGGCCCGGCTTCGGCACGAGATGCCGCCCCGATGCGGTACCTGCACGGGGATGCACCTCAAGCCAGAGGTGGTGCTCTTCGGAGAGCCGCTGCCCGCCCTCGCGCTGATGGAGGCCTTCGAGCTCGCTCGCGGCTGCGACCTGATGCTGGTGGTGGGGAGTTCGCTCCAGGTGTACCCGGCGGCCGACGTTCCCGCGACCGCCATCGAGCGGGGGGTGCCCTTGATCGTGGTCAACGACGAGCCGACGCCGGTGGACGTGGCGGCGACGGTGGTCCTTCGCGGTCGGTCGGGCGAGCTGCTGCCCCGTCTGGAGGCCGAGGTCCGCCGGCGGCGCGAGGCCGAGGGCACGGTCGTGCTGCCCGAGCGTCCCTCTCCGGATGGCCATGGCGTCACCTCCTAGACTGCCTTTCCGTAAGCTCTGCGCGTATCCCTCGGGCAACCAGGGCGATCGGAGCGGCGAGGCGCACCGCAACCGCTACCCCTGGCTGCGCTCCCGAAAGAAGGCCTGCACCTGACCCACCTGCGCGGCCATGGTCCCCACCGGGGTGGTGGCCGAAGAGGTCTTGCATCGCCCCCAGACCCGCTCCGCCGGTGGGGGCGGCACCGAGGACGAGCCGCACCTGGGGTGCCCCCCAAGCCAGCGGCTAGGCGGCAGCGGTGGATGGCGACGTGGTCGAGGAGGCTGGCGCTGGTGGCAACGAGTGGTGGCCTCGTGGCTGGGTTGATGGAGACCGCCACGTGGCTACCCTGCTCTCGTCCTCCTTCTCCACCCCAGCCGGTGACCCGGCCCATCACGCGCCCGACCTCCGGCATCCCGCTCCCCCCACGGCCCAAGCCCTCCGGGGGGCATCTGCCGTCTGCTGGCCGTCCATGGGGTCGGCTTCCAGCAGGCCCCGGGTCCCCGACTACGTCGGCAGCTGCACCGGTACCTGACCGAGCGGCTGGGGGGTAACGACAGCTGACGTTCCCACACACTACCATTCACTTCCGTCAACTCGAAGCAGTGGGCGCCCGAGCGAGGCATCCCTCCCGTGACCGCCTCCCGCTGCTTCTCGTCGGGCACGCTTCCCGTCCCGGCGAGTCGGTCACCTGATCCTGGGGAACGCCCCGGCGTGACCGCTCGCGTGTCCGCTGCCGATCAACGCTCCGATCTGGACCGGCAGGTGGCGGGTGGTGCCGCTCGGGCGGCCCAGGAGGGG
>Ga0070737_10005662_pt1 | contig 11832 bp, 11 predicted proteins | sample Coa_R1_10_FD_66438 | JGI IMG/M metagenome (GOLD analysis project Ga0070737, IMG submission 66438) | Surface soil microbial communities from Centralia Pennsylvania, which are recovering from an underground coalmine fire - Coalmine... | ecosystem: Environmental > Terrestrial > Soil > Unclassified... | reverse complement strand
AGGAGCTTCGGGGTCCACGACTGGTAGATCAGCGCCTGCGTCGGGACGATCACGAGGGCGCTCCTCCCTATCTTCTCGAGCCACGAGATCGCCATGATAGTCTTGCCCGTGCCCGTCGGAGCTTTGATTGTGGATCGCTTTGCCGCGAGGGCTTTTTCCACGGCCTCCGACTGATATGATCGGAGCTTGGAAGAAGTCAAAGAAGAAGGAGCTACTACTTTCAGTTCCTTTGCTCGCGCTTCTTCCTCTGCGGCGGTTGCTGCAGTACTGGACACCATATGCGAATCAACACTTTACTCTACGGCGAAAAAAGAGAAGAACAGAACCTATGCGAGAAAACGGCTCAAGGTAAGAGGAAGACGAACGGCTCGCTCTACGCTTGTCGTCTTTTCTCTGCTACCTTCTTGAGGCTCCAGGCAAGGGTGCTCTCGACTTCCTTCTGCTGGTCGCCCGGAAGGCCGTACCAGACGATCGCGCTGATCTTCCCCTGCCCGTCCCTTTCCAGCTCGTAGCGAACACCAGGGTTACTCTTGGTTATGCTCTTGCATATCTTCTCAAGGAAGAAGCGTGAAAACGGCGGCTCGTTCTCCATCACGGGAAACGGCCTCCCCTCGAGCGTGAGATCAAAGCGTCGTGAGTTCTCCGACGTAGAGAGGTGCTCAACTTTCGGGCTAGCCGTGGATTTGTACATCTGATTGGCAGATTGGAAAAGCGTCTTGACTCGCTCCTTCTCCTCCTCCGTCGGGTCCTCATCCAGGCTGGGACTCTCAGCGTCGTAGTCCATCTCCTCGGCGCTGATCTCTCCAGCCCCAATCAAATCGGAGATAGCCCTTGACTTGGCTCTGGTATGAGCCGTTCCAAAGACATCGTGTTCTGGGTGAGCAAACCTCCGCTCCCTCGAGTCGCAGGCGGCCACGGCCTCTGTGAACCTCCCGTTCGGAGCTGAAGCTCTCACCTTGAACGTCCAGATGAATGAGCCGTCCTCGCGCGTCTCCTTCGAGTTCCCGATAATCTGGTCAGAAATGTTGAACACAAGAGCAAGTTTCCTCCAGCCGCTCTTCTTGATAAAATTCTTCCCCGAGATCACCTGATAGTCCTTCACCGAGAGGAGTTTCGATTTCAGCTCCTCGAAAGATCTTAGATCGGTGATGGCGTCCTGAGTTTTCACTATGGGCTTTACAATTTCAAGTTGAGTCGGCTCGGTGCTGCTGCTTTCCACGTTTGCCATTTGTTTTGCTTTCGCTTCTCCCTTTTTTTGCTGGAAAATTTTAGTGCAGAAGTAATGATCGCGTAGAGTAATAAGAGTTACTGTAACATTACAGTAACGGTTATCTGTGAGTGTTGCGCACACTCATCCTTTGCACAAAGAGGAAGATTCGCAAAAAAAGTGAATGCGTTGATGAAAAGTGATGGATTAGTGACTACGAAGATGGACAAGAGACAACTGAGAGCGTGGGAGATGATCTCTAGCAAATGCGATATTCGAAGGCTGGATTCGGATTCGTACCTCGTGCGATCCCAGACCAAGGGAAACTTCTACCATGTAAGGAATGCGGATGGATCAGGGTGGACCTGCGAGTGCCCAGACTATGCGAACCGAAAGGTGGACTGCAAGCACATCTACGCGGTCAAGTTTAGCAGCAATAGCTGCTGAGAGTAATTCCGCCTAAAATACAGAGAAAGAGAGAAATATTTAGTTCGTGAGCGGCACGCCGAACAAAATCAAAACAGCGTAGCAATCCAGCGGAAACAAAATACCCACTACGAGGTTGAACGTCTTTGACTCTGCGAGGAAGAATTTGAGCGGTGCGAACTCTCCCGCGGTTATCGCGAGCGTGATTGACAGCGAGGCTCCATAAAGCAGATCTGCTATATCTATTGGCAAGAATATGATGAACTTGATGATCACAACGACGAGGCCGACCAACGCCCCGATGAGGAAGCTCGGACGATGTGCTCGTGGACTGGATCTCAAAGCGTGAATTTCCCTCCTCCTTTCCATTATGCGACTAAATGACGATAGAGCGGGATGACGCGTACGGGGAAAGACAACTGTTTTCTTCCTATTGCAAGCATGGAATTTTTCTCATTGTGGTTAGATTGCTGGGAATTAAAAAATACGCGCGTTTGGAAAAGTGCTCACTCTTGGCGAATGAGTCCAACTGAAAAGGATAGTTTCGGTGATCACTTTGGAAGGGCGCAAGTTCAGCAGAGCGCTAGCGGCTCAGATTAGATTCTCCCGCTCCCTCCCAATTTTTTCCCCATCCTGGGCTCTGATCGCAGTTTCGTTCGTTATCTCCAAGAAAGTGGGGCACATGCAACAGTCCGTTGTTTGATCTCTTTTCATTTCCGTAACGTCCTGTACGTTCACTTCTTCGTTTGCAATAGCTATCTCAACTCGACTATTCGACAATCGATAAATTCGAGCACACCGCACTCCGCGGTTATGAACGCCATCCTTTCGAGGCTTGCGCAAGCACGAGCAGATGAAATCGTTGAGAAAGCCGATTATCCGAGGATCTCGCGATCCGAGACCGTCTCAAAACTCATCTCTCTCTTCCAAGATTCAGGAAGCTACGAAGCGCTAGTGACAGGGGGCGATGGTCAATCTCTCGTGAGCGTGAGAGATGCATTGAGAGTGGTGCACCCAGAAAGGACTTCGGTCGCTTCCATCAGCGGCGGTTCTCACCTCAAGATTGCCCCGGGCGCGCGCGTCTACGATGCAGCTACAGTGCTGGTCAACAACAGGATAAGGCTCCTGCCAATGGTCGATGGCTCAAGTCTACTGGGATTAGTCAGCCAGAGAAGGATTCTCAGCGAGATGAGAAAATGCGAAGATTTGAAGGAACTCGCCGCGCGTGAGTTGATGACAAAGGATCCAACCATGGTAGAACACAACGCTCCCATCGGACTGGCAAGGTCGCTGATGCTTCGCGGTGGATTCAGCCACCTTCCGGTGGTTGGAAGTGGCGGGAGTTTTCTTGGTTTGATCACGGCGAGGGATCTCGTTTGGAACTATGTAAAGCCCAAAGAAAGCATGAAGGTGGGCGAAAGGACCGGCGAGAGGCAGTCTTGGCCGAAGATGACGATTTCTGGGCTCGTCGACAGGCATCCGCTTCGTGCGACGCCAAGAACAAAGATTTCAGAGATAGTTGATGACATGGTGGAAAGGAATCGCAGTTGCTGCATAGTGGTGGAGCACTCTGCGAGAGCCGTCGGCATAATTACTCCGAGGGACATAGTTTCGCTCCTAAAGCAGTACAAGCCGAGGTTCCAGGTACCGCTCTACATGGTAGGCGCTGAAAGCGTAGACGGCGACCTTGTAAATTCTGCCAAGCGGAAGGTGGAGCGCGTCGCTGTCAGGGGATTGAAGATGCACCCAGATATTAGGGAAATAATAGTACACGCAAAGATCGCACCGTCGGGCGCGCGCAGGAGAATAGCGATTCGCGCACGCATCTATACCAATACAGGAGTTCTCGTGGTGCAGACGTCGGGTCGGTCGTCTTTTCTCTCTGTGGTTGATGATCTTTGTGAGAAACTCGACAGGCGCCTGAGGGCCGCAAAGGGATACAGAAGGAAGAACAGTAGCAGAACCTCGAAGCACGCCAACTTGAATCTCCAATAGGCTACATTCTTGCGGCCGTGATACATGAAGAAAAGCAGAATTTTCCTTCCTTCGTTCTTGCCAAAATTCAGGCGCGGAACCTCATGACGATCAGATCCCTCGTCGTCTCAAACTGCGGGATTATATTCAACTCGGCCATCGCCCGGCCGAACAGCCCCTTGAGGAACAGGGACCACTTTTCCCCGAGGTCGTGGTGCGCGGTTACGGTGTAGGTGGACCCGTCGGTCTCAAGCTCGTACTGACCCGCGCCTCCGTAAGTGCAGTACAAAGAGATCAATGCCAGAATGGAGTCTAAATTAGCTCGCTTGAACCAAAAGTTCATCAACTCATTTGGCAGGCGCGCCCCCAGCTCGGAGGAAATATTCGCAATCTCATCCCGTTCGGAGTTCTCAAGGAGCCTGCGGAACAGCTCCCTTGAAACGGAGACGTATCCGAATCGATCGGCGAACCTGTCCCACTCCGCGTATTTGGTCAGTATGATCCCGATCAATGCGTTCGTGCTGATCTTCCTTGCTCTGGCATCTCCGTCGAGCAGTTCATCCAAAGCCTGAGTCATGCGAACTGTTCTCAGTACCGTTTTTTGTTGCTGCTTCTTCCTGTTGTCCGAGGGCTCTTTCTTCAAGGGGAGAGTGGAAAAACACCTGATCCATAAGGTGGGAGGGAAGGATCTACGCTACGTTCAAAAACGTTTGGAGGAGTGCACAATGTGCACGTCCACGATAAATATCAAACCCTGGTGCCTAATAGAGACGTGAAAACACATTGCTCACAGTTCAAAGGATAGTCCACTCCTGCACCCTGATTGACTTTGGAGGCACTCGGATCTTGACAGACCCGTGGTTCTCGGAAAAGCCCGGCTACTACCACGGCGAGCCGCTGGGGAGAAAAGTGGAGGATCTGCCAAAACTCTCCGGTGTCGTAGTTAGTCACGCGCACTACGATCACTACGACGTGGAGGCGTTTTCAAAGTACAAGTATAAGGACGTCCCGTTTGCGGTGAAGAAGGGGAGCGCCAAACTTGCGAGGAACGTCGGCTTCTCCCACGTGGAGGAGACCGATTTCTGGGACGAAACGGATCTAGGCGGCGTGAAGGTCACCGCAACTCCGGCAAAGCACGGAGTCCCGGAGAACACGTACGTGCTGGAGAAGGATGGATTGACGGTGTTCTTCGGCGGGGACACGCTCTTGATTCCTGAACTCGAGGAGGTCGCGAGGAGGTTCCCGAAGATAGATGTGGCGATCCTCCCGGTGAACGGGTTGGAACTGAGGCCGATGTTCAACAGGAAGGTGGTGATGAACGACGAGGACGCCGCGAAGCTCTGCGCCATCCTGAAACCGAGGGTGGCAATCCCCACGCATTACGCGTTCACCGCGGGGAACCTGAGGAACCACGTTCTCCTGAAGTACACCGGCACGGTCGAGGGATTCAAGCGTGAGGGACCAAAGTACGCGCCCGCGACAGAGATCAAGGTGCTCGCTCCCGGAGAGTCGGTAGAAGTGAAGGGCGAACTCAGGCAGTAGTCTTCCCTCGATCACGAGCGGAGCAGAACAAAAATCAGGTCGAGGCCGGAAAACGAAGAGCGCGCGCCGCCATAATCATATCAACAAACCAAAACCATCCAAGTAACTAAAGGAATCACAGAGGAGCAATTGGAGAAAGTACTGGTATCCTGGAGCGGCGGAAAGGATAGTGCGTTGTCGCTTTTCAAATTGTCCGAGGGCATGAAGGCAAAGCACTTCGAACCGGTCGCACTCCTCACCACGCTCACGGAAGGATACAACAGGATAAGCATGCACGGAGTAAGAGAGGAGCTGCTACAGAGGCAATCTAGATCATTAAAGATGCCAGTGGAGCAGGTCTGGATTCCAAGGAACGCTTCAAATGCTGCATATGAATCCAGCATGACCGCTGCGCTGTCTAAGTATAACGTTGAAGGAGGGATTTCCTCAATCGTCTTTGGAGATCTATTCCTCGAAGAAATTCGAAGATACAGAGAAAAGTTTCTGGGACGGTTGGGCTTCAAATGTATCTTCCCAATCTGGGGCGAGGATACACGCGACCTCGCCAACTTCTTTGTCGTTCGTGGATTCAAAGCTGTAGTTTGCTGCGTCAATCCGAAGCTGCTCCCGAAGGAGTATTGCGGGAGGGAGTTTGACCGTTCATTCCTTTCAGAGATCCCAAAGACTGTTGACCCCTGTGGAGAAAACGGCGAATTCCACACCTTCGTTTACGATGGACCTCTATTCAACGAAGAGATCAGTGTCAAGGTTGGAGAAATTGTGAGCAGGGAAGGGTTTTACTTTGCCGACATTCTTCCCGCGTAAAATATCGATCCGATCTCCGTGGAGAGGTTTGTACCTCAAAGCGCCCGGATGAAATCATTTGGTCTCGGTGGTTGTGTAAGTCGTCTCGTACGTGGTTGTGACGGTGGATTCAACAACCGTGGTGGAGGTCGTTGTGACAAGTCTCAATTGTGTTCCAGCGTTCACCGCGGAGCCATACGTATCGATCACCTTCCCGTTCAGTTCAACGCTGACCGTGAGGTTCGAGGGTTCGAGCGAAACGTCGACCACGGCGACGCCGCTAGAGTTCGCAACCGCGCTTTGAGTGAACCCATTCGTGCCGTTCACCACCACGCTCATCCCGCTTGAAAGGCCGCTCACCGCAATCGTGGGACTCGCGGAAGCGGTAAAGTTGCTCCACGTGGTGGCGAGCGTTTCGTTGTCCACGTTGTCGAACTGGTAAAAGTTCACCGCGAGGTTGTTCGAACTCAGGTCAACGGGCATTGTGTTGTTCGAGTACTCGAGAGTATTATCCACCCAGACCTTGAGGAACGTGGAGCGATCTGTCGCGATCATGAGCCTGTGGTGTGGGGAATACACGGAGAAGAATGGGACGTTCACGTTGAGGTTCTTCGAGAGATCCGCCTGATACTGACCGTTGATGAACGTGGCGGTGCTCAAAGATACGGACATTCCGCGTGTTCCCTCGGCGAGGCTCACAGCGATTGAATTTGATCCCGCGTCGAGCGCCCAGATCCCCGATATCTCCGGGGCAAAGCCTTCGTAGGAACAACCGGTGCTGCTTATGTTGTAGGCGCAGTTTGCAAAGATGCTCGAGTAGTTCGGAATGTCTAGGTTGATCGAGAACACCTGCGCGCTCGGTGGAACACCATACAGCGCAGCGCTCAACTCCGACACGTACTCCTCCCCTGTAGTAACCCCGTTGTGGGTGCGCTTGTCACCGTTCCACTCCCAGTAGGGGCCGCATACCTGCAGCGGGTTCCCCGGCCCGGAGCAGGTCTGATCCACCATCGTGAACCCGCTCCCGTTGTCGTAGAGCCACGCGTTCCCGGGTTCAAAGTCTCCTTGTACTTCCCAGCCGTTCCCATGATCCGTGTAGTTGTAGGTGTAGCACGAGACGCTTCCGCAGTCCCCGCCGAGCCCGTCTCCCTGGAAGTTGGTTTTAGGGGCGATGGTGGTGAGCGGTGAACTGATTATCGCGCCAGAGCCGGCCTGGAGGATCTGTAGAGCATAGTTTGTGCTGGTGCTCGTCGAGTTGGTGACGCTGCTCGAGGTGATCGTCGAGGTCGAGTAGATAGTGGTGGTGGTCAATGTCTTGGAAGTTGTGGTGGTAGTGTGTGAACTTGTCGTCGTGCTGTTCGTAGTACTGCCAGTAGTAGAAGAACTACTGGAGCTGCTGCTTGTAGTGGAGTGATTGGAACCGGGGGCCAGGAATACTGAGAGCCCGACGCCTGCTCCGACGGCTATCACGACTATGATCACGATTACGGCGATGAGGGTGCCCGTTGATACCATACAAAGAGTCTAGAATTTGCTAGTCGTTGCCCCAGATTTATTTGGGTAGAAAATGTGGTCGTGAAAATTGATAGTGCTGGTCTCCCCCTTTTTCCTCAAGTGTAGGAGCAGAGGGGCTTCAATTTTTCGCGCATAATCAGCGTGAAGATCTATTGGTTGTGCGCCAACCACAGGGCTTTAAACAATCATCTCGTCATATAAAACGACGCTTTTTCTTTTTTTGTCAGTGATAATTTACAAATTGACCGAGATCATAAAGCCAAACCTGAGGACACCGCAGGAGGACCTCTCGTCCGTCGAGAAGACCAAGATCGCCTCCCAAGGTCTGACCTCAATAGTCAAGGATGTGAACAGCCCTCTAAACCTCTCCTACCAGCTCCGGGACACAACAATCGAGGAGCTGAGCGAGACAGCAGAGTCACTTGCCAAGTCCTACGGGATATACTTGGAGTTCAACAGAGAAACCACCGGCAACGAGAAGGAGTGGATGTACATGCTCAGGATCACGCTGCCCGGAGGAGGCCCGCTGAACCAGAGGCAGTGGGCGATCATCGACGACGTCGCCGAAAGGTACACAGAGTCTGACTCGTACAACGGGAAGAAACTTCCGTCACTGCGCTTGACGACCAGGCAGAACATCCAGCTCCACTGGGTCAGGAAGAAGAACCTCGTCGATGCGGTGCGGGAGATAGCCGCCTCCGGATTCTACACCATCAACGGCTGCGGGGACAACGTGCGCAACGTGATGGGCTGCCCGCTCTCCACCTACTCCAGCGTGTTCAACGCGAACGCGTGGGCTCAGAAAGCCGGCAAGTACTTCCGGCTACCCACGGCCGCGTACATGGAGGTCTTTGCGATAAATCCGAACCACCTGCGCCAGGCGGGTGAAGCGGTGGGGGGAGATGGTGATGGCGACTCTTTGGGGCACTTTGAGTACGGGAGCAACCTGCTCAACAGAAAGTTCAAGATCGCATTCTCAGCGATCCACTACGACGAGCGGACAGGGTCGTTCAAAGCGGACAACTGCGTCGAGATGCGGACCAACGACATCGGGATCGCCCCAATTCTCGGCGACCATGGAAGAGTCTCAAGGTTCCAGGTGTACGTCGGTGGGAGCCAGGGGGAGAAATCTGGTCTCCCGACGTTCGCGGCCTCAGGTGAGCCGCTCGGGATATTCGATGAATCCACTCTACTAAAAGGTCTCGACGCCATAGTCCACGTGCACAAGGAGTGGGGGGACAGGCAGAACAGGCACTGGGCGAGGGTCAAGTACGTGGTCTACAAGATGGGCATAGAGTGGTATAGGAAGCAGGTGAGAGAAAGAGGCGTGGACTTTGACCTTCCTATCACCGACTTGGATTTCGGGCCCCGAGATCTCCACCACGGATGGATCAGGCAGAGGGAGGGAGTATGGTGCTACGGCGCCTTCATAGAGACGGGGAGGTTGATCAACGACGGCCCGAACGGCGACCTGAAGAAGATGGTGAGGTACGTGATGGACAACTATCGAGGATTGGAACTCCTCGTCACTCCAAACCAAGACCTGATCTTTGGGAACATCGATGAGGATCTCAAGGAGAAGTTCGTCGCCGATCTTGCAAAGTTTGGTTATGGGAAGAGGAACGGGAAGGAGTTCTCCACGCTCCGGAAGCTCTCCGGCGCGTGCGTGGGGAGGGACACCTGCAGGCTCACGTACACGGACTCTGAGAAGTTCGAGCCGTACCTCATAGATGAACTGGAGGCAAAGTGGGGCAACCTCGCCGAGTCCGTGGGAGTGACCGGGTGCGAGAGGCAGTGCTTCAGGCCGGGGACGAAGACAGTGGGCTGGGTCGGCTCCGGGTTCAACATGTACTGGCTCCGGCTCGGGGGCTCTGAGGACGCGCGAAACCAGGGCGGCCCGCTCCTTGACCCTGTGAGCGGGGACATTTACCTGAAGACGGTCCCGAGGAAGGATGTTTCCACCGTGACTGACGCGCTCTTCGAATTCTACGTTGCGAACAGACAGGAAGGGCGGGAGTCGGAGCCCGGAGGGATGGGCTACTTTATTCGGAGGGTGGGATCGAAGGCGATAATCGAGTACCTGAAGAAGAACCCAAAGACCGCGCACCTGATGGCTAGGGCGATCAAGAACCCGCTTGCGTCGCAGCCTTTGATCATCAACCCCAGTCTCACACTAAAGTAGTGCTTCGGATTTGGAGCAGCAGCAACAACAGCAACAGCAACAACCTCCACTTCACGGCCTGGTAGTCGCCGTGACTTCTAGCAGGAGAGCATCGGAGCTCGCCCACCTGATCGAAAGTTACGGCGGCACGTCGTACATCGCGCCGACGCTCGGGATAGAGGTAACCGGTGCAGTGAGGGATGCGCTGATCGAATTTCTGAACGGCGAGAGGCTGGACGTAGTTGTGTTTCTCACGGGTCTGGGAGTTGAATCGATAATCTCGGCGGCGAGGGAGGCCGGACTGGAAGCTCAGTTGCTGGACAGCTTGCGCGACACCCCCACCATCGTGGCAAGGAGCGCGAAACCGAGGTCCGTCCTAAGCCGTTACGGGATCAAGGACAACGTGCTCGTCCCAAGGGTGGCGACGTTCGAGGGGATAGTGGATCTCTTGGGCGGCGAACTAGAAGGGAAGCGAGTTGGAATCTTTTGGCACGGGTCGAGGTCCGAGCCTTTCGTTAATTCTCTACAAACTAGGGAGGCTTCGGTCCTAGAGTTTACAACGTATGTCTACTCTCGGGAGCTTGAACGTGGAGGCGCTTTGCTTCTTGACTCTCTCGGATTCAAGAAGACGATTCCACCGGACCAAGCGAGGATCGTAGAATTGATTGAACTCGTGATCTCTGGGAGGGTGGATGCGATCACCTTCACGAGCCCACCCGCCGTCTCGAACTTCTTCTCAACCTCCGAGGCCATTTCAAAGAAAGATCAGGTGATCCGCGCGCTGGACCAAAGGGTGATCACGGTCTCAATTGGGCCCTCGACCTCGCTTGAGCTCGAGAAGCACGGAGTTCGCGCCGACGTTGAACCTATCGGCGAGTACAAGATGGGCAGGATGGTGCATGCGCTCGCCGAGTACGTGAGATCTCTGGAGAAGAACAAGTTAGCGCTTGCTAGTTGATCTGAACCTGAAGGGAAGGAAGGTGCTCGTGCTGATCAAGGATCCTTCGGAGGCCAAACGCAGGTCGGCGCAGGCTAGAGAAGCTGGAGCCGTGGTGAGGCTTGGCGCCAAATACGGAGGGCCAAAATTGATTCGCAGTTTCTCCCCGTTTCTCACCATGATCTCGACCGGAGACCGCTCGCTTGATCGCAAAATCGCGGATGAGGCAAGGCGGAGTGGATCTCTAGTGTACGTCGTGGATTTCCCGGAGCTCAATGACCTAAACATGCCCGCGGTGGCAAAACTCGGGGACGTGCGTGTCGGGATCTACACGGGTGGAAAGAGCCCGGCGATGGCGAGCCTGTTGCGGAGGAGGATAGAGGAGGAGATTACAAAGGAGGACATTCTGCAGGTGCGCCTCCACGGCGAAATCCGCTCTCGGATCAAATCAAGGTTCAAGGACTATGAATCAAGGAAGGGGGCGATATACGACCTGCTCAACGATCCGAAGATCAAGAAGCTCTTGAGCCGGGGCAAGTACGGAGAGGCAAAGGCGGCTGCTCTGAGTAGAATCGATGGGTGATGATCATGGAGAAAGTAAGAAGCAAACGCCGCGGTACCGTGTATCTCGTCGGGGCGGGTCCGGGGGATCCAAACCTGCTCACACTGCGAGCGGCGGAGTTGCTCGGGTCGGTGGACGTCGTGCTCTACGATCGCCTTGTGAGCAAGGAGGTGCTGGACAGGATACCAGAGGGCGCGGAGAGAATCAACGTTGGAAAGAGTCCGTACTCCGAGGCAAGTACCACAAGCCAAGAGCAGATCACTAATCTCATGATCTCGCTCGCAGAAAGCGGGAAGGACGTCGCTAGGCTCAAGGGCGGGGACGCGCTCTTCTTCTCCAGAGGGGCGGAGGAGGCAATCGCGCTCAGGGATCGCGGGATAAGGTACGAGATAGTTCCGGGAGTTTCTTCGGCGCTGGGGGCTCCGGCTTATGCCGGGATTCCTCTGACGCACAGGGATTACTCTTCATCGGTGTTCATCGCGACCGGGCAGGAGGGGACGGACAAGAGGAAGAAGCGCATCAACTGGAGGGACGTTCCTTCATCCTCGGCGGAGACGATAGTGGTCCTCATGGGGGTTGCGAGCATCAAGCACATTGCATCAGAGCTGATCATCGGAGGGCTCGATCCCGCGACTCCTGTTGCTGCGGTCGAGTCAGGTACGACTCAAAGGCAGAGGACGACGGTGCTTTCCCTTAGAGAGGTATCGAGGGGCCTTGCAAAGGTC
>Ga0070737_10005661_pt1 | contig 11832 bp, 10 predicted proteins | sample Coa_R1_10_FD_66438 | JGI IMG/M metagenome (GOLD analysis project Ga0070737, IMG submission 66438) | Surface soil microbial communities from Centralia Pennsylvania, which are recovering from an underground coalmine fire - Coalmine... | ecosystem: Environmental > Terrestrial > Soil > Unclassified... | reverse complement strand
GTGCTACGCGCATACATACAGAGCCAACGAAGGCCTGTCGCGTAACGTGTGCCTGAGTGTTGCGGGAGGCGGTTCACCTCCCGCCTGAAGGCGGGAGCACTCCCGCCATATTGCGGTAGACTTCAGGGCGGTTTGGCAACCCCTGCCGGTGCTTTGCCCATCTTCGAAGCGGCTTCGGCAAGGTTGACACCGAAGCAGGGCCCGAACTCGCGTGGCTCCTCCCTCATGGGGAGGCTTGCGCTCCCATCTGCTCAACACGGGGAAAGCTATGGCACTGACCCAGGGGGGTAACGGGGTATCCGGTGTAGCTCGGTGACAAGCGAGCCCACGCCGACACCGGCGACCGACACGACGACGAGCACCAGGGGGAGGCCGAGGTGATCGAGGTTGTGGACATGGACCCCAGTCGAGATGCTGAGCGAGGCCACATGGGGGAACGCGATACCGAAAAGCCCGCCGAGGACGAACGCAATGCCACCGACACCAAGCGTCCGAGCCGCCACCACCAGCCCGAGGTGCCGGGTTACCGTAGGCGAGGCACCCTTGCGGCGCACCAGCCATCCGACGAGGCCACCAACCATCACCTGGATGGCTGCGGTCCCGAGCCCGAACAGGGCGCCGGGGGCCCAGCCCCACATTGCTGCGGGCATCGAGGGGGCAAGCACGCTGTAGACGATGATCGCGAACGCGCCGAAGCCCCAGCCCGCGATGAAGCCATGAAGCGCGGGCATCCACGGCCTAGGGTCTTGCAAGTTCGGCTCATGGCAGTCTGTGCAGGGATCTTGGGACCACTTTGGCGGATCTGAAAGCGCCACGCCACCGTGGGCATGCGCGTGCACGTGGATCCCGTGGCGGTCCAAGTCCTGCGTTACCGGTACTCGGTCACGGACAACAGGCTCTGTTGCTTGGACTGGATGTGACCGGTCGTGCAGGTGAAGGTCGAAGTGCCAAGGTAGGCGGCCGCCACGGATATAGCGTGCCGCCCAGAGCATCGCCACTCCCACCACGACGTACACGATGTAGTCCCCGATTGAGCCCAGGGTGAGGAAACGGGCGAGGGCGAAGTAAGCGAGCTCGCTCGCGAGCGCGCGCTGGAGGGTGAAAGCGAATGAGAAGATGAGGGCGTTCCTCATCCCGGCCCGGCTGGAGTACCCTCCCACTGCATAGGAGAAGGTGATCGGCCAGGTGTGCTCGTCGGGCGTGATGCCGTGCACCATCCCGAGCAGGAACGCCGTCACGAGCACCGCCCAGAGAGCGAGACCGACGTGGGGGTCCCAAAGGTCGAGCGCTAGAAGGGCAGTGCCTCCCACGGTCATGGGGATCTCGGCGTCGCCCCCCGGTCCCCAGTCGGACTAGCCAAGCGAGGCTTGTTGGGCCCGGGCGAAGCGCTCAGCAACGTCTGGCCAGTTCACCAGGTTCCACAGCGCCTCGACGAAGTCAGGGCGGACGTTTCGGTACTGCAGGTAGTAGGCGTGCTCCCACACGTCGAACACCAGCAGCGGCACTGCGCCCTGGGCCAGGTTGGCCTGGTGGTCGTAGATCTGCTCGACGATGAGACGCTTGGCAAATGGTTCGAAGGCGAGCGCTCCCCATCCTGACCCCTGCACTAGGACCGCAGCCTGAGACATCTGGGCACGGAACGCGTCGAAGGTCCCGAAGTGCTCGTCGATGGCAGCCGCGAGCTCGCCTTCGGGCCGACCCCCACCGCCGGGGGTGAGGTTCTTCCAGAACATCGAGTGCAGCACGTGGCCCGATACATTGAAAGCCAGGGTCTTTTCGAGCCCGACCAAGCCGGCGTAATTGGCCGCGGCTCTTGCTTCCTCAAGACGTTCCATGGTGGCGTTGGCTCCCGCGACGTAGGAGGCATGGTGCTTGTCGTGGTGCACTTGGAGGTTCTCGGCCTGGTAATGGGGGCTCCAAGGCCGAGTAGTCGTAGGGAAGTTCCGGCAGGGTGTAGGTCATGGGCATATCTCCATTCTCGGGGATCGTGGGGACCAAGGACATGCCTAGCAAGGCAAGGTCGCTGGTCCCTGGCCACACACTACAGCGAGACCTCCGTCGGCCCCCAGGCTCCGACGAGCACCAGTCAGAGACCGACCCTCACGAGGTGGCCAAGGCCGAACGTGACCGCCATCGCAAGCGTGCCACCGGCCACCATCCGAGCGACGGCCCTCAAGCGGCTCGCGCCGCCGAGCCGGGCGCTCACGAGAGCGGTGAGCGCCAACGCGACGACGACCACCCCAACGGCGATTGGCACCCGGATGGCCGCGGGCGGCAATAGGATCGCCCCGAGCGGGAACAGTGCCCCGACGCTGAACGAGACAGCCGAGGCCAGCGCAGCGCTCCACGGGCTCGTCAGGCTCTCGGGGTCGATGCCCAGCTCCGCGTCGACGTGGGCGCTGTAGGCACAGCACGCGGTCAGCTCCTCTGCGACGCGCTGTGCCGTCTCCTCGGAGAGGCCCTTCGCCCGGTACAGGGCTGCCAGCTCGGCGAGCCCCAGATCGGAGGCCTCGGCAAGCTCCCGGCGTTCTTGGGCGAGCAGAGAGCGCTCGGTGTCTCGCTGGCTGCTCACCGAGACGTACTCGCCAAGTGCCATGGACACCGCCCCAGCGACCAGGCCGGCCATCCCAGCCGCGAGCAGCACGCTGCGTGCCGCGGATGCTCCGGCGACACCGACGACCAGGCCGGCGATCGACACGATGCCGTCATCGGCGCCGAGCACACCAGCACGCAGCCAGTTCAGCTTCGACCTGATCCCCGCTCGCAGCAGAGCGCCGTCTGGCCCCGCGGCTGCATCGGGCCCGGCGTTGTCGGTCTCCTCTAAGCGATCGGTGCCGGCTCGAGGTTGCTGAGCCGCAGTCATGTCATGGGCCAACTCGTGCCAGTGGGTACCTCGAAGCCGGGACCACATCGAATCCCCGCCCTTGCGGGCCCTTTTGGTAGCAATGATACTACTGCTCATGCGTCACCTGCGCTCCGTCAGTTATCCACCGGCCACCCGAGCAAGGTCGCTGAACTTAGGGGCGAAGCGGCGGTGACAACGCTCCTCGATCGATGGCAGTTCGGGGTGACTATCACCTACCATTTCCTCTTCGTCCCTCTCACGATTGGGCTTGGGCTGCTCGTAGCGTGGATGCAAAGCCTCTCCTACCGGCGCCAGGACGCGGACTGGGACCGCCTCGCACGCTTCTTCGGCAAACTCTTCCTGATCAACTTCGCCCTGGGTGTCGTAACCGGGATCGTCCAGGAGTTCCAGTTCGGGATGAACTGGTCGAACTACTCGATCTTCGTCGGCAACATCTTCGGCGCACCGCTCGCGATGGAAGGCCTCCTCGCGTTCTTCTTGGAGTCGACCTTCCTCGGACTGTGGATCTTCGGAAGGGGCCGGCTGTCCAAACGAGTACACCTGGCCTGCATCTGGATGGTCGCCATTGGCAGCACGATCTCGGCGCTGTTCATCTTGGCCGCGAACGCCTGGATGCAACACCCCGTGGGCTACAAGATCGTCGACCACAAGGCGCTGCTAACCGACATCTGGGCGGTGTTCGCCAACTCGACGTTGTGGGAGGAGTTCTCCCACACGGTACTTGCGGCATTCGTCACCGGGGCCATGGTCGTCGCGGGAGTCTCGGCCTGGCAGATGCTGAAGCGCCGTGACGTCGACGTCTTTGCCCGATCCGCAAAGCTCGCAACTGGGTTCGCGGCCGCCTGCCTAGTAGCCACGATCACGACCGGGGACTTACAAGCGCGCCTCATGGACGAGCAGCAGCCCATGAAGATGGCAGCCGCCGAGGCGCTCTACAACACCGCTGACGGCGCCAGCTTCTCGCTGCTCACCATCGGCAACCTGTCAGGTCAGCCGATCTTCCAGATCCGGGTGCCCCACCTGCTCAGCCTGATCGCCGACATGTCCTATAACGGCAAGGTGTCGGGCATCAACCAAATCCAAAAAGCCGAGGCCAAGAAGTACGGTCCGGGCAGCTATGTGCCGGTCATCTGGGTGACCTACTGGACCTTCCGGCTGATGGTGGGTCTCGGGTTCTTGATGCTCGCCGTGGCAGCGTGGGCGTGGTGGCTCTCCCGGAAGCGTTCCCGGTGGCGCCTGGCCACCAACCGCTGGGTCCTGTGGGTGCTCGTGGCGAGCATCGTGGCGCCGTTCGCTGCGAACACCTCAGGATGGCTGTTCACCGAGATGGGCCGCCAGCCCTGGATCGTGTACGGGCTCATGAAGACCTCCGAGGCGATATCGCCGACGGTGGGTGCGGGATCGGTGATCGCAACCTTTGCCGGTTTCGTCGTGCTCTACAGCGTGCTCGGAGCAATCGACATCGTGCTCATGAGCCGTGCCGCGAGGGCTTCACTGCCTCCGGCGGAGGGCGGCGACGAGGGGCAGGCTCCTGGCGGCGACCAAGCGGAGAAGGACACGCTTGCGAGCCTTGTGTACTGACGCCTTGGCCACTTCCCGGACTAACCGGAGAGCACCGTCGCCGAAGGGTCGGCGGCGTGCCGTCAGCCGAGGCCCACTGGGTAGGAGCAGGCCGTGACCGGACCGATCGCCGGGCTCAACACCACCTGGTTCGCGCTCATCGGCCTGTTGTGGACGGGCTACTTCTTGCTGGAGGGCTTCGACTTCGGGGTGGGGATCCTCACGCCGTTCGTGTCGGCCGACGACATAGACCGCCGGCTGTGCCTGAACTCAATCGGCCCGTTCTGGGACGGCAACGAGGTGTGGTTGATCGTGGCCGGCGGTGCTATGTTCGCGGCCTTCCCCACCTGGTACGCGACCATGTTCAGCGGCTTCTACCTGGCCCTGTTCCTCATCCTCGCAGCCCTGATTTTACGAGGCGTCGCGTTCGAGTTCCGGGCTAAACAGGACCGTGCCAACTGGCACCGAACCTGGGACTTGGCGCTCTTCTTCGGCAGCCTGGTCCCCGCGCTGTTGTGGGGAGTGGCGTTCACTGATCTGCTCAGGGGCCTCGCGATCGGGCCCGGACAGCGCTACATCGGCGGCTTCAGCGGTCTGGTCCACCCGATCGCGCTGCTCGGCGGGTTGGTGAGCCTCACCGTGTTCTGCCTCCATGGTGCGGTCTTCTTGGCGCTAAAGACCACCGGTGAGCTGCGCCAACGAGCTCGGCACGCCGCCATGGTCCTGGCCGGCCCGACCGTCGTCGCCCTCGCCGGGCTGGGTGCGTGGGTGGCCGGCTCGCTGGCCGGCACGACGCGGCCCGAGGCCCTCCCGGGGGCGGTCCCCGTGGCGCTGGTCGCGCTCGCCATCGCCTGCCTGGTGGCCGCAGCGACGATGGTGGCCCGGAGCCGGGACGGCATCGCCTTCGTGGTGACCGCAGTTGCGATCTTTGCGCTCAGCGGTGCGGTCTTTGCCGGCCTGTTCCCCCGCGTCATGGTCTCAACGCTCGGCGCCGGCGACAGCCTCACGATCTGGAACGCAGCCTCTGCCCACGAGACGCTCCTCGTGATGACCGTCGTCGCCGCGATCTTCACCCCCTTCGTCCTCGCTTATCAGGCCTGGAGCTATTGGGTGTTCCACCAGCGTCTTGTACGCCCACCGGGCACGAGGGACGACATCGCCCCACATGGGACGTCCCCACCGGGTGGTTTCGCGCCCGACCAGACGCGAGCGCCGAACACCCTGGCGTCGGGGCAGAGACCAGGGTGAGCACCCGCGCCAGGCCTGGCGGTCACCGGCCGCCGCTTGACCGCCGCCTGTGGAGCCGAGTCCGCCCACTGCGCAAATGGACGGCTCTCTCGGTGGCGATCGGGGTCGGCTTGGTCACGTGCCTGGTCGTACAAGCCCTGTTGTTGGGGCACCTGGTCGCCGGGTTGTTCGAGAGGCCCATCGACCTGGACGGCATCACGCTGCAGCTCGTCAGCCTTGTGCTGGTGGGCGTCGCACGCTCGCTACTACTCGCGACCGGATCGGTAGCAGGGGCAGGGGCCGCCAACCGTGTCCGGCGCGAGCTTCGCCACGACGGGACCACCGCCGTGCTCAGCCGAGGTCCGGCATGGCTGGCCGGTGAGCGGTCCGGGGAGCTGGCCGTGACCCTCGGGCGGGGTCTCGACGCCTTGGACGTCTACGTCGGGGAGTACCTGCCCCGTCTGGTGCTCGCGGTGGCGGCCCCGCTCGTCCTGCTCGGCGTCATCGCCTACCTCGACTGGTTGTCGGCTGTGATCCTCCTCGCCGCTCTGGCGGTGGTACCGGTGTTCATGGTGCTGATCGGGCGACTGAGCGAGCAGCGCCTGGCCCGTCGCTGGCAAGCGCTCGGCGCGCTCGGCGCGCAGTTCCTCGACGTCGTCGAGGGGCTCGCGACGCTGCGCGCCTTTGGCCGCGCCCGTCGCCAAGAGGTGCAGATCGCCGAGGTAACCGACGAGCTGCGCCGCACTACGCTGGCGGTGCTAAAAGAGTCGTTCTTGTCGGCGCTGGTGCTCGAGACCCTCGCCGCGGTTGGCACTGCGCTGGTCGCGGTCCCCCTCGCTCTGCGGCTGTTGTCGGGTCACATGGCCCTCGCTCCTGCGCTCAGCGTACTCGTGCTTACCCCTGAGGTGTTCCTACCGCTGCGGCGCGCCTCGGCGGACTTCCATGCATCAGCCGAGGGGCTGTCGGCCATCGACCGCATCTTCGACATCCTCGAAGCCTCCTCGGATGATGACATCTGCTTGCCGGCGCGTACGGTTCAGGCCGAACCACGAACCACGCCGCATGGCCCGGGGAACCTCGTAGCGACTGACGTGTCGGTGCACTACGGCGCCCGCGGCGGGGCGGCGCTCGACCATGTCACCTTCGAGATACCTCGAGGAGAGCGAGTCGCTCTCGTCGGGCCAAGCGGGGCGGGGAAGTCCAGCCTGCTCGGGGCCATCTTGGGGCTCGTCCCGCTCAAGTCCGGGTCGATCACCTACTCGGGCGTCGCTCTCGCCAGCGCCGATCTCAGCTGGTGGCGAGCCCAGTTCACCTATGTGCCCCAGCGCCCCCACCTTTTCCCCGGGACCCTCGAGGCGAACCTTCGCCTCGGGGACACCCACGCGACCGCCAGTGAGCTCGCCGAGGTGCTCGAGGCAGTCCAGCTCGCCGAGCTTGTCGCTCGCCTCCCCGAGGGGCTCGCCACCGACATTGGCGAGCAGGGCCGGCGATTGAGCACCGGCGAGCGTCAGCGGGTCGCGCTCGGCCGAGCCTTGCTGCGTCGCGAAGCCCAGGTAGTCCTGCTCGACGAGCCCACCGCGCACGCAGACCCGGTCACCGAGGCTGCTATCGTCGCTGCGCTCGACGGACTGCTCGGTGAGCGCAGCCTGCTCGTCGCCACCCACCGCCCCGCCTTGCTCGGCCTGGTCGACCGTGTGGTGTGGATCACAGGCGGCCAGCTCGCCGCCGGCCCTGAGCCGGCGAACCTGCCCGCAGGCGGAGCGCGCCTTGCCGCGGGCCCTCGCCTGGTCCTCCCCGCGGCCCATCGATGAGCAGCCACGATCCCGACGGCCTCTCACGCGTCGTCACCGGCACGCTACGGCGCGAATCGCCACGCGCAGCGATGGCAGTCGCGTCGGGAATGGTCGGCCAGCTCGCGGCGCTCGGTTTGCTCGCCACGTCCGCATGGCTCATCGCCACGTCCTCGCTGCGGCCGCCGGTCCTCACTTTGAGCGTGGCGATAGCGGCGGTCAGGCTGTTCGCGTTGCTGCGCGGTGCCGGCCGCTACGGGGAGCGGCTGGCCAGCCACGACGTTGCCCTACGCGGCCTCGCCCGGATCCGGCTCTGGGCCTACCGCCACCTCGAACGGCTCGTCCCTGGCGCGCTCAGCCACATCGGGCGGGGAGATGTCCTGGCCCGTGTCGTAGCCGACGTGGACGTGACTCAGGATCTCGTCGTGCGCGTCGCTGTCCCGTCGCTCACCGCTCTTACCACGGTGGCAGCAGCGGTTGCTCTCGCCGGGCTCGTGCTCCCCCTCGCCGGCGCCGCGCTCGGAGCCGGGCTCGTGTTCGCCGGATTGGTCGTACCTGCAGGCGCCCGGTGGGCTGGACGTCGTGTCGCTTACCGGCGCGCCGAGGAGCGCGGTGCACAAAGCGCCCAGCTCGTCGACATCGTCGAGGGTGCCGCCGACCTCCTCGCCTTCGACGCCACCGACACCGTCCTCGCAGACCTCCAGCGCGGCGAAGCGGCACTGGCCCGAACGACGCGGCGCCTCGCTGCAGTGTCAGGGGTGGCCAGCGGGCTCGGCGCCCTGATCGCTGCCGCCACCACCGCCTCCGTGGTCGCCCTCGGCGCTGACGCGGTTAGTGCCGGGCGGCTCGGAGGTGTCGCCGTCGCGGTCCTCGGCTTCGTTGCCCTCGCCTCCTTCGACGCAGTCGGAAGCCTGCCCGAGGCTTTCGCCCATCTCGACGATGTACTCGGTGCGGCACAGCGTGTCCAGATGCTGGCCGTACGCCCGGCGCCGGTGGCCGAACCCACCACGGTACAGGCCTTGCCAGCGCCAGATGGGGCTGACTACGTGCTGTCTCACATCGGCGTCTCCTACGAGCCCGGACGCCCGCCGGCGCTCTGCGACGTTGATCTCGCCATCACCCCCGGCACCCGGATCGCTGTGGTCGGGCCGAGCGGCGCGGGAAAAAGCACCCTCGCGCTCGCGCTCCTGCGTTTCGTCGAGATCACCACTGGCCGGGCCACCCTCGGGGGCGTCGACGTCGCAAACCTCGCCAGCGACGAGGTGCGAGGCCTAATTGCCTGGGCACCCCAGGATCCCCACATCTTCGCCACCACGCTGGCCGCGAACCTCCGCTTGGCATGCCCCGACGCGCGTGACGAGGCCCTCGCCGACACCCTTCGAGCCATCGGTCTCGGCCCGTGGCTCGACGGTCTCGAACACGGCCTCGACACCGTGCTCGGGGAGCGAGGGCTCACCGTCTCAGGCGGTGAGCGCCAGCGTCTCGGGGTGGCACGGGCGCTCCTCGCGAACCGGCCTATCCTCCTCCTCGACGAGCCCACAGCACATCTCGACAACGCCAACGAGACGCTTGTGCGACGCCACGTACTGGCCATGAGCGCTGGACGCGCACTCGTGTGGGTCACCCACCGTCTTGTCGGACTGGAAGACTTCGACGAGGTGGTCGTGCTCGGTGGCGGCCGGGTCGTCGAACGGGGCACGGCCACCGAGCTCTGCGGCCTTGGCGGCATGTTCGCTGCCCTGCTCGGCAACGGTGCGGACTGCGAGGCGGCGCTCTCCTTCGGCGTCCAAGCTGAGCCTCGAAAGGTCAGGCACAACGGGCACGTGCAGCTTTGTTGACCCCTCCGAGATCATCGGGTGGGGGAAGGCGACCGCCGCCAGGGGCCGGCAGCCTTCGAACCGGCGTGGACCGCCAGGGCCAGCGGGGCGATGAGCTGGGCTGCGTCGACACCGAGGATCTGGACCCCCACCAGGCGCGTCGAGTTCGGGTCCCACACCAGCTTGATGAAGCCGTCGACCTCGTCGAGGATCTGGGCCGGTGCGTCGGTGGCGTAGTCGTATCAGGTGACAGTAAACCCGCGGCGGGGAACTTCGCCTGGTGCCGTAACTCGTAGCCCTGGCAGTGATAGTCCTCGCAGCGATAGGCGCGGGAGTCCTATTTCTGGCAGTACTCCATGAGCAATAGGCTTCTTCCATGAGGACCGCAGCATCCGACCACGCCACCGAACGGCGGGCTGAGGTGGCTGAACTCTTTCGCACCCGGCAGGTGGACCTGAAGCCAGAATACCTTGGCCTCGACTCCTACCCCGTCGGCGCAACACCCCAGAGCTTCGCCGAGAAGAGGTCGCGGCCCGCACCAGGGAGACCATGCGTGGCAACTGCAGACAGGAGTGCTTTACATGCCTGACCCGCAGGGGTGGACGAGCGAGCGGGTGGTCGTCTGATGGCCGGCGTGGTCGTGATCGCAACGCTTACTCTCGGCGGTGACTGCTCAAAGCGTTTGCGGCTTCTCACCGGCTTTGTTGGCGACCTTGTCATGGAGGCCAGCGTTAGCCGGGGCGCGGCGAGCGTGGTACTCCACCACTTGAGCGTGCCCATCGCCATTGAACGGGCTTTTTCGGGCCAGTAAGGGAACTGAGGATGAATCGACGCCCGAGCTTTCCCCTCCCGTGAATGGGTCGCATGCCGCCGCCATCAGTTTCGCTCGCATCGGCGCTTCGGCGCCGCTCGGCTTCCTGATCGGGCTCTCCCTTGGCACCCTCGGCGGCGGCGGCTCGATCCTTGCCGTGCCGGCCCTAGTCTATGGGGCAGGTGAGGCGGCGCACGCGGCGACGACGACCTCGCTCGTTGTGGTCGGGACCACCGCGCTCGTCGGCATGGTTGGCCACTTTCGGGCCGGCAGGGTGCACCTGTGGGCGGGTCTTGGCTTCGGCCTTGTAGGGACCGGCGGTTCTTTCCTAGGATCTGCGCTCAACCGGGACATTCCCGGTGATGTCCTGCTCCTCACCTTCTCGGGCCTCATCCTGGTCGCCGCTTGGCGGATGCACCAGCAGGCTGCGGCTCGTCGGGCCATCAGCTCTGAGCGGTCGTCAAGCGGGTCGTCAGCATCGTCGTTTACCGCTCACCCTGACAACCACGGAGCGTCGACGAGTCCCTCTAGGAGCTCCGCTTCCGATCCGATGCAATCGGCGCCAACGGCATCCAGCAGCGCGTCGCTAGCACACGCGCGGACCACGATGGACACAGTGCTGCGAGTGGTCGTGGCGGGAACGGCTGTCGGCTTCCTCACCGGCTTCTTCGGCGTCGGGGGTGGCTTTGTGATCGTGCCTGCGCTGGTGCTTGCGCTCGGCTACGAGATGCCGATCGCCGTAGGTACGTCGCTCCTCGTTATCGCGGTCAGCTCGGCAGAGGGCCTCGCATTCCGGCTGTCGAGCGGTGGCGTCGACTGGCGGGTTGCCCTGCCGTTCACCATTGCGGGCATCATTGGCGTGCTCGTCGGGGACCGGGTAGCTGGGCGGGTGCCGGCGCACAAGTTGACGCGCTGGTTCGTCTGGCTCCTCGTAGCGGTGGCTGTCTATACCGCCGCCGAGTCGCTGGTGGCACTGTGACCGGGTATCTCAAGCGCGACATCAATGTGGTGAACCGCGTGATCGTGCCGCAGGATCATATGAGACTAAGAGCGAGGAGGACACGACATGGAAGCTGGTGAGTAGCTGACCCTGGTGGTACTCACGACAGAAAGCAGCCCTTCGTCAGGGCGAAGCGGTGTTGCAGATGACGCTCATGTTGCGCAAGACCGCGCAGCTGCCCGTCGAGCTGTTCCTGCTCGGCCCAACAAAGAAGCCCATCTCCCAACGCCGGCACCACTGCAACGAACACGGGTTGGACGTCGACAGAGACTTTTTCCCTGCGTTCTTGGAACGCCACGTCGTCATAGGCAACAGCGGCCAATCACTAGATACTAGATCTCGACGCTGCCAGGACAGAGCTCTTCGAGAGCGCCGCCTGGGCCTCGGCTATGTGTGAGCAGGAAGGCGTCCCAACGCCGGCACCAGTAGCACGCCAGGACCTCGGCGTTGCGCCGGAGAGGGCCCTGAGCGGACAGGAGAAGCAGCGAGCCAAGCACCGCCGGCCACCCGGCCGGCGGTCGCTGGTACGGATCCGCAGGCGTTTCGAGGCCAAGGCCAAGAAACCCTCCGACAGAGCTACTCGGCCAGGGGACGGAGTAGCTTGCACCCACGGCGAACCAGCCTCTGCCTACGGCAAACGCGGTGAACCGGCCTGGGTAGCCCGGAGGCTCCTCCGCTTGGAACTACACGAGTCGGACCAGGGAGGATGGAGCCATGCAAGACCAAGACAAGCCGCTGTCGCACCCCTCGCAGCGGCGTTA
>Ga0070737_10005659_pt1 | contig 11834 bp, 6 predicted proteins | sample Coa_R1_10_FD_66438 | JGI IMG/M metagenome (GOLD analysis project Ga0070737, IMG submission 66438) | Surface soil microbial communities from Centralia Pennsylvania, which are recovering from an underground coalmine fire - Coalmine... | ecosystem: Environmental > Terrestrial > Soil > Unclassified ... | reverse complement strand
AACATCGCAAGGTCGTCTTTCAACTCGCAGGCGGCGAGGTCACCGCCATCCCATACTTTCTCGAAACCCTGCGCTCCCTTAAGGCGCTTGGCATCGCCACGCTCATCATCTCCAACGGAACCAAGCATCTGGACTGGTGGGAAAAGGCCGTTCCCTTTCTTGATGAGGTCGTCCTCACCTTTCACCCGGAAAGAGCCGTGCTCGACCACTTCTTGCGTGTGGTTCAGATGGTCAGTGCCGGCATACGCACGCACGTCAATGTTGCGGCTCCGCCGGAACGGTTCGATGCATGCGTCCATGTGGCCGAAACACTCGCGAACGCCTGTACGGACATTACGATCACGCTGAAACCGATGCTGATCGGCTTCAGCGACAAGCTCTACCCCTACACGCCGCAGCAGTTGGAGATCCTGCAGTCGCGCCCGTTCACGGCCCCCAGCTCAACTCATCGCCCCTCTTTCAGGGGTCCCATGCTGGCCACCGATGCCGACGGCTCCCTGACACGGTTTGAAGCAAGTCAGTTCGTCGCCACCGGACGCAATCAGTGGTTCTCTTGGCAGTGCAACGCGGGGCTCGAGTTGTTATGTATCAAGTCTTCCGGCGATATCTTCCGTGGCGAATGCAAGGTCGGCGGGAAGATCGGCAATGTTGCCGATGTGCCGAACATCTCCTGGCCGGCGGCGGCCATCACCTGCACACGGAAGACCTGCAGCTGTTTGCTGGACATCATGACCACCCGTTGGCACGATCCCGCAAGCGCGGTCCCGACCGGCTTGCACCTTGTCAACTTGCGGTAGCGTCCACCCGAGACTTGTTGTACCGGCTCACCATAATATCCGTCTGACAAACGCAGGTGGGACGGGTACATAAGGCGGCTGCTGACGGCAATTCAAACGTATCTGGACTGCTGATATGGCCGATCTGGCCGTCTTGCCGGCATAAGCCCTTGAAGATGTTGCCGCTCTCATCGATGGAGAGCAACTCCATGCCTGCATGGCAGTGCCACCCTGCCCAACGATTCATGCCGCGCGTGAGAAAGGCTGTTGCCGGCATCTGCGATGCGCTCCCGTCATCCCAGCGGGCAATCATCTCGCCACGCACGCTGCCCAGAGCACGCGTCTGCACCGGCTTAAACTGCCGCTCCCGAAACGTCCTCATCTGCGCCTCGGTGTAAGGGTATAACTCGGTTCCAAAGTCGATGAGCATGGGCTTGAGCGTGATGGAGACATCCTGGCAATCGCGCTCCAGCATCTCGGCCACGCGCACGCTTTCGTCAAAGTGGAACAACGGTGCTGCCACATTCACATGAGTTCGAATCGTTTCGCTGAGATATTGGGCTACCCTTCGGATATGCTCGGCTCGGCCCTGCTCGGGATGAAACGTCAGGATCGCGAAGTCCAGGTGCTCCCGAACCTCTTTCCACCAGGCCAGATCGCGGCTTCCGTTGGAGATCAGCCCCACCTGCCCACCAAGCTCCGAGATCCTGCTCAGAAGAGAAGAGAGCCCGCGGATCAGCGTCACCTCTCCGCCTATTAACTGGAAGCAGACCTTCTTCCCTCGTTGTCGAGAGATCGCAATAAGGTGCTCTGCAAAGGCGGATACCACCTCAAGCGGCTGCCAGGGACGTGACCCATCGTGCAGCGAGGCAGGGCAATAACTACAGGCATAGTTGCATTGATTGCCCAGCAGCCAGTCGACGAACAGGATATCGGCTCGTGACGGATCGGAATGGTCGATCCGTACCAGATTGCCAGTCATGCGCCACCTCTTTCTCTGCAAGGCACAATTATCTGAACGAGTGAGATCTTACAGCAACGTCGGGGGCTCATTGCTTGCTTCCCAGGTTACAGCGGCTCCCGGCCAAAGCCGCTGCGATCGCGTCCAGGGAGTACGTCAGTGCACGGCGTGCGCCGGAAGAAGCCACGTGGCCACGACTTACCGTGAAGCCGTGACATCCCGGTTCGAAGAAGCATCGTAACGCCTGCTCAGGCGACTCCCCCTCCTGCAGCCGCGCCAGCCTGACGAGCGGCAAGGTCCCACGCCGGGCGAGAGAAGATCCTTCCTTTGCGCTGAAGACATGGGTGCCGCCCATCCTCCTCCATTCCTCCGGCATCCACTGCGGGACCGCATCAAACGGCGCGAGGAAGCCACCCCGGAAGCGCTCGCGAAAACAGAAACGCAACAGCCGGAAACCAAGGTGTAATTGCCGCCGCTGTAATTCCACTTCTGCCCCAGATCCCTCGGTGAATTCCCTATTCGGCTGCCGTTGCAGATGGCTATAGCCCAGCATGGTGACCGAGACGCGCCGTTCCGGATCGATCCCGTCGAGGAGTGCGCTTCCCAACCGCGTCAGGTACGGGATGACGGCGATCGAAAGTGACAGGCCGCGCTCCTGAAACAGACTGAAGAGCCAGGCGAGGTGTTCTTCCTCGCACGCAACATCCTCCAGAAGGAAAGTAAGGCCATCCCGCGGCTCCGAGGTTTGGATGGCAGGTGCGCTTCGCGGGCGAGCAGAGACTTGGACGGAGACCCCGTCCGCACCGCGAGCAACAACGGCTGGGACAGAGGCCGGGCACACGGGAGCGATCTCCTCGATCACCTGGAGGAACCGATCTCTTGGGCAGCCGGAGAAGCGCTGCGTCACCTCCCGGCACGCCGCCGCAAAGGCCTCCCGGCCACCGCTATCTGCCAGCTCTTCAACAGTGCCTGGCAGACGCATCCCTGCCCGAGCCATGGCCGCTAATCTCAGGTCAGAGGGCTCCATATAGGTCGTTCCCAACCGCGGCAAGAACGGCGTCCCTGCCGCAATGCACTCCCACATGGCGTTGTACCCCGGGCGGATCACTGCACCGGTGGCGCACGCCAGGAGCGAAGGGAGTTCCGGCTCCTGTGGAATCCTCTCAAAGATGGGGGGCAGCTCCAGGCTCTCCGGAAAAAGTGGACCGCAGACAAACAGGAATCGCGTCTCCCGCCTCGCCTCCCTAAACTTCCCTGCAAGCCGTTCTGCAAAGTCTACGAACTGTTCGCGATCTCTGCTTTCCGGCTTCTCGCCTCCGCCACCAAGGGAAAAGACCAGCATCGGCTCGCCCGGGTTGAGGCCATACCGTCGCCGCACATCCTCAACGCCCTGCTTCGTGGGGCGGCGGTAGATCGGCCCCATACATTCAAAGCGTCCCCAGCCCAGGATCTCTTCCGTCTCTGCAAAGGTGTAGGGCCAGGTGGGCGACGCGGGGTGATCACAAATCAGAAAGCGGGAGTAGGTCAGGAGGTACTCCTGTCTCAGCATCCGCATATGCTCCATCACGGTCGGCCGCACGACCAGGAGCCGGGCTACATCTTCGGGAAACTCCAGCTCCACAGGATGTGTGTCTTCGATCAGCAGCGCAGGTTGTGAAAGGCGCACAGCAGCAAGGATCTGCTGCCTGATGTCCTCCCTCCTTTCAGGCGTCTGCTTGTACACGGTGGGCACACTCACACCCGGGTATCTGCGCGCGATCGCCTGCGGATACGTACCCTGGTGGATGACCAGCGGCCGGCGCCCGCTCCGCCGAAGCCACCGGCACAGGTTCACGCCACGCATAAGGTGTCCCTGACCGATGCCATTGATTGTCAGCACTACATCCGCCATGCAGAAGTGGATCTCCGGCCCTTACATCACTTCATAAGCAGCCTCGCCCCGCTGGGCCTGGTCTGCCTCACAGGTTCCTTGCAAATCCCCCTGCTCATACCGGGCCACCGCCGCCAGGAGATTGGCATTCAGTGACTCCATCTGCGTCTTGCCTCCCAGAGCTCGACGCGCATCATCGTGTGTCAGGTGCAGCACCGTGCCATGCTCGACGACCTTCAACCCAAGCCTCCACTGCAGACGAAGATGGAAGTCGTTGTCTTCCCATCCCCAACTTCCAATCCCTGAATGAAAGCCGTCCACAGCAAGGAACGAGCTCTTTTCCAGCAGCAGCAGACTCAGCCCAGAGCGCCGCTGCGTGGTCACGCTATACCTGTGCGTGAGTACGCTGCGCGTCGTCCCATCCGGAAAACGAAACTCCATGACATTGGTGCGAATCGTCTCTGTCCACGGCTTCTCCCTCTGCATCGGCGGCGACGCAGACTCCTGCATCCACTCCACCGTCACAAACACGCCGTCCTGTAACCGTCTCAGCATCTCCACCAGGAGATCCGGAGGCAGAAGCACATCGGAATCCATCATGAACAGTCGATCAGCGCGCGCAAATCTTGTACCGATATTGAAGCCAAGGGACTTGTTGAAGGTGTCCTGCGTGGTCTCAACCAGTCGCAGATAGGGAATGCCTAACCGCTGCTTCATACGCACCAGGGCGGCGCGATCTCCTCCGCAGTTGAGGACCAACGCTTCGGCACCCGCAGCCTCGAAAGCCGCGCGGTTTAATTCCAGCGTGTGCTCCAGTTCATCGCGATCCTTCCACGGAACAAGCACACTCAGCGCTACAACATTGCCCGGCACGGAAACTCCTCTGCACACGACATCCGTCACGCCATCCTAGCGCGCGGGGAAGCCCGCGGTATAGCTGTGTCTTTCTAAGCCGCGCACTTCTAAGCCGCAGATGCCGCAGTCGCGCACTCGGGGCCCGCCTCTGGCAAAGGTGCCCTTCGTGTGAAGAAACGATTTGTTAGGAACCGCCCCAGGGACATAAAACTGCCGGTTGCCTTCACTGGGGGGGCGATGTTATACGTACGGGCGAAGGCCTATTGAGGTAGTAATGCTGAGCTGTTTCCTCTCCTCAAGCCGTATCGTAAAACGCTTGTCTTGCCATCGGTACGCGGTCTCTCCAGTCTTCTTTCTTTCTCTGACGTCCACGTTGCTGTCTCCATCCGCCCGCCCGCAGGCCGCAGGCGGAGCCCCCGGCTTCAACTTCACGGGTTTGGTGCTGGACCCGTCGGGCGCCGTCGTCGTCAACTGCCCCATCACTCTCCAGGACCTTTCTTCAGGTGTCACAGGGGAGACGAGCAGTACTGCCGGCGGCGTCTTCTCTATCGTCGCGCCGGCAAGGACAGCAAAGCTTACCGTCACGTGCCAGGGGTTCGCCCCGCAAACCAAGACGGTTACCAGCACTGAGGCGCGACATCCCATCGTCTTTCACCTGAAGGTCGCGGACGTCGTCGTCACACTGGATATTGGCAACGACGCGGCGAGCGTGGAACTGGATCAAAGCGCGACTCAGGAAGCCGAGACCCTCTCTTCGCAGGAGATCGCGGTCCTTCCGGTTCTTGATCAGGACTACGTCACCTTTATGTCCCGCTTTCTTGACGCCTCCGCCACCGGCACACAGGGCGCGACGCTGGTGGTCAATGGTGTCGAGGGCGGTAACTTCTACCAGGCGCCGAGCGCCATTAAGCAGCTGCAAGTCAATCAGGATCAATACTCTCCGGCCTATGCAACCGCGGGCCGTGGCCGTCTTTCTCTCATCACCAGCTCGGGCACAAAGGCGCTGCACGGCTCGGTCAGCTTCGCCTTGCGTGAGCACGGGCTCGATGCCACGCCGGACTTCTCCCCCGTGAAACCGCCGGAGGACCGGGAGGACTACCAGGCGACTCTTACCGGCCCCGTGCATCACTTGCCGCAGTGGCAGTTTGCGGTATCCGGGCAACTCAAGAAGGATGAGCAGTACGCCGTCATCAACGCGATCACACCCGACGGTCCCGACGTGGCTCCGTTCCCAACGCCGTATTACCGCGACAAGGTCGGCGGTTCTCTCTTCTTCGACAATGGCTCAGGAAGGCAGTTCACGGCCGCCCTGGGCCGCACGGACGAGGTTCATCACAACAGCTCGGTCGGTGGGCTTGCCTTACCCAGCATCGCCGAGTTCTCTGAATACACCGGCCACTTCCTTGATCTTCAGTACAGCACTCTCCTTTCCAAGAACACCCTCAATCAGGTTCGTGTTGCTCTCGGCCAGGAGGCACTCACCATCCTCGACACGACTGGCGGCCCGCAGCAAAATGTCGCCGGGGCCTTTATCTCCGGCAGCGAACAGGCCACGCACACTTACCGCCAGTACCTGCTCTCCGGCAACGAGATGGTTGCCACCAGCCACCATAACGACGTTCTGCGCGTGGGCCTGGATATCCCTGAGCTTTCCGTACACACCGACAACGATCAGACAGACCGCGACGGCATCTTCCAGTACGCCAGCCTGCAAACCTATCAGGCGGCCCAGCCTGACCTGTTCACCGTGACAGAAGGGAATGGACTGGTCCGCTTCACCAGCCTCTCCGCGGCGCTCTTCATCGAAGACACGCACCATTTTGGCCCTCACCTCAGCTTGATGAGTGGCGCTCGTTATTACTTCCAGAACGTGTACCACAATCGCCCGACACACATCGCGCCCCGCGCGGAGGCCGCTTTCACTTTCGGGAAGAACTCGCATACGGTCCTCCGTGTCGGCGCGGGTATGTTTTACGACCGCCTCCTCACAACAAATCTCGCGTACCTGCTGCAGTTCAATGGCGTGCGGCTAAGCCGCTACATCGCAGAAAATCCTCCGCCCGTGGTCACGGGCCGGCCGAACGTGCCACCGTCATTTGTCACGGTCAGCCCGGCAGCCACGCTTCCCTACCTTGTCCAGTGGAGCGCCGCACTCGAACAGCAGCTTGCCAGGCATCTCAGCATCTCCGCGCAGGCCAACATGAATGCCGGCGTTCATCAGCTCAGAATGCGCGATACCAACGCTCCCGTCGGTCCCGCTTTCGCCGAAACCCCGAATCCGGCGCTTGGGCAGATTCTGTCCAGCGAAAGTGAGGGGCACGCCCATTCTGACGCCCTGGACGTATTCCTGAAGGTCGATGCCGTGCACGGATTTACCCAGCAGCTCCGGTATCGCCTCTCCCACTCCTTTAATGACACCGACGGCTTCGCGTACGTACCTGCAAACAGTTATGCTCCCGAAGCCGATGCGTCGGTGGCAAGCTATGACCAGCGACACAACCTGTCGCTGCTTTCAGCTTGGCCGCTACCCTGGAAGTTTAACTTCGGCACGGTCTTAAGCGCAGGGAGCGGCCTGCCGTTTGACGAACTCGCAGGCTTCGACCTAAACCATGACGGCACCCCGAACGATCGTCCGGCGGGTGTCGCCCGCAACTCGTTACGCGGAGCGGCGCAGGTCACGCTCGATAGCCGCCTGGGCCGTGACTTCCTTCTCGGAGGCAAGAAAGACGCACCCAAACTGGCCCTGAGCTTCAGCGCCTTCAACGTCACCAATCACCCAAACTTCATCACCTATGAAGGGGTTGTTACATCGCCCGCGTTCGGCAGGCCCATCACCGCGGCTGCCCCGCGCCAAATGCAACTCAACGCGGTTCTAAGTTTCTGATGTGGCGTCTCCGTTGTTTGCCTTCACTTAGCTTTCACAAAGTAAGCGTGATGCTTCTTACCAGAGCACAACGCGACCAACCCTTTTCTGTTTGGCTTCCCTTCTCCGCGTGGTAGAGTGGCTGCGAGAAACCAAGCCCTAACGAACACGACTTACAAGGGATTTGCCCGGTGATCGCAGAGCTCCACCAGCAGAACCACCTGTCGAGCGAGCGTCAACACGCTTCGCCTTCCCCCGCGTGGAAACCCGTCCTCACACCCGCTTTCAACACGGAACCGTGTGAAGCGTGGGTGGAAGAGACGCTCTCCCTCATGACGTTGGACGAAAAGCTCGGCCAGATGATCCAGGCCGAGGTGCAACAACTCGAGCCCTCCGACATCCTGGAACATAAAATCGGCTCCGCACTGAACGGCGCTGGTGTTTGGCCTGGGAAAGACCGGTTCAGTTCGCCCCTGGCTTGGGCAGAGATGGTCGATCGCTATTGGAGTGCCTCGGCAGAGAGCTTCAGGGATCGTCCCTTCGCCATCCCGTTTGCCTGGGCCACCGATGCGGTGCACGGACACAACAATCTCTACGGCGCCACCGTGTTTCCACATAACCTCGGTCTGGGGGCCACCCGCGATCCCGGTCTGATCTTCCGCATCGGACAGGTCACCGCAGCCGAACTCGCGGCCAGCGGCATGGATTGGACCTTCGCTCCAACAGTGGCGGTGCCGCTCGATGCGCGCTGGGGACGCTTCTATGAGGGCTATTCGCAGGACCCGGCCATCGTCGCCGCGTATGCGGACGCCATGGTGCGTGGACTGCAAGGGCAACTCGATGGCGCCCCCCGCGCGGACACGGCCGTGCTGAGCAGCATCAAGCACTGGATCGGCGAGGGCGGCACACGCTGGGGGATTGATCGCGGCACCAACTTCTGCTCGGAAGAAGAACTGATCGAGCTTCACTCCCTCGGGTATCGCGCGGCTCTTGAAGCGGGCGCACAGATCGTCATGGTCTCTTTCAGTTCCTGGGAGAACGACAGCAACTACGACTTCGCTCCCCTGACGGGCCCCGCATACAACCACAAACTCCATGGCAGCCGCTATCTCATCACCGACGTCCTAAAGGGCAAGCTCGGCTTTGACGGCGTGGTTCTTACGGATTGGGATGGGCACTGCGAAATATCCAAATGCACCCTGAAAGATAGTCGCTACTGCATCAACGCGGGAGCTGACATGTTGATGGTCGAGGCCCGCGGTGACTGGTTGGCGATCCTTGACCAGACCAGGCGCGACCTCGATCAGGGATACATCCTGCCTGAGCGCATCGACGACGCTGTGCGGCGCATACTACGAGTGAAGTACCGCGCCGGATGGTCTCAGAAAGCTCGTCCCACGCTTCGTCCCGCTGTGACGGAAGCGGCTTCGGTTGTCGGTTCCTCCGCCCATCGCCAGATCGCTCGCGAAGCGGTTCGCAAATCCGTTGTGCTGCTGAAGAACAATGGAGGTCTTCTGCCGCTCCAGGCCCACTCCCGCGTTCTGCTTGCGGGCAGCGCCATGGATAGCTTCTCCAAACAGATGGGCGGCTGGAGTCTCTACTGGCACAGCAACGAACTCAGCCAGGAGGACTTCCCCCAAGCAACAACGCTTGGAGGAGCACTTCGGAGCGCTTTCCTCTCAGGCTCCGCAACGACGCTCGAAGCCGCTACCACCCTGGATCGCGCTGCCTTCGATGTGGCTATCGTGGCCATTGGTGAGGATGCCTATTCCGAGATGCTGGGCGACATCCGGCCCTGGGGCACGCTCGAGTATGCTGCCCTGAAGCCGGGCTATGCGGAAGACCTTGCGCTGTTGCGACGGTTGCACGAGGCCGGGATCCCAGTCGTTACGGTGTACTTCGGCGGACGCCCGCTTTACCTCAATGAGGAGATCAATCTCTCGCAGGCCTTCACCGTCGCGTGGCTCCCCGGGATGGCAGGCGAGGGGATCGCCGACCTGCTCGTCCGCGATCAGGGAGGCGCAGTTCGCCACGACTTCCAGGGAAGGCTTCCATGTGCCTGGCCTGCCACACCGTACGGCTTCCGCTTGACGCAGGCTCTCGACGCGGAAGCGCACGGCTCGCATCCGGAGTACGCCGGTGACGGAGAGATCCTCTTCCCGCTTGGCTATGGCCTCTCTGCCGGCAGAGGAGAAGCGGCGGGGGACACGCCCCAGTATCCGCTGTACAAGCACCCCGCGCGGCCCATGCCCAAACTGCCTGCTCAGGACTTTGTGCTTCTGGGGCCTGAGGCAGATCGGCGTCTGCAACTGCGCATCGCCGGCAACGGCTTTTGGGTAGGTGCCGATGTTGCCCCCCATGCACCTACCGACGCCCTGCTTGGTCGTGTCGATCCCATAGACCTCCTCGGGCATCATGACGCGTTCCACGTGTACTTCAACGGACGTATCGCGTCCCTCTACCTGCAGTTCCCGCAATGGGATATCGAAGACATGCGCGGCTATGTCGCCGCAGGCGCGGATCTTGTGTTCGCCCTGAGGGTCCACGAGCGGGGCCCGGGACCGGTGCGCTTTTCGGCCCATAACTGCTTCCCCAGCCTGGGCGTCTATGACGCGACAAGCCTCTACCAGAACGCACCCCTAGGAGAGTGGACCCGCATCCGTGTGCCGCTCGCGGACTTAGCCGCTGCCGGGTCCGACTTCAGTAAGATCAACGTTCCCTTTATGCTGCACACCCAGGCGAGACTGCGCTTCGATATCGGCGATCTCCGCTGGGAACTTCCCGCCCGTCGAGCTTGACTGCCGTGCCGCAAGGCAAGGCAGACCCCTGGGAGTCCACGCATGAAATGTTCAGTCGTTGTGCCCACGTATAACCGTGCGAGCCTTCTCTCCCTCACATTGCTTTCCCTGGTTGCTCAGGATCTGCCTGTGTCTGAGTTCGAGGTTCTCGTCGTCGACGATGGCTCCTCCGACAACACCAGGGAAATCGTCGAGAGCTTCGCGGACCGGCTCAACATCCGCTACTTCCATACCCCTGACGAGGGCTACCGGGTGGCCAGGGCACGCAACATCGGCATCCGTGCGGCGCTTGGATCTATCTGCGTTCTCGTAGATTCTGGGATTCTCCTCGCTTCGTACTGCCTGCGCGCGCACTGCACCGCGCATGAAAGCTCAGCGGAGCCACTTGCCGTCTGCGGGTATGTTCGCGGATTCAACGAGGACAACGAAGACGCGGAAGACATTCGCCAGCATATCGATCCCCGGCAGGTAGACCGTACCCTGGCGCGTCTGCAGCAAGAGGGTCTGTACCCAGACCTGCGCGAGGAGTTTTACGCCAAGTACGGCGACGACTTCCATCAGTTACCCGCGCCTTGGCTGGTGTTCTGGACCTGCAACGTGTCGGCAAAGACAGAGGTGTTCCGGAGAGCCGGGCTCTTTGACGAACAATTCACTACCTGGGGAGGCGAGGACGTCGAACTTGCCTACCGCATGCATCGCCAGGGCTGCCGTTTCGTCGTCGCCCGCGATGCCGCGTCGATTCACTATCCCCATGAGAAGAGCTACGAACGCAACATGCGGGATGCTCGATCCAGTTACCTCTATTTCGCGGCCAAGCACGCTACTCCCATCACATCGCTCGTCGTCGACAACCATTTCTGGGTCATCAATGACATCATCCGTGAGAAGAACCTGCCGCGTTGTGAAGACTTCTTGCGTTCTCAGCAACCGCTAGCCGCAAGGGGGGCCGAGCCTCCTGAAGCCAGGGAACCCAACGCGCCCCGGCGGACCATCTTTGTGTTCGCTCCTCATCCAGATGACGAAACGATCGCCGCAGGGGGAGCGATCTGCCGGCACCGTGAAGACGGCGACGAGGTGTTCATTGTCTTTTCTACAGACGGCTCTGAATCCCACACTGCAGTCCTCGGAATACACACTGACCCCTGCCCCGAGGAGCTTGCCGCGGTTCGCCAGTCCGAAGCGGTTGCCGCCTCAGAAACGCTTGGGGTGCCTGCTGACCACGTTGTCTTACTCCATTTCGCCGACACCCAGCTCGCCTTGCAGTATGAAGCTCTTACTGATGCCGTAAGAGCCCTTCTGCTGGCTCACCAAAATGTAGACGCCATTTATCTGCCCGACCCAGATCGCGAGCTCAATGCGGACCATCGCATTACAGGCTTAGCTGTCCTGGCTGCCGTTCGCGAGCTTCAACTAACACCCCGCCTGCTGAAATACGTCGTGTGGGACAAGGATGTGGAGCGTGAGTTTCAATTTCAGAACCGCCTGGACGCTCCCGTTCGCATTGACGATCACGAGCTCACGGAAGTCGTCGACATCACCCGCTTCCATGGCACCAAGCTGAACGCCATGGCAAAGCACAGAACACAGGTGGAGTTTTTCTGCAAAGCGCAAACGCGGCCTGTTGTCCCCGTCTGGCTTATGGAGAAGCTCTCGCGACAGACCTTTGAGCAGTTCCGTATTCACCCTCTCACCTAGAAATTCAGGAGAAGCC
>Ga0070737_10005652_pt1 | contig 11845 bp, 5 predicted proteins | sample Coa_R1_10_FD_66438 | JGI IMG/M metagenome (GOLD analysis project Ga0070737, IMG submission 66438) | Surface soil microbial communities from Centralia Pennsylvania, which are recovering from an underground coalmine fire - Coalmine... | ecosystem: Environmental > Terrestrial > Soil > Unclassified ... | reverse complement strand
CTGACCCCGCCCCATTCGATGGGCTGTTTCACACCCTGAATGCTGAAGAGCACTTTGTGGCGTCCCCTGTCCTCAAAGACTGTGGCCCCGTTCTCCACCGCCGCGACGATGCACTTCTCCGAGTAAGGCGGAAGCATCCTCTCATGGTCCATGCTGATCGAGACGGCCCGCGGCTGATCCTCCTGGTTCGTGGCGGTGATGCGCTGGAGAAGAACCATGGGGAGGTCTCCCTGAATTTGCGAGGGAGGGCCATGGAGCGGATAAGCAAACTGTTCGACATCGTAGCGCACTCCCCGCTTTTCAAAAGTCGTTGTGATGACCGGAAGCCCATTCGCCAGGCTCTGGTTTTTCCAAAGCTGCCGCAGCCCTTCGCCGATGCTGCCGAAGCTGTACCAGAAGCGGAAGTGATCAGGATTGCCGTAATCATTCCAGACTCCGGCGCGGCGATCAATGCCAAATTTTGGAATCGCGCTGTCCCAGGAGAGGCAGACGATATGGCCTGGCTGGGGGAGGCGCGGATGTTCGTAGTCGGGATTCCCCGTGTCCGCCCAGCGTGCGGCGAATTCTTGGTAGGTCGCTTCCGGTTCGGATGCCACCTGCTGAAGAATCCGCCGCCCTTGCCACGGGCGCAGACGAGTCTGATTATCCTTGAAAGCCATCGGATGGGGTGATGCGGTTAAGTAGACGTCCAGGGAAGGCACCCAGAGCGCCGGATGCGCAAGGAGTTGTTTGACGGCCACGGTGAAGCCCTTTGTTCCCTCGGCATTCATCTGAAGGGTGAAGCGAGGCGGGTTGATCCAGAAGGCAGCGTCTTCCGAGAGCCGGCGAGCCGTATCCGCAGCGCTCTGGTCAATCAGATAGGCCCACAGCCTCTCGATATTTTGACGGCGCTCAGGCGGTGCCGGCGGGTAGGCGATGATAAAATCGACGCCGTCGATATCACCTCCACCAGCTTCGGTTTGCCACGCGCCGTCCTTCAACCCTTCGCCCGCCTCGAGCCAGACGCCACGGGCTTTTAACAGCATCACGCCGCTTGTGGGCAGCAGTTTTACATAAAAGCGGGTATGCGGCGGCGAACTGTAGCCCCAAGAAAGGTGAACTGGCAACTCGGCTGCCGGTGCTTGCTGAGCGGCGGCGAGGGCGGCCTTGGCATGAATCGTACACGTGGCAGCCAGCGCAAGGGTTGCGCCGCCCGTGAGCAGCGGAAACTTTAGAAAAATTTTGCGGGCCTTATGCCATTCACCCCAGAGAAGGCCGCAGAGTCTCTGAACTGCGAAACTCTGATGCGCTACTTCGTGACCAGCATTTTGTTGATTCTGTCTTTGTTTCCCCATACCGACTCAGTGTGAGCAAGGATCTCCTGCGGGGTGAACCAGAACCGCTTCAATTGACGCTTGCTATGCAGCTTGGCTAAGTCATTGTAGTGAGGGGAGCGCGGATCTTCCGATTCCCCGTAGGGCAACAGGCTCCAGATTTCCTTGGGTTCGCTCTCCACCACCACCATGATGTGTCCCCATCCGTCGTTGTCATAGATCTGGCCGTTATCCTGCTCAACGCCGGCATCCGGGTGCAGCACATCGAACAAGCCGGTGCCATCCATCGGAAATTTCTCCCCCCGAATCACCACGTTGACCTCGCCCCAAGGCACCTCGACCTTGCCAAAGTGCGATTCGATCCGGTCGATGGCGCGCGTAAGCGCTGCCAGCGCCATTTCTTGCTCCTCGCTCGAGTCGATGTCAATTTCGTAGCGGGAATACTTTAGGAAGCGCTCGAATCGCTCGGCGGAAAAAAGCTCCTGGTAAGCGCGGCCCCAGAAATACATATACGTCTGGGCGATGGAGTCTTGGCTTGAGCGCCGGTCCCAGGCGTTGAGCGATTCAACCGCCCGGCCCAGGCGCGGATCCGCGCCCCGGCTTCCTTTTGTCGCGGCATAAGCGTTGTCGATCAGGGGGACGATCACATCTGCCGGCACCACATAAGTGTCGAACGCCATCGTCTTAATTTCATCGAGGGTGAATTTCTTATCCTGTCCCAAGACTTTGAGCAGCCGCTCGCCGCGCGGGTTGAGGTCCTTTTTGCCGCCGAAGGGCTCCGACTTGTCCATCTGAAAGTAGGGTGCGGGAGCGAGCGGATTAATCCCGGAGTGAATGGTGGAAAGCCAAGGAGGATTATTGCAGTTCTGGATAAAGCCGGAAGGCGGATTCAACAGTTGTGGCAAAGACTCCAGGGGGAAGTAAGGTCCCCACTCCGTTTTCTTCGTCCAGCCGGGTACGGGCCTGCGCCAGTCGTAGCCAGGCGCGCGCTGGGCGACATCCGCATTGTCCACCCAATAGAGAGTCTCCTTATCGGTATAGAGAAAGTTCCAGCGCGGGATGAGATGCGACGCGAAGACGGCTTTGAACTCGTCCAGGTTGCGTGCCTTCATGAGCCGGTACATGCCGGTGGAGTAATTTACGCCATCGAAATTCGGCAGCTTCACCGCGTAGGCGCGATGCCTTTCTGGGTCGTACTTTACGATGGGACCATGATGGGTGTAATAACAGGGCAGACTGACGGATTGCATGCCCCGCGGCCCCTTGATCCTGAAGGTCTCAACCTCAACCTTGATGTTTCGCCATTCACCTTCATAACGGTATTGAAGCGGATTGCGCGGGTTGATTTTTTCCTCGTAAACATCGGCGATATTGGGGAAGTTCCACGTAGCCGACCAAGTGATTTTGTCGTTAAAGCCATCCAGAAAGAACGGGCTGCCGAACCAACTGATGCCGGCCGCGTTGAGCTTGCCGGGCGTCATTAAGTGCGCTTCGTAGTTCTGGAAGCGGTTGGCCCACGGCATATGGGTCTCTTCGAAATGGATTACCTGGCCGCTGGCGGATTTCTCTCGTGAAATCGCAAATTGATCGGAGCCGAAGTTGGGAAACTCCCGGGGGAGATCGGTGAGTTTAATGAGGGCTTCATTGATGCTGTAGAAGCGGAAATAATTGCTGCGCTCTTCCGCTTCAATGTCCTCAGCCGTGATCGGTTCAATCCAAGCCGGAATGCGGGCGCGGTGCTCAGCGATATAGGCATTGATGCCCCGGGCGAAGGCGTCGAGAATGGGATAGGTTTGCCGGTCAATCTGGTCCTTGTTTTCAACGACGGTTTTCTTGGTACGCAGCAGGCGCTGGAGATAATCTCCGTCCCAGCGATACTCATAGGGGATAAAGTGCAGATAACCTCGTCCCAAATAGTTGAATCCCAACACTTCCGCGAGCCGGCCCTGCGCGTCCATGTACTGAAGCATCATTTTTTCGAGGTGGTCCTGCGCTTGAGCGTAACCGTAGCCAAAAAATGTGGCCTCTTCGGTCTCGCCGATGATATGCGGAACGCCAAAATTGTCGCGGTAGATCGTCACCTGGCTAGCGAGGTCTTTGCTGAGCTCATCTGCCGGAAGGGTTTGAAGGCCCTCCGCGATGGGCGCCCACAACGTGCTGGCTAGCGCCGCCTCCAGAAATTTTCTGCGCTGCATCTTCGCTTCCTTTGCCGTCGCTCATGTCGCTGTGACGCCCCTAAGCATGAAAATCGTTGCGCCGCCGTCCCCGGCGGCGATTCCGGCAAAGCCTGCTTTGAGCCAAGCGAAAGGGACGCGCCGCCACGGCTTTTTCCTTGCTCGGACTCAAAACTCGAATTTCAATGCCAGTTGCCCGATGCGAGGGGGGTAGGCCCCAGTCACCAGCCCGAACGTCCCGGTGTTGATGTCGCCATTCGGGGTCATGAATTGGGCGTGATTGAAGATATTGAACCACTCAGCCCGAAATTCCAACGTCTTGGACTCCGTGAGATGAAAATCCTTGAGCAATGCCATATCGAAATCGTTCAGGCCGGGGCCGTGGAAGAAGCGGCGGTTGGCATTCCCGAACTGCCCAAGTTGCTCCGGAGTGAACAGTGACGTGTTGAAGTAGGGAAGTCCCGTGCGGGGATTCGCAAAGTGAAGGTTGCCCGAAATGTGATTGGGCACATCCACATCGCCACCGATCCCGGAAGTGCCAGTTCCCAACAGGGAATTATCATCCTGCTCGCTCAGCGTCACTGGAAATCCGGTGGCAAAACGGGTGACGCCAGAGATTCGCCATCCGCTGGCCACCCGATTATGCCCGAACAACTTGTCAAAAGGAAGGGTGTAGGCATAGCTGAGAGCGAAATTGTGCGTCGTATCGAAGGCGGAAAGCGCCTTGGTGAGCTTGTAGTTAAAAGGGTAAACCTGATCGCCCAGCCCGGAAGCATTATCCATCGCCTTGCTGTAGGTGTAGCTGGCGAGGAATTCCGAGCGCCCGGAAGTATAGTGCACGGTCGCCTCAAGGGCATTGAAGTTGGAATTTCCCATGGTGTCATACCAAGCATTACTCGCGAAGAGGGGGCCGAAGGGCGCTCGCGTGCCATTAATAACCCCCCCGGTTATCGGGTAGTAGACTCCATTCTCGCCGGAAGGTCCGCAGGTAGGCGTACCTGGCAGGACTTCGCTCGGCTGGCTGACGCTAAGACATAAGGCGGGATTGCCGGGATTCGACTCAAGACCGGTGAGCAACCGGTGCCCTTGCGCCCCCGCATACGTCAGCGTGACCAGGGTATTTGAGCCGAACTGCCGCTGCAGTGAGAGTGAGTAATCCTCCGTATAAGGAAGCTTATCGCCTCCGTAGACGACCGGGTTGCTCGCAATGGGCTCAAACTGTGCCCAGTTGACATTGTTGTCGGGATGCGAAGGCGACGGCGGAGGTGGAAACACGACGGGGAAGCGCTGGCCTTCGCTATTCCCCGTGGCGCGATCAACATAAGGGGTCGCGAAAAGGGGAGGCACGGGGCTGACGTAGTACAGGCCAAAGGGATAATCCGTTTCAATCTGAAGGCTCAGGTCTTCCACTTCGGTGTAGAACACGCCAAAACCCGCCCGGATGCTGCTTCTGCCGGGTCCGCCTGTGATGGCTCGAAGGAGCCCGCCGCTTGCGGAGGGCGAGTACGCAAGGCCAATCCGGGGACCGAAGTTGTGGTAGCCAGTAGGGGCCACGGTGCTCGGGACGCCGGGATCGCCGGGAAAGACAAGGCCTTTGGGCGCACCGGGAAAGTCGACCGATTGCTCGCCCGGAATCATGGCGTCAACTTCATTCCTCGGGCTGTACCAAAACTGGCTGACATCCCATCGCAAGCCGTAGTTAAGGGTGAGGTTCCGGGTGGCGCGCCAGCTATCCTGGCCGTACAAACCTAGATAGTGGGAGCGGTTGGGAAACCCGTTGGGGGCTCCTTGAGCAAAGAACACCGGGGCACCAATCAGGAAGTCGGCGAAATCATACCCTGTCTCGTTGCCGTTAAAGGCGAAGTTGCCATCGCTGGTCAGGTCGGGCCAGAGAAGGCCCGCCTGGTCATAGTGAGTATCTGCGCCAAATTTCAACGTGTGCGTGCCAATGATCTTGCTGAAATTATCTTGCAGTTGATAAATGTTATCGATCTGCCGGGTCGTATTTGCGCTGACGCCGAAAGAGAACTCATTGAGGCTGATCGGCGGCACGCCTTCGTACTGGGGGGCGATGGCGCCGATGCCCAAGGTGTTGAACCCCTCGACAAAGCCTAGTGAACTGAATGTCGGGCCAAGCCCCTGTCCGGCTATGGGCTTGTCTTGATAGATCGCGTTGCGCATAAAACTCATGCGAAACTCGTTCAGCGTGGAAGGGCCAAAGGACTTCGTATCGCCCAGGTCGACCAGTTGAGCGCGCCCCGCGTTCTGGTCTGCAAATCCGGGCAGGCTGGAGGTGGCATACGGGCTGACCAGCGTGAAGTCGTCGAGCATATAATAGCCGGAGAGCATTCCCCACCGCGTATTTTCGTCATACCGGGTGCCGCCTTTATCATCTCGCAGTGTCTCGCTGTAGGCTGAGGTAGTGAAAAACGGACCCGCATTCGGCAAGGGAATATATTGCAGGAGATGTCGCGTCGGAGCCGCGAAGGCGGATTGCGGGACGACCGCGCCGGGGAAGACGCATTGTGCAGTGCTGGTGCATCCGGAGACATAATACGGCTCATTGGCCCTCACGGGATAGCCCAGCTCCTGGGAAAGCGTATTGGCCCAAAAAGAGCCGCCGACCACTCCGGTTAATTGTGAGGCGACGCTGCTCAAGTCACCCGAGCGCTCGGCTGCCGAAGGCACCAGGATGTCACCCGTATCCTGGCCGACAATGTTGCGAGTTCCCTGGTAATCTACAAAGAAAAACGCCTTGTTACGCCGGATGGGGCCGCCCAGTGTGCCGCCGAACTGGTTCTGTTTGAACGACCCGCGGGTCGGCGAGAAGAAATTGCGGGAATCGAGTGCGTCATTCCGGAGGAATTCGAAAGCGTCGCCGTGGAATTGGTTGGTTCCGGACTTGGTGACGACCATGATCTGACCACCGCTGTAATTTCCATATTCGGCGTTGAAGTTACTCGTCAAGATGCGAAACTCCGCAATCGAGTCAAGGTTTGGAATGATGCTGGTCTGCTGGTAAATGGATTCGTTCACATCGGCGCCATTCACCGTGAACCCATTCGCCGTTTCGCGCTGCCCGTTAATGGAAAGCCCGCCCGCGTCCAGGTTGCCGGAAACTGGCGCGGCGGAATTGGTATAGGTAATGTACTCGCCCGATGGTAGCGGGGCGACGCCAGGCTGAAGCGCGAGCAGGTCGGTATAGCTGCGGCCGTTTAACGGAAGAGTGGTCATCTTCGTTCCTGTGATGACCTGGCCAAGCTGGGTGCTCGTGGTTGCAACGTGTACAGCCGTGCTTGAGACGGTTACAGACTGCGAAACCTCGCCCACTTCCAGGGTGGCGTCCACCCGCAGTGCTGTGTTGACGTCAAGCACCAAGCCCGTCTGTTTGTACTGTCGGAAGCCTGCTTTTTGGATCATAATTTCGTACTCACCGATCGGCAGTTCCGGGAACGAATAAAAGCCGCGCGAGTCGGTGGTGACAGTTTGCCGGACACCCGTTCGCATATTCACCACCAGCACTGTGGCCCCTGGCATCACCGCCCCGCTTGGGTCCCTCACGGTGCCCGAGATGCTTCCAGTGATGCTTGCCTGGCTGATGGGGGTGAAAATGATTGCGCACGCGAGTGCCGCCACCGCAAACCGCCACGGAGCCTTCCAGCGGTAAAAAAGGCTCCACGGGTCAAGACGCCTTTCCCTCATGGTTACCTCCCTTGCTCCTACCAAAGGCCCGCCCCCATTGCAGAAGGGCTGGCCTTGGAGACATCGTTTATTCCCAGTCTATTGAGCTACCCTGCATCGTCAAGGAATCTTGGACAGTTGGACAGCATATTGGACAATTTTTAGGCTTTCTCATCAGCGCCGATAGCCCAATTCTCGGGAGATTTTGCCCGCTGTGTCTTGAACCATCCGGGCGAGGCCTTCCACCTCGCCAGCGGGAATCTGGACGGTGGTCCCGGCGACGCTCAGGGCAGCAGCCACCCGGCCGTGGTGATCGAAGATGGGGGCCCCGACACAGCGCACGCCCACTTCCTCTTCTTCGTCGTCCACGGCGTAGCCCAGCAGGCGCACCCGATTTAGCTCTTCCCGCAACTTCGCCATCGAGCTGATGGTATTTTGGTTGTGCTTGATCAGTCGCCGGGGCTGGATGGTGCGCTTGAATTCCTCTTCCGGAAGGAAAGCGATGAGCGCTTTGCCAAGAGCGGTGCAATTGACGTGCATCCGCTGTCCCACCCAGGTGTTCAGCTTCACGAGTCCAGGGGATTCGATGCGCTCGATGAGGACTGCCTCGCCGCCTTCGAGGACGCCCATATGCACGGTAAGGCCTGTTTTGGCCGCGAGCGAGAGGAGGAAGGGAATAGCTTGCTGGCGCAGTTGAAGGCCATCGAGGGCCATGCGAGCCAGCCCCACCAACTTAAGCCCCACGGAATACCTCCGCGACTGCGGGTTTTTCAGCAGGTAGCCGTGACGCTCGAGGGTGGTGAGAATCAAGTGGATCGAGCTCTTCGGCACGCCCAAGCGGCGTGCCATCTCAGAAATCGAAAAACCGTGCTTGGACTCGGAAAGGATTTCGAGCGCCGCCAGGGCGCGTTCGAGTGCGGGAACCTTTATTGCCTCAGGGGTCGGCATGTTCCATCTTCTCCTGCACGCAGGGTAAATCCGGGTTCCTCACTGGTCCTACACGCCACGGGGGAAGCAGGGATTAACCCTGGGCCGTTCCAGTCAACACGACGAAAAGACTGGGGCACAATTCAGATCAACCTATTGGACGATCATCCAATTCCTCTTGATCCGGCGCGCGCGCCGCCTATGATGTGTCTTACGGCCAGCCCGCACGGCAGGCCATAAATGGGTGACAAGTAAATTCTCCGACGGAGGCTGCGGTATGAGACGCAACCCACTGTACTTTTTGATGAGCATTGCCTTGCTCTTTTGCGCCATTTCTTCCAATTTGTCGGGGCAGACGGCGCAGATCACCGGCTTGGTGACCGATTCGAGCGGTGCGAGTGTTCCGCAGGCTACGGTCACGGCTAAAAATCTGGCTACGGGTATCGAAAACCATACAATGACGAACGCGGCCGGCAATTTCACGATACCGCAACTCAATCCGGGAAGCTACTCGGTGAGCGTCGCAAAGACCGGGTTCAACACGATTGTTCGCTCGCCCATTCGCCTTGATATCGCCCAGATTGCCCGGGTGGATTTCACCTTGACGGTCGGCCACGTCACCCAGAACGTGACGGTGAGCGCTTCGACGCCGTTGCTGCAAACCCAGAACGCAGCCATTGGTCAGGTGATTGGCTCTACCGAGGTTGTGGACCTTCCGCTGAATGGACGAAACTTTCTGCAGTTGGCCACGCTTACGCCAGGAGCCCTTGCCAGTGGAGGCGGTTTCTTTTTAGCGAACAACACGCTCAGGATTAACGGAATGCGCGCGTCGAACACCATCTACTCGATCGATGGTATCAATTCCACGGACCAGACCTTCAGCGGCGTCACCCTGCTGCCGCCGCCCGATGCCATTCAAGAATTTAAGGTGCAGACCAACACGCTCGACGCCAAGTATGGGCTGGGTGGAGCGGTGGTGAACGTCGAGCTGAAGTCGGGCACCAACCAAGTGCATGGTGATGCCTACGAGTTTCTCCGGAACGATGCTCTCGACGCACGCAACTTCTTTGCCCTCTCAAGACCTCCGCTTCGGCAAAATCAATTTGGCTTCACCCTGGGCGGTCCCATCAAAAGGAATCGAGCCTTCTTTTTTGGCGACTACCAGGGCACGCGCATCAACCGCGGTGAGACGTTTAATTCCGTGGTGCCCACTTCTGCAATGCGCCAGGGCGATTTTTCGGGGATGAAGCCCCTCATGAACCCGTTCTCCGGACAGCCTTTTTCGAACAACCAGATACCTTCGGACATGTTCTCGCCCCAAACGACGTTCTTTCTGAAATTTATTCCTTTGCCTAATACTCCAGAAGGAACTTACGTCCAAAGTCCTACCGATAGCAATAGCACCAATCAATTTGACGTCAGGACGGATTACCAGTTGCGGTCGGTCGATTCGCTCAAAGCCAGCTATTCGTTCCAGAGAGAGTCCGACGTCGCGCCCGGTGCTTTCCCACAAAACGGCGGCCTCACGACGGAAGTCCGTAGCCAGCGCGCCGGCTTGGGGTGGGAGCACAGTTTTGGTCCGGCCACGGTGAACCAATTCACCTTTGGGTATAATCGGATCGTCTATCCCGGCACCGAACAGGGCAATGGGACCAACTATACGGTGGAAGCGGGCATTGGCGGTTTCGATCAGACCAGCGCAGAGTTCCCTGGCTTTCCGGGGCTGAACATCGCCGGCTTTACTGGGATCAACGGTAACCCCTTTCGACCTATCCGGATTCGGGAAAACCAATGGGTGCTGGGCGACAACTTGACGACCGTCCGGGGAAACCACACGATTGAAGCCGGGTTTGATGCCCGATGGTTTGCATTGGACAGTTTCAACGCCGCTTTCAGCCGGGGAAATTTCTCTTTCACGGGCACCTATACGGGCAATAGTTTTGCGGATTTCCTCCTCGGGCTTCCGCTTAGTGGTTCCCGCGACTTCCCTCGGAATTTGTTCGGAAATTTCTCACGCGACCAGGCGTTGTACGTGCAAGACAACTGGAAAGCCACCCCACGCCTAAGCCTGAATCTGGGCTTGCGGTATCCTTTGCTCCACCCGATCACGGCGCTGCATAATCAGATGGCTTCCGTAAACCCCGGAGCCAATCAGATTGTCGTGGCCAGCACGCCTTCCGGCGCGATTAACACCAATGCCCAGCAGGTGACGGCGATTCTGCTTCCCCTTTTCTCTAATCAGATCGTGCCCTCGTCCAAGGTAGGGCTTCCGCCGAGCTTGAGATACATGAACTACGATTACTTCGACCCGCGCCTGGGACTTGCCTGGGACGCCGGCCGCGGTTTTGTGTGGCGCCTGGGCTATGCTTTGGTGCACTCGGAGGAAGAAGGGAACCGCGATGTTAGTGAGGGCATCGTGAATCCGCCGTTTATTGCAGATGCGCTGGCGCAGTTCAACACCACGCCCGTTCCAGCCTTCACCATCGCCAATCTTTTCCCGCCCATCACGAGCCAACAATATACGTTGGGCCCACTCAATTACTTCCAGGTTGATCCCAATCGCCCCTTCCCCTACTTCCAGCAATGGAATGTGACGTTGCAGAAGGTGCTTGCGAAGGTTGTTTCTGTCGAGGCCGGTTACGTGGGCAGCAAAGGCACTGACCTTCCGTTCTCCTATCTTTTGAACGTGCCGAGCCCCGGACCTGGTGCCATTCAGGCGCGGCGGCCTTATCCCGCCTGGGGCCCTGGAACATACATCATCAATGCAGATAACAACGTCTACCACGCCTTGCAAACCAAGGCCGAGCTTCGGGGGTGGAAGGGACTAAATCTTCTCGCCACTTACACCTGGTCAAAGGGTCTCGACTACCAGCCGCAGGGAACCAGCGAGGTCGAATACTCCGACGTGCAGAACCCCGCATGCCAGTTCGTTTGCGAGCGTGGTCTCGATACGCTGAATCTTACGAATCGGTTCACATTAGGGGCGGTCTACAGCCTGCCATTTTTGAAGAACCGGACGGACATTGTGGGGCAGGCACTGGGTGGGTGGAGGATAACGAACATCGTCACGGCCCAATCCGGCTTTCCATTCACCCCGACAATCGGCACCGACCCTGCCAATACCGGAACCAGTATGAGACCCAACCGAATCGGAAACGGGGCCTTGCCGAACCCCACCATCCAGGATTGGTTCAATGTGGCTGCCTTTGCGGTGCCTGCGCCGTTTACGTTTGGGAATTCAGGCGTCAACATCCTGAACGGTCCGGGGCTTACGGATTGGGACTTTGGTCTTTTTAAGGACTTCAGCCTTGGAAGGCTGCGTGAGGGAACGCGCCTGGAGTTTCGTGCCGAGTTCTTCAACTTCACGAACACCCCCTCCTTCTCGAACCCGGTGACCAACATTCAGTCGTCGGCAGCCGGAAGGGTCTTGAGCACCAGTGATAATCCGCGTGAGATCCAGTTCGCGCTGAAACTGTACTTCTAAACGATGAGAACTACAATCAGGTATACGGTCCTCCTGGCGTTTCTGGGACTCGGCTTCACTTCCGGGCTGGCCTCCGAAGGCTCGTCCCAGGTGAACCTTCGCGTTAACACTTCTCAACCCGTTGGAGCAATCGACCTTACCCGCTATGCTCTGGGACAGGGAGGCTTGAGTGACCGGCCGATGTTCAGCGATCGCGTCGGCCAGATCGCACAGCTTCATCCGCAAACCATCCGTCTGTTTGTGCAGTCTTACTTTGATCTGTATCC
>Ga0070737_10005649_pt1 | contig 11846 bp, 7 predicted proteins | sample Coa_R1_10_FD_66438 | JGI IMG/M metagenome (GOLD analysis project Ga0070737, IMG submission 66438) | Surface soil microbial communities from Centralia Pennsylvania, which are recovering from an underground coalmine fire - Coalmine... | ecosystem: Environmental > Terrestrial > Soil > Unclassified ... | reverse complement strand
GGAAGCGGCCTTCGAAGGCGCCGTCGTCGCTGGTCCAGTGGCGGAGGTAGCGGGTGCGGTGGATGCGTTCCCGGTCAGCCAACCCGGCTTCGCCCCGGGCCGCCTGGCGGATGGCCCGGGCCTCGTCGCGCAAGGCCTGCAAACTCTGGCGGTCGGCGGTATCGAGCAGGGTCTGCTCGCTGTCGGGATCGACCGCGGCGGCGGAGGCGACCGCCGCGGTCTGCTGGGCCGACAGCCGGCCCGCCCGCATGGCGGCCCCCGTCGCGTCCAGGCCGTCGACGCGGCCGGCGGTGCTCAGGACTCCGGCTGATTCGGTGAGGGTGGTGCCGGTCTCGGCGGCCAGCCAGGCCTCGGGGCTGCGGTCACCGGAGCGGCGCCAGGCGCCGCTGCGTTGGACCCGGCCGGCGGCCAAGGTCTTGCCGGCCGCGCCCAGTCGTTCGATGGTGGTGAACCGGCGGACCAGTTCGGCCGCGTCCACCCCGGGGTAGCGGTCGGGCTCGAAGCCGGCCAGGAACCCTTTGATCAGCTCGATTGCGTCCAGCAACACCTGGCCGTCCACGACGCCACCAACCCCAACGAGACACTGCAGAGGGTGGCAGCCGTCACGCCAGCTGCGAACGTGTGTTCGACTCTAACCTACCCCAACCGGCCCGTCAACCACCCGAGCCTCATTTCCCCGCCCTCTCCGGTCACCGATTGAGGAAGTCGGCCATGAGGTCTTGGACGCGCACCAGATTTGTGGTCACCGTCCGTGGCGGGAGGAGCTCAAGGTTGGCTCCCAGCTGTTCGGCCCAGGTGCGGGCCACTCGGACTGGATGCCCCTGGTCGCCGCGGTGGCCAACCACGAGGATTTCGGCGCTCAGATCACCGCTTCCCGCACCTGGAGATGATTGGAGCCAGGTCGAGTAGGCGCCGGCGGCAGTGCCACCGGGCGGAATCACGAGGACGAGCCGCTGCAAAAGGGACGGATCCTCAGCGAGGGCCCCGACGATGGCGCGGGCTCCTCGTGAAAATCCGATGGCCTGCTTGATGTGGTGCTCTTTGGCGAGAGCACGAACTTCGGCCGCATCACGCTCTACCCGCTCCGCATACCGCATGCGGTGGTCGAGGTGGTCGCCTTCACCGCCGGGAGCGAACAACGTCAAGGGTCGACCTTGGCCCCGTCGGAGAAGAGCCACTGGCCGACCTGAGTGCCTCGCCGGCTAGGACTCGTCGGCCGCCTGGGTGAAGGGGTGACGGTGGCTGGCGTCGGTGTCGACCGGCTGCTCCCGGGCCGCTTCGCGACGGTTGACCAGCATCGCCGCCCCAGCCACGATGGCCAGGAACAGGATCGACGCGATGGTGATGAGGATGAACGGCCACGGGTTGTTGGGCGGGTGGGTGCCCATGGCGTCGAGGGCAAGGAGGAAGTGACCAGAAACCACGGTCACTTTCTACCCGCTCCGACCTGCCGCGCGCCCGTCCGGGGGGTCAATTGAGGCGGGCCCGGGCGGCCACCGCCCTGGCCCGTAGCCGGATGGCCGTCTCGCCGGTCACCTCCGGCCGGGCGGCGACCTGCTCGAGCAGGGCCGCGGCCCGGTCGTAGCGGCCGATCTCGGCCAGGGTCCCGGCCGCCTCGACCAGCACCGCCAGCGGCTGGCCGGGCACGAGCAGGCGGAGCTCGGTGACCCAGACCAGGGCCCAGGTGTCACGCCGGCGCCGGAAGCTGCGGTCCAGGTTGGCCAGCATCCGGGCGAGGGTGGCCCGGGGACCGGCGGCCGGCCATGACGCCGGCGACATCTCCGGGTCGGCCCCGACCACCGGGCCGAGCAGCTCCCGGCAGGCCGGGCCGTCGAGGCGGCGTCCACCGTTGAAGGCGTCGATCAGCGTGTCCGGGTGCCGGCGGTCGCGCACGACGTAGTGGCCGGGCAGGCCCACCCCCTCCAGGTCAGCCCCGCAGCGGCGCCCGACCTCGACCATCAGCACCGACAGGGCGATGGGCAGTCCCCGCCGGCGGTCGAGCACCCGGTTGAGGTAGGAGTTGTCGGGGTTGTCGTAGTCCCGACGGTCACCGGCCAGGCCGAGGCGTCCGAAGAGCAGGGCGGCCACGTCGTCGGCGTCTGCCCTGCCCACCCCCGAGCCGCCAGCCTCGTCGGCCAGGCGGTCGAGGCGGGTCAGCTGGGCATCGACGTCGAGCCCGGGCTGGGCGTGGGCCGCGATCAGCAGGGCGGCCTCGTCGAGGGGCAGGTCGGCCTCGGGCCGCGCCAGCAGCTCCCGCCAGCGGGCGGTCGGGTCGGGGCGCACGCCGCCGTTGTACCCCACTGTTCGTCACAGGGTTGGGCCAGGATGGGAGAGATGCTGCAGCGACCCCCGGCGGGGACGATCCCCGACGCCCCAGGCTCCTACCAGTTCCGCGACCGCGACGGCCGGGTGATCTACGTCGGCAAGGCCGCGTCGCTGCGCAGCCGCCTGTCCAACTACTTCGTCAACCCGGCCCACCTGCCGCCCCGGACGGCCCAGATGGTGGCGTCGGCGGAGTCAGTCGAGTGGATCCAGGTCCGCAACGACGTGGAAGCCCTCATGCTCGAGTACAGCCTGATCAAGCAGTACAAGCCGAGGTTCAACGTCAGGTTGAGGGACGACAAGAGCTACCCGTTCCTGGCCGTGACGCTGGGCGACGAGTGGCCGAGGGCGATGGTGCGGCGCGGGGCCAGGGACAAGGGGAGCCGGTACTTCGGGCCCTACGCCCACGCCTACGCCATCCGCGACACGCTGGACTCGCTGCTGCGCACCTTCCCCATCAGGACCTGCAGCGACAACAAGTTCCGGGTCCACCAGCGCCAGGGTCGCCCCTGCTTGCTGTTCCATATCGAGAAGTGTTCGGGGCCGTGCATCGAGGCGGTCGACCACCGCCCGTACGACCAGATGGTCTCCGAGCTGATCGACTTCCTCGACGGCGACACCCAACCGGTGATCCGCCGGCTGGAGCAGGAGATGGCGGAGGCGGCGGGCGGGCTCGAGTTCGAGCGGGCGGCCCGGCTCCGGGACCGGCTCGTCGCCGTGCGCAAGGCGGTCGAGAAGCAGCAGATGGTCACCGAGAAGGCCGAGGACCTCGACTGCTTCGGCCTGGTCGAGGACGAGCTCGAAGCGGCCATCCAGGTGTTCTACGTGCGGCGGGGCCGGGTCGTGGGCCGCAAGGGGTTCATCGTGGACAAGGTCGAGGACCTGACCACCGGCCAGCTGGTCGCTCAGGTCGTCGAGCAGCACTACGACGATCCCGCCCTCGGCGTGCCGCCGCTCGTGCTGGTCCCGGCCCTGCCCGACGACGCCCCCATCCTCGAGGACTGGCTGGCCGTGCAGCGCTCGGCCGACCCGGAGGACCAGGCGGACGACCAGGCGGAGGGCGACGAGGCGGGGGAGAAGCGCGAGCGGGCGCCCCGGCCCCGCCGCTCGGCGGTCGGCGACGTCGAGTGGTGGGCGGCCAACGCCCGGTACCGGGTCGAGCGGAGCGTCAACCCGGCGGCGCGGGCCGGCATCCACGTCCAACTGCGGGTGCCGCAGCGGGGCGACAAGAAGGCCCTGCTTGACACCGTCACCAACAACGCCAAGGAGGAGTTCACCCGCCACCGCATGAAGCGGGCTTCCGACCACAACGCCCGGGCCCGGGCCCTCAACGCCCTGCAGGACGCCCTCGACCTGCCCGAGGCGCCGCTCCGCATCGAGTGCTACGACATGAGCCACCTCCAGGGCACCGACTATGTCGGCTCGATGGTCGTCATGGAGGACGGGATCCCGCGGCCGACCGAGTACCGCCGCTTCAAGGTGCGCACCGTCGACAGCAACGACGACTTCGCGTCGATGGAGGAGGTCCTCACCCGCCGGCTCAAGGCTTACCTGGAAGAGCGGGGCAAGCCGGTCGACGACCGCCGGCGCCGGTTTGCCTACCCGCCCCAGCTGCTGCTCGTCGACGGCGGCAAGGGACAGCTGGGCGTGGCCATGCGGGTGCTGGAGGAGCTGGGCCTGGACGAGGAGATCCCGGTGGCCGCCCTGGCCAAGCAGTTCGAGGAGGTCTACGTCCCGGGCCGGGCCGACCCGGTGCGCATCCCCCGCGGCTCGGAGGCCCTCTACTTGCTCCAGCAGATCCGGGACGAGGCCCACCGCTTCGCCATCACCTACCACCGCAACCTGCGTAACAAGCGGATGACCTCGTCGGTGCTTGACGACATCCCCGGCCTGGGCCCGACCCGCAAGCGCCGGCTGGTGCGCGAGCTCGGCGGCGTCAACGCGGTCAAGCAAGCGTCGCTCGACACCCTCCGGGGCCTCAGCTGGCTGCCGGACCAGGTGGCCCTGGCCGTCTACGGCAAGATTCACGGCGTGGAGCCGGCCCCGGCGCCCGCCGGGGTGTCGGCCAACGGAGCCGAGCCGACGGCCAACGGAGCCGAGCCGACGGCCAACGGAGCCGAGCCGACGGCCAACGGAGCCAAGCCGACGACCGGGGAGAGCTGAGCCGAGCCGGCGGGGCAGCTGCGCCGGCTACCGCACCATCCGCAGCTCGGTCAGCCCGGTGTCGGGGTCGATGTGCTCGGCCCCGTCGGGCTCGAACCCGTGCCGGCGGTAGAAGGCCTGGGCCCGGGCGTTGACGGTGAAGACCCACAGAGAGGCCGACTCCTCGCCGATGGCGGCGACCAGCAGCCGGTCGGCCAGGCCCGAGCCGTGCCACCGGGCCCGGATGTAGAGGCTCATCAGCTCGAGCGGGGGCTCGGGCGGGTCGTCGCGGGACGGCCCGAAGCTGGCCACCCCCTCGGCCAGGCCCGGCGTGGCCGGCAGGGAGGCGAGCAGCACGGAGCGGTCCCCGGCCAGGCGCCGCGCCCACCGCTCCCGGCGGCGAACGGCGACCTGGGGGTCGTCGAGGTAGGACGAGGCCACGATCCCCCGGTAGGCCTCGTCCCAGCACTGCGTCTGGCAGTCCACGACCATGTCGAGGTCGGCCGTACCGGCCGGCCTGACCCGATGGGGCACGGTCTGGTCAGAGGTGTCGAGGCCGACCGCCATGGCGCGAGCATGACAGGTGCGGGCGGGGCCGGGCGCCCGCACCGCGCGAGCATCCCGCGACGCTGTCGGTGGGGACAGGTACGCTCCCGCCCGGGCCGGCCGCCGTCGAAGGCGTTACGTTCCGGGCCCGGCAGGGGTCACAGCAGGTGTAGGCAGCAGCGACGGCAGCAAAAGGAGGAGCCCCGTGGCGACCAGAAGAGTGGTGCGGCTACTGGTCAAGGAGGCGGTGGACGCCTTGGAAGGGGAGTTCCTCATCCCCAACTCCAAGTACCACGCCCACCGGGCATTGATCCTGGCGTCGCTGGCGCCGGGCGAGAGCCGGATCAAGGGCCTCTCCGACGCCGGTCACGTGAGCTACACCATCCAGGCCCTCCGCCGGCTCGGGACCAGGATCCGCATGGAGGGCGACACCTTCGTCGTCCGGGGTGGCCCGTACCGCCCCAGCCGCCAGGACGTGTCGGTGGGTAGCTCGGGGACGACGCTGTACTTCATGACCGGGCTGGTGTCGCTGGCCGAGTCGCCGGTCACCGTCGTCGGGCAGAAGTACTTCCAGCGCCGCCCCATCGGCCCGCTGCTCGGGGCCCTCCAGGGCCTCGGCGTCCAGCTCGAGTCGCCGACCGGCTGCCCCCCCATCGCCGTGCAGCCCCGGCGGCCCACCGGCGGGTCGGTGAGCATCGCCGGCACCCTGTCGCAGTGGATCTCCGGCCTGCTGCTGCTGGCCCCGTTTGCCACCGGCCACTCCACCATCAACGTCGAGGGGGAGCTCAACGAGCGCACCTACGTCGACCTGACCATCCGCATGATGGCCGACTTCGGCCTGCACGTGGAGGTCTCCGACGACTGGCGCCGCTTCGACATCGAGCCCAACCAGGAGCCCCACCCGGCCACCGTCACCCTGCCGCCGGACATCGGCTCGGCCGTGTTCGGCCTGGCCGCCACCGCCCTGCACCCCTCCGACGTCCTCTTCCGGGGCCTGCGGGCGCTGCGCAGCGCCGAGACCGACCATCCGGAGGCCGACCTGCTCGACATCGTGGGCCGGATGGGGCTGCCCATGAGCCGCGATGCGGAGACCGGGCTGGTCCGGGTCCGCCACGACGGAATCGAGCTGTCCCCGGTCGAGGTCGACTGCCGGACGGTGCCCGACATGCTGCCCATCCTGTCGGTCCTCGGGACCTTCGCCAAGGGCACCACCGTGCTCGACAACGTGGCCCACGTCCGGCTCAAGGAATCCGACCGGGTGTCGGCCATGCTGCAGCTCAACCGGATGGGCGGGCGGCTGGAGCAGCTGGACAACCGCCTGATCGTCCACGGGGTCGACGGGCTGGTCGGCGCCGACGTGTCCTCGTTCAACGACCACCGGGTGCTCATGTCGCTCGCCGTCGCCGCGTCACGGGCAGAAGGGGAAACGAGGCTCACCTACCCGAACGCCTATCGCATCTCCTATCCCCGGTTCCTGAAGGAGATGAACGGGGTCGGCATCCCCATGTCGGTCGAATCGGGCCAGCCCACTTCGTCCGGATCGAGCCGCCGGCAGGTCCCGCTGCCGTCCCGGGCGGCCCAGACGCCCATCGGCGCGGTGGTCCGGCGCTGGGCCGGGCAGCGCCCCGACGAGCCGGCCGTGGTCGACACCGGACTACCGGCCGGAACCGGCCATGAGGCCTCGACCGCCGGCGAGGAGCGGGTCCTGACCTGGGCCGAGCTCGACCGCCGGGCCGACCAGGCGGCCGGGATGCTGCTCGAGCTGGGCGTGACGCCCGGCCAGCCGGTGGCCTGGCAGCTGCCCAACTGCGCCGAGTTCGTCGTCCTGGCCCTAGCGGCGGCCCGCATCGGGGCGGTCGCCTGCCCGCTGATGCCCATCTTCCGCCAGCGCGAGATCTCGTTCATGCTGGCCCGGTCCAAGGCGAGGGTGCTGGTCGTGCCGGCCGCCTTCCGGGGGCGCCGCTACGCCGACGAGGTCGCCGACCTGCTGGCCCACGGCCATCCGGGCGAACGGCCGTTCATCGACCACGTCGTCGTCCTCGGCCAGCCGGAGGCTGACCTTCCGGTCGTCGGCGGAGCGGTCAGGTGGCACCACTGGGAGGAGCTGGCCATCCGACCGGCGCCGCCGGCGGCCGAGATCGACGCCATCCAGCCCGGGCCCACCGCCCTCACCCAACTGCTCTTCACCTCCGGGAGCACCGGCGAGCCCAAGGGCGTGCTGCAGCGCATGGACGCCCTCAACCGGGCCGCGGCCATGCAGATCCGCCACCTGGGCCTGGGCGACACCGACCGGGTGTGGATCCCGACCCCGCTGGCCCACCAGACCGGCTACCTGTACGGCATGTGGGTGGCCTGGCTGCTCGGCGTCCCGCAGGTCCTGCAGGCGGTGTGGGATGGTCACCGCGGCCTCGAGCTGATCCGTCGCCACCGTGCCACCTTCGTGCAGGCGGCCACCCCGTTCCTGGCCGACCTGGTCAAGGCAGTGGAGGAGACCGGCCAGGAGACCGACAGCCTCAAGGTCTTCGTGGCCACCGGCGCCACCGTCCCGAGAGGCCTGGCCGAGCACGCCACCCGGACCCTCGGCGCGGCGGTGTGCGGGGCGTGGGGGACCACCGAGAGCTGCCTCGGATCGCTGTCCGCGCCCGGCGACGAGCCGGCCAAGGTGTGGGGGACCGACGGCCGGGCCCTCGACGGGGTGCGCATCCGGATCACCGACGACGAAGGCCGGGTCCTGGCCCCCGGGGCGGAGGGCAACTTCGAGGTCAAGAGCCAGTGCCTGTTCGAGGGCTACCTTGACCACCCCGAATGGACGGCCGACGCCCTGACCCCCGACGGCTGGTACCGCAGCGGCGACCTGGCCGTCATCGACGAGTCCGGTTACGTGCGCATCAGCGGCCGGGTCAAGGACGTCATCAACCGGGGCGGGGAGAAGGTGCCCGTCGCCGAGGTCGAGCAGTTGCTCCACACTCACCCCGCGGTCGAGGACGTGGCCGTGGTGGCCATGCCCGACCCGCGGCTGGGGGAGCGGGCCTGCGCCTTCGTGGTGGCCTCCGGGCCGATCGACCTGGCCGAGATGCAGCGGTACCTCGACGCCCGCCAGATGGCCAAGCAGTACTGGCCGGAGCGGCTCGAGGTGGTCGATTCGCTGCCCCGCAATCCCGCAGGCAAGATCCAGAAGTTCCTCCTGCGCGAGCAGGCCCGACAACTGGTGGAGAGCGAGCGCCCCTGATGACCGACGACCGTCTGCAGGCTGATCGTCTGGAAAGCCTGGCCAAGGAGATCGAGGCCTTCGTCCGGGGCCCGGGTGAGGCCTACGCCGAGGAGATCGAGCGGACCGGGGCCGTCCCGCCCGGGCTGTGGGACGACCTCCGGCAGCGGGGCTATCTCCGCCTGGCCGCCCCTGAGGCCTACGGCGGGCAGGGCGTCCCTTTTAGCCGCTACCTCGAGCTGCTCGAGCTGATCTCGATGTCCCACGCCTCGCTGCGGATGATCGTCCACGTGTGCAACGGCATCTGGCGGGCCATCGACCAGTTCGCCACCCCCGGGCAGCGCGAGGCGTTCGTCAAGCCGCAGATCTCGGGCGACATCCGGGTCGCGTTCACCCTGACCGAGCCCAATGCCGGCAGCGGGGCCGACATCCGCAGCTCGGTCACCCGGGAGGGCGACACCTATTACCTGAGCGGCGACAAGCACCTCATCACCTTCGGGGTGCACTGCGACTACTGGCTGCTGTTCGCCCGCCTGGCCGGCACGACCGGCCGGGACGGGACCGTCGCCCTCATGGTCGAGCGGCGCGCCCCCGGCGTCACCGTCGAGGACATGCCCGAGACCATGGGGGTGCGGGGCACCGACCACGCCCGCCTCCACTTCGAGCGGACCCCGGTGCCGGTGGCCAACCGGCTGGGGGAGGAGGGCCAGGGCCTGGAGGTGGCCCTCGGCGGCTTCCTCACCCCGAGCCGCATCTCGGTGGCCATGACCTGCGTCGGGCTGGCCCGCCGGGCCCAGGAGCTGGCCGTCGACCACGCCCGGGTGCGGGAGACGTTCGGCAAGCCCCTCGTCGCCCGCCAGGCCATCGCCTTCTCGCTGGCCGAAAACGCCACCGACATCGAGGCCGCCCGCCAGCTGACGCTGCACGCGGCCCGGCGCTGGGAGGCCGGCGACCCCGAGTCGAGCACGCTGTCGTCGATGTCCAAGCTCAACGCCGTCGACATGCTGACCCGGGTCACCGACAAGGCCCTGCAGGTCCACGGCGGCATCGGCTACTGGCAGCCCAACCCGATCGAGCGGGTCTACCGGGACGCCAGGGCCCAGCGGTTCGAGGAGGGCACCAACGAGATCCAGAAGGCGGTGATCTCCCGGCAGTTCCTGGCTCCGGGGCGGTGACCGGCCCGGGAGGCCGGTCCCGACCAGTGGAGTCCGGCCCGGGAGGCCGGTCCCGACCAGCGGAGCCCGACCCGGGGCTCGAGGCCGTCCTGCGGCCGGGGGGGATCGGCTCGCTCGAGCTGCCCCACCGGATCGTCACCGGGGCCATGCACCTGGGGATCGAGCGCCGGGACGACGGCGGGGCGGCCATGGCCGCCTTTTACGCCGCCCGGGCCCGGGGCGGGGCCGGGCTGATGGTCACCGGCGGCGCGGCAGTCAACCGGGTCGGCGCCGGCGGTCGGGCCTACGCCGTCCTCGACGACCCGGCCGACCAGGCCCGGCTGGGCCGGGTGGCCGACGAGGTGCACGCCGCCGGCGGGCTCATCGCCCTCCAGCTGTTCCACGCCGGGCGCTACGCCTTCGAGGCCACCTACGGCCTGCAGCCCGTCGCCCCCTCCGCCGTCTACAGCCGCTTCTCGGGGACGGAGCCGGCGGCCATGACCGAGGCGGAGGTCGAGGAGACGATCGACGCCTTCGCGGCCGGGGCCGCCGTAGCCCGCCGGCTCGGCTTCGACGCGGTCGAGATCATGGGCTCCGAGGGCTACCTGCTCGACCAGTTCGTGTCGCCCCTCACCAACCGGCGGGACGACGAGTGGGGTGGCGACGCCGACCGGCGGCAGCGGTTCCCGCTCGCCGTCCTGTCCCGGGTCAAGGCCGAAGCCGGCCCGGACGTGCCCGTCGTGGTCCGCTTCTCCGGGGCCGACCTGATGGACGGCGGCACCCCGGCCGACGAGGTGGCCGGTCTGGCCCGGGCCCTGGCCCTGGCCGGAGCCGACGCCCTCAACGTCGGGGTGGGCTGGCACGAGGCCCGGGTCCCGACCGTCCAGGCGGTGGTGCCGCCGGGAGCTTGGGTGCCGGTCGCCGAGGCGGTCAAGGCGGCGGTCAAGGCGGCCGGTGGGGCGGCCGGCCGGGTGCCGGTGATGGCCAGCAACCGGATCAACCGCCTGGAGCTGGCCGAGTCCATCCTGGCCGGCACCGACCTCGACTTCGTGTCCATGGCCCGCCCGTGGCTGGCCGACGCCGAGCTGCTGGCCCGGGCCCGGAAGGGCCTGCCCGTCAACGTCTGCATCGGCTGCAACCAGGCCTGCATCGACCGGTCGCTGGTGGACGAGGCCGTCTCCTGCATGGTCAATCCCCGGGCCGGCCGGGAGCTCGAGCTGCCGGCGCCGTCGGTGATCCGGCCCGCCCGGCGTCGGCTGCGGGCGGCCGTCCTCGGCGGCGGCCCGGCCGGCCTGCAGGCCGCCCATCAGCTCGTTTTGGCCGGCCACGAGGTCGATCTGTACGAGGCCGGCGACGAGCTCGGCGGCCAGTTCCGGCTGGCCCGGCGGGTGCCGGGCAAGGAGGACTACGGGGCCACCATCACCTATTTCGCGGCCGAGCTGGCCCGCCTCGGGGTGGCCGTGCACCTGGGGAGGCCCATCGACGACGGTGACATCGACCTTCTGGCCGGCTACGACGGGGTGGTCGTGGCCACCGGCGTGCGCCCCCGCCCGTTGCCGCTGCCGGGCGCGCTGGCCTACCCGGACGCCTTTGTCCCCGGCGCCCTCGGCCGCCGGGTCGCCATTGTCGGCGGCGGCGGGATCGCGGTGGACCTCGCCCACCTGGCCGCCGCCGAGGGCCGGGCGGTCACCATCCTCCAGCGGGGCACCCGGACCGGGGCGTCCATCGGCCGCTCCACCCGCTGGGCGGTGCTGGCCGAGCTGCGCAGCCACCGGGTTGCCATCGAGACCGGCGTGGTGGCCCGGGCCGTCGAGCCCGGCGGGGTCCGCATCGCCGCCCTCGACGGCGGGGACGAGCGCCTGGTGGAAGCCGACACCGTCGTGGTGGCCGCCGGCCAGGTCCATGACGGCACCACCCCGGCCCTGGTCAGCAAGGCCGGCGTCTGGTGGCGGGCGGTGGGCGGGGCCCGCGACGTCGCCGGCCTCGACGCCGTTCGGGCCTTCGCCGAGGGCCTCGACGCGGCCGTCGAGCTCAGCCGGCGGGGCTAGCCCACCCGCCACCGCGCAGCCGAGCGCTCGACGACCCGCCACTCCGGCCTCCTTTCCCCTCCTGCCCCCTCAATGCGCGATTGTGACCATGGACGCGCGAACCCAAGGGGCCCCGCCCGAGGCGCGGTTGTTGCCATATCCGCCCCCGAATCGCGCAGGGAGCGGCGGCCGGCGAGGCGGATCAGGCGAACAGACCCCGGGCGTAGGTGTCCGAGCGGTCGGCCAGGCCCGGCGGCACGAAGAAGTAGCCCCCGCCGATGGGGGTGACGTAGTCGACCATGGGCTCGTTGATGAGCCGAGTCTGGGTGGCCTCGAACTGGCGCTTGGTGTCCTGCTGGTAGCAGAGGAAGAGCAGCCCCTGGTTGAGGTTGCCGTTGACGTCCAGGCCGAGGTCGTAGTTCCACCCCCGGCGGAGGATGCGGGAGT
>Ga0070737_10005647_pt1 | contig 11848 bp, 8 predicted proteins | sample Coa_R1_10_FD_66438 | JGI IMG/M metagenome (GOLD analysis project Ga0070737, IMG submission 66438) | Surface soil microbial communities from Centralia Pennsylvania, which are recovering from an underground coalmine fire - Coalmine... | ecosystem: Environmental > Terrestrial > Soil > Unclassified ... | reverse complement strand
CCCGTACATCGGCCTGTATCTAGGGGGATTGGAGAAGATAATGTCTCCCTTCTTCGGTCGAAAACCGGACGCGGCGCGGTTGATGCTCACCTCCATGCGCTCCTTGTAGTCGCGCAGGTTGAACCCGTTGAAATCGACGCATTGGCCGCCGTCCTCCGCCTGGATAATCCTCAGGACCTGCCCCCTGAGGACCGGAACGGCCTTGCCCGAGACCGGCTGGAGGGTGAGGTCAAGCACCTTCTTTCCGTATTCAAGAGTCAATGTGACCGTTCTCCTTGAGCCAGCGGTTCAGAACGTTCTTCACTATCTCTGAATAACTCTCTCCGAAATTGAGACCCCCTCCTTCTTCTTCCTCCTCTTCCTTTTTGTTCTTCAGTTGGTCAAGCAATTTCTTCTGTTGCTGATTGAAACCTACGGAAACCTTGGGCATGACCTACGCGCGGGAACACACACGACATTAAGTTTTGTCTCGGAGCATGGAATCCAGAAGTTCTTGATCCGGATGCGTGGGAATAATGTCTTGCGTGCTTATATCATTCGATGCGGAGGTAGAGGTGAGCGACGTTGTGGGCGGTTCAACCTCTGGGTCAGGCGCTCTTGGTTGCGAGCGCAGGGTGATGAATGAAGCTAGTCGGATCGGATTTTGTGCGAGAAAACCCGGTGTGTCGGGTCTATCATACAAACCTGCCCCGAACTATCCGAGCGACCCGCTTTGCATTTTTCTCAATGCACAATTGTCTTATTTCAAGATGCTGACACATGGCAAGCGCCTTCCTCATTCGGAAGTAGCTTGGTTGACGTTCAGCGGGTTGTGACAGGCCGCTAGGCTTGATTCCGATTTTGCCAGGAGCTGCGGCTCGGTGTCGCGACATATCGAGGTCGCGTACTTGCACCGCGGGGCAAAAACGCATCCTCTCTCGACCCTCCCTGCCTCTTCGACACTTGGGACGTACTCCCTCTTTACCTCGGATGATCGTTTCAAGCGGGGCGTCGCGGCAAGGATGAGTTGCGTGTACGGGTGATGGGGTTTGTTCAGGATCTTGCTCGTCGGTCCTACTTCGACGATCCGACCCAGGTACATTATCGCAGTGCGATCACTCATGATTCTCGCGCTCGCGAGATCGTGGGTGATTAGTAGAATGGTAAGGTTTCTCTTCTCCTTGAGCTCCATGAGAAGGGATAGCACTCCGAGCCTTTGGGAGGCGTCGAGCATCGTCACGGGTTCGTCCGCCACGAGCAGTTTGGGATCAGGCGCGAGAGCCTTTGCGATGTTGACCCTCTGCCTCTCCCCGCCGCTAAGCTGGTGCGGCAACCTCCGCATCACAGCGCTTGGGTCAAGACCCACTTCGCGCAGGACCTTCGCAACGCGTTCGGTCAGCTTCTCCTTGCTATCCTCCCCCGCGAGCTGCCTTATCGGGATCGAGACGGCGGTGAAGACGTCCTGCCTCGGGTTGAGCGATTCATACGGGTCTTGGTATACGATCTGCACGTCTCTCCTGAAGTTCATGAGCTCGCCACCTTTCAGGGCGGTGACCTCATTGTTCCTGTATTTGATCGAGCCGGAGTCCGGGCGGTTGAGGGCGAGGATGCACCTTGCGAGCGTGGTCTTCCCGGAGCCGCTCTCCCCCACGACAGAGAGAATCTCGGATTCGAATAGCTCAAGGGAGATTCCTTGGACTGCCCTAACTATAGATTTCCTTCTGTTGAACAACCCCCGCTGGCGTATGAACGTGACCTGAAGATCTTTGATCGAAAGGAGGGGCCGGCGGCCGGAGAGAAATGCGTCTCCTCCTTCTGCTTCTTTACCAATCAATTGTACTTGTGACACGCTACCATCCTTCCCTTCTTGTATTCCCTTAGCACAGGCCGCTCGTTTTTGCACCGATCGAAAACATACTTGCATCTCGTGGCGTACTTGCACCCGACCCTCGCTGGCGGAGCCCCGATTGTCGAAGATGCGTTTCTCTTGCTCAGCGTATCCCTCGAAGATTCAAGTGACAGGAGCGACGAAAGGAGCATCTCCGTGTAAGGATGGAGAGGTTCGAAGAGCACGTCGTCTATTGGACCCATCTCGACGATCTCCCCGGCATACATCACCGCGATGTTGTCTACGAGACCGCACAATATCGCGATTTCATGCGTGATGAATATGAGCGATAGGTCCAGCTCCTTCACCTGTTTCTTTAGTAGCGCGAGTATCTGCTCCTGAACCACGACGTCCAGAGCGGAAGTGGGTTCATCCGCGATCAGAATCTTCGGGGAAAGCGCGAGAGCGGTGGCGATGACGGCTCTCTGCCTCATCCCGCCGGAGAATTCGTGCGGATAGTCGTCCGCCCGTCCGAATATCCCAACTTTTTCAAGCAACTTCTCGGCCTGCTCGCGCGCCTCGGATTTGTTCAGGTCTCCCCTCCGAACCAAGACCTCGGCGATGTGGTCTCCGACCGTCTTCACTGGACTAAACGAGTTCATCGCCGACTGGAACACCATCGAGACCTCCTTCCATCGATAATTGCGTAGTTCGCCTGCTTTCATTGCGAGTACATCCCTTCCCATGTAGCGGACGGCTCCCGAAGTGATCCTGCCGGGCGATTCAATCAGATTCAGAATGCTCAATCCTAGCGTTGTCTTTCCGCTTCCGGATTCGCCCACAACTCCGAGCGTGTACCCCCGCCAGGGGATCGAGAGGTTGATCCTGTCGGCCGCAAGTTTCTTCTCAGTTGAGGAAGAAGAGTACTCCACCGAGACGTTGGAGAGATCAAGTATCGCGCGATCTTCCTGAACGTGTTTTTCCTCTTCTTCTTCTTCTTCTTCTTCTTGCGTGGTCAATGCGTCTGTTCCTCCCCCCTTCTTTATCTCTCGCGCCTAAACCCGTAGCCTCGGATTCATCACCTCCTCAATCGAGAACCCGATCAAGGCAAAGCCCAATGCCACGAGGGTGATTGAAAGTCCGGGACCGAGCACCCACCACCAATCGCCGAGGTAGAAGGCGAACTGCTGGGCCCAGTAAAGTATGCTGCCCCAGCTCACTATGTCGGGGTTACCCACCCCAAGAAACTCAAGAGAGGTAACCAAAACCACGGCGGCCGCGACCGAGAGCACAAAGTATGCGACCGCAATCGAGACCACCTGAGGCATCAAGATCTGCACTATGATCTGCCTATCCTTCATGCCCCCCGTTCTCGCAGAGTCCACGTAGGGTCTCTCCTTGAGCGAAAGAACCTGGGATCGGACGGCTCGCGCGATCGGAGCCCAGAGAACCAGAATGAGGAGCGCGATCAAGAGTTCATCCGTGGGCGGATACATCGACCCGAGGAGAATCAGTAGAGGGAACGCCGGAAAAGTCAAGATGATGTCCCCCGTGCCCGTCAATATCCCCTCCAGTCTGCGATAGTAACCGGCGAGCGTTCCAACGACGACCCCGATTATCGAGGAGCCGATCGCAGAAACGAGACCGACGTACATGGAGGAGTACGCCCCAAAGACCACCTGGCTGAACAGGTCGTGACCGACGTTGTCCGTTCCGAACGGGTGGGCAAAGCTCGGAGGCGCGTTCACGTCCGGCGTGTTCTCGTACGGATTGTAGGGGGTCAGGAAGGTGCCCGCGATGATGATGATGAAGAACGCGAGGAGCAAGAGACCACCGAGTTTCGCGGGTCTGCTCCGAAAGAGGGCCCCGAGTACGGAGCCCTTGAGCCGTGTGGTGACTTTGCTGCTGCTTTCTACTATCGACATTACGATCTTACCTTCTGAGTCGCGGATCAAGTTTCAGAAGCAGGAAATCTCCGAGGAGGCTCCCGAGGATTACAACCAGCGTCACGTAGAAGAAAGAACCCTCCAAGACGGGATAGTCCCTGTTTACGACGCCGTCCACGATCAGGTCGCCTATCCCGGGATATCCGAACACGGCCTCGACGATCACGACGGCGCTGAGGAGGCTCGCGACCGAGTAGCCGAGGAGCGAAATAACAGGGAGGAGGGAGTTGCGAAGGACATATCCGAACGCTATGACGCGCTCCGTCATGCCGCGCGCCCGAGCGGAAAGGACGTAGTCGCTCTTGAGCGTCTCCTGCGCGGCCCCGCGGAGGATGAAATAACTCTGACCAAAGACGACGGCGGTGAGCGTCAGCACGGGGAGTATCGCATGGACCAATACGGAGTAGTCGTAGTTCAACCCGGTCCCCGCGTTGAACGCCACGTTCCCAGAGATCGGGAGCAATCTCAGCCACACTCCGAAGATCCAGATCAGGATCATCCCTATCCAGAACGCAGGCGTGGACCAAAGCATGATCGAGCCGAACACAGATCCGAACTCAAATTTTCCTCCTCGTTTCATCGAGCTGATGCCTGCAAGTGTGTAACTTATCGCGAAAGAGAGGAAGAAACTCGATGCCACCAAGATTATTGTCCAGACCAATCTGTATGCGATCAATTGGGTGACCGGCTGGGGGAAGAATTGGTACGAGACTCCAAAGTAGGGGGGCCATGAGAAGACGTTCTTGAGGTAGAGGAGGTACTGCGTGGAGAGTGGTTGGTTCAATCCAAATCTAGCGGTGATCAAAGCGACCTCGACGGCCGGAAGCTTTGACCCGGATGCTAGAATCTCGGCCGCCGAACCCGGCGCCAGCCGTGGAAGGATAAAATCAAGATTCAGCGCGGCGAAAAAAGCGACCAGGGATAGGATGATTCGCTTTCCGAGAAAATCCATTTCCTGCGACCTTGCTATCTGCGAGGTTGAGATAAGCGTTTCTCACGAATGCCGTAAGATTCATTCAAGAAAAGGAACAGAAGGAAAAAAAGGAATGGAGACATTGTGATCAATTACTATCACAATTTGTTCTCTCCCCTCGCCCCGGAAAAAAAGGCGGACGATTTTTCCTTTTTCCCAATTCTATTCTTCTTCTTATGTAATGCCTAACCCTGATCTCATAATTTTTTTCTCCAAAACCTAATCCTTGTCTTTGGCGAAAAAGTGGAAAGGAGGCGAGCTCTGGGGCGGTTTCGATTTCTTTTCTTTTATGCCTCTATAACTATAAATATACAGGGGAGGGTCGGAACCCTCTATGCGTTTTCATGGAACAAAGCGTTTCGTTATACTTTTTGTGATATTGCTGCTTCTCGCGCTCCAGCCTACGGTGTTTAGCGCTCGCGTCGGGGCCTCGGCTCAGAGCTCTCCCTCCAGCGCTCCTCCTTTGAGGATGACGCTCACCGCTCCGCCGAACAGTCTCAACCAACTATCGGCCGTTTCCGCCAATACGGTGTATCTGATAACGCAGATGGAGTATCCCTCCGGGGTGTGGCCGGAGATACTGCCCAACGGGAGCTTGGACTGGAACCATTCAGTGATGTCGGCCATCACCCACAACCAGAACTTTACGGTCTGGCAGTTTACCTTGAAACCCAACTTGAAGTGGAGCGATGGCACGCCGATTACTTCCTCGGATGTTTTGGCTACGTATGGACCAAAGTTTGGATTCAATTCGAGTTATGACATATGGGGTCTAGGGCCCGAGGTGAGCAGCGAGCACGCTGTGAACACCACGACCGCGGAGTATGACCTCAACGTCACCGACGCGCACTTTCCCGAGAAGATGACGGGGCAGGTCTGGCTCGATCTTTATCCCGCATCGTTTGTAAACACAAAGGGCCCCAGCGACCCGAACTTTGGAACCGACGTTGCGGCCGGCCCGTTCTACGTGAGCAACTATACAGCAGGAGCAACTCAGATGACGATGCTCCCCAACCAATACTATCCGTCGAAACCACCGATGAGCGCGCTCGACATAAGCTTCGTCGAGAGTGAGTCGCTCACCACCGGACCGCTGCTCGCGGGCTCCACGGATCTAGCTCCGATAGAGCCTTCGAACGCTCCTTCTATCGTTGGACATCCCGGCCTCGGCATAATCGATGAGAAGGGGCGCGGAATCACTGACATACAGTACAACGACACTATATATCCGTACAACATGACCGCGTTCAGGCAGGCTCTGGTGTACGCGATCAACCAGACCCAGTACATCAAACTCGCATTGAATGGATACGGCGTCCCCGCGTACAATGCGGAGGGCGCGGTTGCTCCGAACTCTTCCATCTGGTACAACCCCGGGGTCACAAAATACACGTATGACCCGAACAAGGCGACAACGCTCCTGAACGGAATCGGTATCAAGAAGGGGTCGGACGGGTTCCTACAATATCCCAACGGGACCGACATTACTCTTAACCTCTGGTCGGACACCGACAATACGGCTGATACTCTCGGGGCGGGAGTTGTGAAGAACGATTTCCAGGCCCTCGGCTTCAAGGTGACCTTACAAACGACCAGTATAGCCAACATCGTTTCCAACTACGCGAGCAACGTGCAAGGAATCAGGTCGGGGATGATCCTTTCCTCGATCTACGCGCCGATCTGGGGGTTTGCTCTGCTCGACGTGGAGCCAGCGTGGAACGTCTACTGGCTCCCAACGGTGCCCAACATTCACTGGGAATACCCTCCAAGCGCCGACGCTCAGTATCAGAGCAACCTGACCGCGTGGCAGGGAACGGACAACGTCACTCAGGAGAAGGTCTACGTCGATAACATACAGAGCCTGAACTCGCAGTACCTCCCGACTATCGTTCTCGCGTACCAAGACGACCTATGGGGTTACTCCACCCAAACCTGGCACAACTGGCCGGTGAACAGCGCCATAACTTTCGAAGCAAACACGTGGAACTTCACTGCGCTCCTCAGCCTGACCACCTCGGGCGCTACTTCTACGACTTCTTCAACGATCGCTACTTCGACATCATCCGGTACGTCGCTCGCTACGTCCTCGACGACGTCGCTACCCGTCACAACCTCGTCATCGCTTTCGGTTGCTTCCAGTTCGGTATCATCGTCGCCTGCGCTCTCGACAACGGCAATCGCCGCGATCGCGGTCGTGATCATAGTCGTGATTGCTGCAATAGCTGTACTGATGCGCCGGCGCTGAGAGCTCTTCTGCATCCACCGGCACTACGATGAATGAGCTGGGCTTTTCGACGATCTAGGAAATCAAAGAGGAGAGCACATCTGCTTGAGATGGGAATACAAAACTTAGGGCAATGAATCGCTAGGCTGGACCATGCATTCAGGTACCATGGTGCGCGCAATAATAACTCCTTACAAATTGTTTGTAAGGAGAACTTACAATTGCCAGTCAAAAATCCCCTCGCCGACAGAACAATCTACGCGGCGCAACCGCAACGGTCGGGCGGTATGGAAAAAACGCTAGAGGTCGCCAATTCCCATTTATAATTCTGGGACATTTCTGAACAAACCATGAATCGAAAGACAATCCATCCCAGACCTCCTCAGCACAAGATGCCGTTCGTTCCGGGCATAGTCGTCGAAGGCGACAGGAGGACGCTCTACGTTGCCGGGGCAACGGCTCTCCCCCTGTATCACAAGCACCCGCACGATCCAAAGGAACTGGAGATCCCGAGCGACATAAAGGAGCAGACTAGGAGGGTACTGGAAAACATCAGAATGGTGGTTGAAGCTGCCGGCGCGAAGATGGAAAATATCGTGACCATCAAGAAGTATCTCACGAGAATGCAAGAGGATCAGGACGCAATCGCCGAGGTTCTTGTGGAGTACTTTGGGGAGAACCTCCCTACCAGCACGACGATAGAGGTAAAGTCGCTCGTGGTGAAGGACGCCCGTCTCGAGATCGACGCAATAGCGGTCTTTTGAGATTGCGAGCTAGCAAACAAAAGAATTGCTTTGCGAATGCGGGGGAGAGAGGCGCTTCTACTACTTCAAAGGGGGAGTGTAACTAACTGTGACAGCTGAAAAGAAAGTAACACTGCCGATGGAGATGACCATCGAGCGCGACGTGGGGATCGAGATGGATGATGGATTGGTTCTGCGCACGGATATCTTCCGCCCCAAGAGCGGAGGAAAGGTACCCGCGATCATGAACATGGGGCCGTACTGCAAGGGTTTGAGGTACCAGGAGGGGTACCCAGAGTCCTGGGAGTACATGAGCAAGACGCACCCCGAGATCCTCGAGGGCTCGACGTGCAGTTACATGACGTGGGAGACGGTCGACCCCGAAAGGTGGGTCCCGGACGGGTACGCCGTGGTGAGGATCGACTCGAGGGGAGCTGGGCGATCGCCCGGCTTCATGGACTTTTACTCAAGGAGGGAGATCCAGGATTTCTACGATTGCATCGAGTGGGCCGCAAGGCAACCTTGGTGCACGGGGAAGATTGGACTCCTCGGGATCTCTTACTACGCCATAACTCAGTGGCTCGTCGCCGCAAAGCAGCCGCCGCACCTCACCGCGATACTCCCGTGGGAGGGAGCATCCGACCACTACAGGGACATGACTCACCACGGAGGGATCTTTTGCAATGGGTTCCTCGATCGGTGGTACCCGATGCGCGCGCTGCCGCGGCAGCACGGAGTGGGAAGGAACGGGCCGACGGATCCGTGGATCGGGGAACCATGCGCCGGACCCGAGACTCTGAGCGGTGAGGAATTAGCAAGGAACCGCCGGGACTATATCGTTGACTGTGGCAAGCACAACCTGGACGATGACTTTCACAGGGAGCGCACTCCAGACTTCTCAAAGATTGTGGTGCCTCTCATGTCCGCAGGGAACTGGGGAGGGATCGGACTGCACAACCGTGGGAACTTTGAGGGGTACCTGAGGTCAGCTTCGAAACAAAAGTGGCTCTCCGTGCACGTCGGAAAGCATGAGGAGTACTTCTACCTTCGCTACGGTCTCGATCTCCAAAAGCGATTCTTCGATCACTTCCTGAAGGGTGTGGACAACGGGTGGGAGAAGGAGCCCCGAGTCTGGCTCACAATAAGACACCCGGACAACAGGTTCGAGGAGAGGAAGGAGAACGAGTGGCCGATCGCGAGGACGATGTGGACCAAGATGTACCTCGCTGCGTCGAGCAGAAAACTTGTGTACGAGCCCACGACTCCGGGCAAGATCGGTTTCAAGGCGGGCGAGAGCGAGCTTGTTTTCTCCGCGGAGCCGTTCAAGGAGGAAACAGAGATCACCGGGCCGCTCGCGGCGAAGATCTTTGCCAGCTCTTCGACCGCGGACGCTGATCTGTACCTGACGCTTCGAGGTTTCAGCCCGGAGGGCGAGGAGGTGACGTACCAGGGCGCGAACGAGCCGAGAACCCCGCTGGCTCAGGGCTGGCTCAGAGCATCTCACCGCAAGTTGGATACAAAGTTGAGTACGCCGTACCGGCCGTACCACACTCACGATGAGGTCCAACCGCTCAAGCCCGGGGAGGTCTACGAACTGGACGTTGAGGTATGGCCGACGTGCGTGGTACTCCCTGCCGGCTATAGGATCGAGCTCGTGGTCGGCGGCGCTGATTTCGAGCGACCCGGCGCTCTGGGGCCATTCAAGGGGTCCGGTCCGTTTTACCACACGTATGCGCCCGACCATCCACCGGGGCTCTACGACGGCACGACTGAACTCTACTGCGGGCGCGGGAGGAATTCGTATCTCCTGCTCCCGATTGTCCCTCCGAAGGAGGGATGATTTCTGCGGGTCTCAACTCAATTCCTGCTCCCTACTTTCTTTCCCATGGCGGCAATAGGTGGAGCTATCTTTCATTCGCCATTTATACTGCATTTTCCAAGCGCCAGCAGATTGAGCTTTAACGGACAAGTTGATTTTTTCCGATCTTTTTGGGGAACCACGAGTGGATCCAACTAGGCTGCGTTGGTCACTCTTCTCCAAAGAAATTGCGAACATTCAAAATGAAAATCCAAGGGAGATGCGCTCAATCTCCTCCCAGTTGGTTGCCACCTGCAAGCGTAACTAAATGACGGAAACAAAGACGCAAAAAAATGACAAGACCTCAAAAAGATAACCGCCCCGATAGGATAGCATTGGTCAGCGGAACCGGTTCTTCTTCCAAGGAGTACGTGGATGAGGAGGAGGAAGAAGAAACAGCACGAGAGCCCCGGAGGACCGTGGTGTACCGCGGAGATGAAGCTCTCATGCAAAGCATCAAGGCGTTTTCCAACGCCAAGCACTACTTTTCCGCTGTTTCCGATTCAACGGCTCCGTCGCTCGGCGTGAAGGTGGACGCTTACAGGAACGCGTACCTGGACATGATGCGGAGGGGGGTCAAGGTCAGGGCGATCACGGAGATCACGAAGGAAAACGTTCACTACTGCAAGGACCTCCTGGATTTTGGGATCGTCTCCGAGCTCCGCCACATGGACGGGGTCAGGGGGAACTTTGTCGTCACGGACAGCGAGTACCTCGCGGCTTCAACGATCAAGGAAGCAACGCCGGCGGCGCAGGTGATCTGCAGCAACGATCCGGAAGTGGTCGCCCAGAACCTTTTCGTGTTCGAGACGCTCTGGAGCAAGGCCGTCCCGGCGAGGGAGAAGATCAGGGAACTGGAGGAGGGGTTGACCCCGCAGAGGACCGAGGTGGTCACGGGGGAGGAAAACGTCTTGGAACTCCAGCTCCGGATGAACGCGAACACCAGAGAGAGGACCGACGCCTGCATAGACGCTTCGGCACCGGCGATCGCCCTATCTGTTGAACCGATCAGGCTCGCAATCATCGAGTCGATCTCCCGCGGAGTTAGGCATAGGTACGTGACGGAGATTACGAGGGAGAACCTCAACCACTGCAAGGAACTCATGAAGCTCGGGGTCGAGTTGCGACACCTCGGCGGGTTGAAGGGGAACTTTGCGCTGAGCGAGAAGGAGTACATCGCATCCTCCACGGTGGAGGGAGGCAAGCCCATTCCCCAGATGATCTACAGCAACAGGACGGAGGTCGTGGAGCAGCAGGAGTACCTCTTCCAGACTCTGTGGAATCAGGCGATCAACGCGGAGGCGAGGATCAGGGAGATCGAGGAGGGAAGGGAAGCGGAGGAGACGAGACTCGTCGGCGACGCCTCGGAGCTTTATCGGTTGGGGGAGAGGGCGATAGATGAGTGCAAAGAGGAACTATTGATGGTCCTCGCGTCCGAGAGCACGATCCATCGGAACAGGAAGATGTTTGAGAAAATCATCGAGGCTCAAGCGGCGAGGGGATTCAAGATCAGGGTGCTCGCTCCGGACTCTGCGACGAAATCCTCGCAATCTGAGAACGCATTGGGAAGGGCAGAGTGGCGGAGCATTTCGAGAACCGCCGAACTCACGATAATGGTGTTTGATCGGAGAAGGATGTTCATCACCGAGTACGTGGATCTCGACGCTGACACGTTGCAAAAGGCGATTCTCTCGAACATTTACACCACGAACAGGCAGACCATCGCGGGCGTAGCCTCATTCTTCGAGGCGCTGTGGTCGGAGAGCGAGCTTCGGGCGCGGGAGGAAAAGACGAGAAAGCAGGCCGAGCTCCTCCAAGACATACTCACGCACGACCTGCGAAACTACAACCAGATAGCAAGGTTGAGCGCCGAGCTCCTCCAAGGGGGCGCCTCGAACGACGTTGAGCTGCAGCTCCACCTTGCTAGCAACATACTCGCTGCGATCGACGGGAGTACATCTCTCATCGAGAAGGCAAAGAAGGTGGGGAGGATCCTGGCGGAGCAGAACCCGAAGCTAATCGCGGTCGACCTGCTCAAGGTCATCCCTAGCTCGCTCCAATTGGTTAGGGCGGCAAACCCGAACAGCAAGGTGATCGACTCGCTCATCGTCGTGCACCCCGAGGCGGGAGAGGATAGGGGCGGCTGCCTTGTGCTCGTGGACGATTTCCTCGGGGAGGTCTTCGACAATATCTACTCCAACTCCGTGAGGTATGCCGAGGAGGAAGCGAGCGAGGTTTTCATCGAGACGCGAATTGAACTTGTGGAAAGTAGCGGCAACAGCAACAACGACAACGAC